>OLPF01001339.1_pt1 | contig 20953 bp, 23 predicted proteins | sample 1673121 | NCBI WGS metagenome assembly OLPF01 (sample SAMEA3136756, study PRJEB25190) | human gut metagenome
GATTACATCTTTCGTGTAGTGATTCCAACCGAAGCCGTTCGCGAAGTCAAGAACGGCGCTACAAAAGAAGTACAGCGCAAGATCTTCCCGGGCTATGTGCTCGTGGAAATGATCATGACCGACGAATCCTGGTACATCGTCCGTAACATCACAGGCGTGACCGGTTTTGTCGGCACAGGCAACAAACCTGTACCGCTCCATGACTACGAAGTTGATAGCCTGCTTCAGGACATGGGCGAAGAACTTCCAGTTGTAGAGCTCGATGCTGAAGTTGGCGATGAAGTCCAGATCATTGATCCGGCTTTCGCAGGAATGACCGGGATCATCAAGGAAATTAATTCCAAAAAACAAACAGTTCTTGTCAGTGTTACCATGTTCGGTCGCGAGACCGAAGCGGAACTGGAATACAACCAGATTCACAAGCTGTAACACATAACGGAAATCAATAGAAGGAGGTGCTTATAGTGGCAAAGAAAGTAATTGGTTTCATTAAACTCCAGGTACAGGCAGGTAAGGCAAATCCAGCTCCACCAGTTGGTCCAGCATTAGGGCAACACGGAGTTAACATAATGGGATTCACTAAAGAATTCAATGCTAAAACTGCAGATCAAGCAGGAATGATAATACCAGTTGTTATAACAGTTTACAAAGATAAATCTTTTGATTTTATAACAAAAGTTCCACCAGTAGCTGTATTAATTAGAAAAGCAATTAAAATTGAAAAAGGTTCAGGAAAACCAAATAAAGATAAAGTTGCAAAAATTACAACAGAACAAGTAAAAGCAATTGCTGAACAAAAAATGGAAGACTTAAATGCAGCATCACTAGAGTCTGCAATGAGTATGGTTAAGGGGACTGCACGTTCTATGGGTGTTATAGTAGAATAAATTAAAAGTGGCATCTTGCGTTGTCAGACTAAGTAAAATTTTTTTAGATGTACACTCGTACAATCTCAAAAATTTTTACTTGTTTTCTTGTAAATATACATTTTTAATTTATTTATGAAATTACTAAAAAATTTAAAGTAAATAATAATTGGGAGAGGAAACTCGTTATTACCAAAGGAGGATTAGAATGAAAAGAGCAAAAAAATATTTAGAAGCAGAAAAATTAATTGACAAAACAAAACAATATGATGCAAAAGAAGCATTAGAGTTAATTGAGAAAATGCCAAAAGCAAAATTTGATGAAACACTTGAATTACATGTTAAATTAGGGGTAGATTCAAAACAAGCAGACCAACAAGTTAGAGGTACAGTAGTACTTCCAAATGGTACTGGTAAAACTTTAAGAGTTTTAGTTTTTGCAAAAGGAGATAAAGCAAAAGAAGCAGAAGCAGCCGGAGCAGATTTTGTTGGAGCAGAAGAATTAGTACCAAAAATTGAAAAAGAAAATTGGTTTGATTATGATGTTATTGTTGCAACACCAGACATGATGGGTGTAATTGGTAGATTAGGTAAAGTATTAGGACCAAAAGGCTTAATGCCAAACCCTAAATCTGGAACAGTAACAATGGATGTTACAAAAGCAATTAAAGAAATTAAATCTGGTAAAGTAGAATATAGACTAGATAAAACAAACATTATTCATTTAGGTTTTGGAAAAGTTTCTTTTGGAACAGAAAAATTGTTAGAAAACTATAATACAATTATGGAAGCAATTATTAAAGCAAAACCAGCAGCAGCAAAAGGTCAATATATAAGAAGTGTAGCAATATCTACAACAATGGGACCTGGATTATACATTAACCAAAAATAGTTTAAAATATAATAATAATAGCCAAAGACAGTAGGCATTTAGTAAGCCCTACCGAGGCACAATAGAGGATAAAAAACCTCTTTATGTGTGGTACTTTGGCACATAAAGAGGTTTTGTTTTTTAAAAGATATTTATGGATGGACGATTTTTGACCATCTAAACAAATATAAACATATTTTTAGGAGGTGAATTTAAAATGGCAAGCGAAAAAATACTTCAAGAAAAACAAGCACAAGTTTCTGAACTTGCAAGCAAAATGAAAGAAGCAAAATTGATTCTTTTGGCAGAATATAGAGGAATTAATGTTGCAGATGTAACAGAAATGAGAAGTAAATTAAGAAAGGTAAATGCACAATATAGTGTTATTAAAAACAATATTACAAGAAGGGCTCTAGCAGAGTGCAAAATAGAAGGACTAGAAGAGCAATTAGTAGGACCAGTTGCAGTTGTTATGAGTAATGAAGATTATTTAGAACCATCAAAAATTATTTATGAATTTTCGAAAGAAAATGACTTCTATAAAATTAAAGGTGGAGTAATTGATGGAAAAGTGGTTTCTGCTGAAGAAATTATTACTTTAGCAAAATTACCATCAAGACAAACACTTATTGCTCAACTTGCTGGTGCATTACTTGGCAATATTTCAAAATTAGCAGTTGTATTAGATCAAGTACAAAAACAAAAAGCAGAAGTATAAAACAAATATCAATCCATAATTTATATTGTTTTATATTTGTAAACATATTAGAGTGGTGAGCTTAAATCACTAAAATAAAAATGTAAAATTTAAGGAGGAAATTTAAAATGGCTGATATAGCAAAATTATTAGAAGAAATCGATGCTTTAACAGTAATCGAATTATCAGAATTAGTAAAAGGAATTGAAGAAAAATATGGAGTATCTGCAGCAGCAGTAGCAGCTCCAGTAGCAGGAGGAGCTGCAGTAGCAGGTGCAGCTGAAGAAAAAACAGAATTTGATGTTGTATTAAAAGATGCAGGAGCAAACAAAATTCAAGTAATTAAAGTTGTTAGAGATGCAACAGGATTAGGATTAAAAGAAGCAAAAGATTTAGTTGATGGAGCACCAAAAACAATTAAAGAAAAAGCTTCTAAAGAAGAAGCAGAAGAATTAAAAGCTAAATTTACAGAAGCCGGAGCAGTTGTAGAATTAGCATAATTATATGATAAAAAAAGATATAGAGGTTCTATATCTTTTTTTATTATATAGGAAAATTCAAAGATTTTTACGTATAAAACAAGGTTAAGTTTTCCTAGACTGTGCCGTTTGCAAAGCAAACGTCTACATGTGGCGAAGCTACTTTTCGTATGATATATTTTTTAAAATTAAGTAATACTAAAAATAACTAAAAAAGACAGTTATATGTGTGGTGTAATATATTATTATTTTTACCAACTTCTATAAAAAAGTTCAATTTGTGTACTTGACTTTTATATTTAATAAGGAATATAATTTATATCTACGCGTTTTTTTTAGAGTAAGCAAAACATACATAGGAGGAAATATATTTTGAATATAGAAGAAGCAAAAGAAATTTTAAATGAAGCTGTTATTAGTGAGCCAAGTATACAAGGTTACATATACATTAGTGCAGAAGATATTAATCAAGCAATAGATATATTATTAAATGCTTTAGAGGAAAAAGAAAATAAAATTACAATGCTAAATAAATTATTAGAAGAACAAAAAAATACTATAAATCAAAGGGACTTTACAGATATTTTGTTGAATAAAGTTGGCAAAAAAATAATATTGAGGAAAAATAATATTGCAGAAAATCAAATTTGACAAATTTTTTATTTTACTATATACTATTTCCGTAACTAAAATTTTATAAAAAAAGACTACAAAATAATTACATTTTCATGTTGTTATTTTATTGTATCTTAAACTAAGAAAGGATAATAGTAAAAAATGAATGTAATAAAAAAAATATTTTTTATTGCACTAATGATATGGCTATTGTTTTATGTTTATTCTTATGCTGCTACAGCTACTGTTAATACAGATGCAGTAAGACTTAGAAGAGAAGCAACAACTACCTCGGACGTTATTACTATACTATATAATAATGAAGAGGTTACTTTAATTGAAGAACAGGGACAATGGTATAAAGTAAAATATAAAGATTATATAGGTTTTATTAGAACAGATTTATTAAATTTGCCGGTTGAACAAGCTACACCAGAAGAACAACCATCAACACCAGAGGTTGAAACACCAGATGTACAAGAGCCAGTAGAAACTAACCAACCAAAAGTAGTAAATAAAAATACAAGTTTAAGAGTAATCCCAAGTATTGCTGCTAGCAAAACTGATGAAATCACAGCAGGAACAATTATAAAAGTTATTCAGGTAAAAAATAATTGGACATGTATAGAATTTAACGGAAAAAGTGCTTGGTTACCTAATATATTTTTATCCAACAATGTAGAGGAAAATAATACACAAAATAATACAGAAACAGTAGAAGTTATAAAAGTAATGTACATTAATGTTAGTTCTGCCAACATAAGAACAGAGCCAACGACATCTTCGGAAATTTTAACAACACTAGTTAAAAATAATAGTGTAGAAATATTAGAAGATGTAGGAGAATGGTATAAAATCAAATTAAATGACAGTATAGGGTACATTTCAAAGCCATTAGTTTCAGCCCAAATGGAAACAACAACAAGTAGAAGTATAGAAGAGCCAAGACAAGAAACTTCCATTCAAGAAATAATACAACAACCAGAAGAAGTTATTATTAAATCTGTATATGTTAATGTAGAAAAAGCAAATTTAAGGAGTTCTGCAACTACTAGTAGCAATATTGTTGGAACAGCAAATAGAAAAGACAAATTAGAAGTAATTGCAGAAGAAGCCGAATGGTATAAAATTAAATTTTTAGATGCAAATGCGTATATTAGAAAAGATTTGGTAGTAAATACAATAGAAGAAGTAAAGGTTCCAGTTACAAATACTGAAATAAATAATAATAATACTGTTAATGTAGAAAATTCTTCTACACCAACAGGAGAAGCTATTGTAGAATATGCAAAACAGTTTTTAGGATATAGGTATGTATATGGAGGAGCTGGGCCAACTTCATTTGACTGCTCTGGATTTACACAATATGTTTATAAAAACTTTGGAATATATTTGTCTCATTCAGCGGTAGCACAGGCTAATAATGGTACTTATATTGAAAAATCTAATTTACAATTAGGAGATTTAATTATATTTAAAGATTGGGATAATATAAGTATTGGACATTGTGGTATTTACATTGGAAATAGTCAATTTATTCATGCGGCAAATTCGTCAAGAGGAGTAGTAACAGACACATTTGCAAGTGGATATTATTATGAAAGATATGTTAGTGCAAGAAGATTATTTTAAAAAATATGGGGGCAAAAAGAGAGGTAAAATTTGAAAAGACCACTTCTATTTGTTACCATAGGTTATATTTTAGGAATTTTAATAGAGCTATATGGAAAAAATAGACATATAGCTCTATTTTATATATTGTTTTTAAGTTTATTTATAATTACTAAAATAAATATAATTTATAAAATATGTAAAAATTTAAAAAGATATATTAAACTCTATATAAAATTTACATCTATAGTAATCATAGTGGTTAGTATGTTATTTGGATACACTTATACACATTTTTTAAACCAAAAATATAATAATTTATATAAATCAATAGAACCCCAAAGCTATTTTGTGGCTAAAATTATTTCTAAAATGGAAGAGAAAAAATATACAGACTGTTATACAATAAAAGTAATTAGCATAGAAGGAAAAAAAGAGTATAATGGAACAAAATTACTGTTGTATGTTGCAAAATTAGAGAGCAATTTTAAATACCAATATGGAGACTATATTTACCTAAAAGGAGACTATGCAACAGCGGATACTGCCAGAAACTATGGGGGATTTAACTATAGAGAATATTTGAAAAAAGATGGTATTTATGGTATTGTAAAAGCAAGCTATGATAATATAAAACTATTAAAAAACGAAAATAGTATAATTTTTGCAATAAAGGAATCAATTGTAGAACAAATAAAAAAAATATTGCCAGAAGACACAGCTAATTTACTTTTAGGAATTCTTATAGGATATAAAGATTCTTTACAAGAAGAATATATAGAATATTTTAGAAGAAGTAGTTTAACACATATTTTATGTGTTTCTGGAGGAAATATTAATTACATTATTATTGGAACTACTTATATTTTAAATAAAATTAACTTACATAAAAAATATAAAGAGCTTATTACAATTTTTATTCTAATTTTTTTTTTATTTTTAGTAGGACTTTCTCCCTCTGTTATTAGAGCGGTTTTTATGGCTAGTCTATTGTTAATTTCCAAAATTTTTTATAGAAAAATCGATTCTATTAATAGTATTTGTATTTCTATTTTATTTTTACTATTAATAAATCCATATTATTTACAAGATATTGGAATGGCATTATCTTATGGTGGGACAATTGGAATTATTGTATTTTCTAAAAATATTAGATACTTACTGGATAAATGGATACCAGACAAAAAATTTTTAAAAATTATTAAAGATGCATTAAGTGTATGTATAGCGGCACAGATTTTAATTTTGCCAATTACTGTATTTTATTTTAACCAAATTAATATATTGTTTTTTGTAGCTAATGTATTAGTAGTTCCAATTTTAGGTCTAATTACTATTTTAGGATTTTTTACCTTGATTTTATCATATATTTGTTTTTCTCTTTCAAAAATAATAGCATATATTTTACACTTTTTATTACAATTATTAATTTTTATTTCTAAACTTTCTTCTCGGAATTCCATTTTCCAATATAACAGTAGTAACTCCTAGTATATGGAAAATTATCATTTATTTATTAGTAGTTATATTTTTGAATATTATAGTTACTTTAAAAAGAAAAAAAGAAGTTAGACACACAGAAAAGAAGTTTTTAAAAATAGAAAAAAAATTAAAATTTTTTATCCTTAATCCCAAATGGATAATAGTATTTTGTGGAATACTATTACTTATAAATTATGCTTTTTCTATTACACCACAGGATTTAAAAATATATTTTGTAGATGTAGGACAGGGAGATTGCTGTTTTATAACTACTAAAACTCGTAAGAATATTTTAGTTGATACTGGAGGAAGTAATGACTATGATGTTGGAAAAAATGTACTAGTACCTTATTTATTAGATAGAAGAGTAAAAAAATTGGATTATGTGTTTATTTCACATTTTGACACAGACCATTGCAATGGGCTAATAGAAGTAATGCAACATATCCCTATTTCTAATCTTGTCATAACTAAGCAAGCATATATGTCAGAGGAATATAAAAATATAGTAGAAATAGCTAATCAAAAACAAATTTATATAACGGTTTGTAAAACAGGAGATGTAATCCAAATAGATGATAATCATAAAATAGAAATATTGTATGTTAATAAGAATAGCAATGATTTAAATAATGGATCTATGGTATGTAAATTTATAAATCAAGATTTTAGTATGTTATTTACTGGTGATATTGAAAAACAAACAGAAGTGGAAATTATAGAATTATATAAGGATACAGAAAAATTAAAAAGTAACATTTTAAAAGTAGCACATCATGGTTCTAGAACTTCTTCAACACAAGAGTTTTTGAATTTAGTAAAACCTCAAATTGCATTAATTGGTGTTGGAAAAAATAATACTTTCGGACATCCTAATATAGAAGTATTAGAAAGACTAAAAAATATGAAAACTCAAGTTTATAGAACAGATAAAATGGGAGAGATTGTTTTTTATATTAATACAAGAGGAGAAATATCAATTACAAAAAATCTTGATTAATACATATTTTGCTATAAATTGTAAATGCTATTAATAAAGAAATAAAAGGAGAACGGTTTATGAAAAAAACAATATTCTTTATTATATTATTTATACTAATTTCTATGATAGGAATTGTTATTGGCATTTATTTTGCTAATTTAGAAAATATAAGAGGAAGTCAAATAGAATATGTTACACAAATGGGGAAAACAAAAGTTACAGATGAATGTGTAGAAGAAGGAAAAGAACTATTAGAAACCAATGCTACACAAGGTAAAATTTCTCCAAATGCAATTATTATTATGGAAAAATATTACCCAGAATGCAATCATACAACTACTTCTTATTTAGAGGTGCCAGAAGATGTAGTAAACTTAACTCAAAAAGAATTACAAGAAAAATATAAAGACTGGGAAATAAAAGGCTTTTCTTCCAACGAAATTGTTATGAGAAAAGAAGAAACAGGGATATGTGATGAACATTATATTTTACAAGCAGAAAAGGGGATAATTGTAATATATAAACTTGATAAAGATAATAACAAAAAAATTTATGAAAGGACTGGAATTCTTACACAATACTTAACACGGAACAGATTTACTTAATTTAGAAAATGGGATAAGAGTTAATGGAAAAGAAAATTTAAATAAATTATTAGAAGATTTTGAATAAAATATGTATTAAAAAAAGAAAAATAGAGAATTTCTCTATTTTTCTTTTTTTAAAAAATCTTTTATATAAAATGCTTTCCAGTACATAACTAAAGAAAAAATAGTTAAACCAACAGCAACATAATAAATATAATTGTCAAAAGTGTAAGGTAAATGAAATTGTTTAATAATCATAGAGCAAAAAATAGCTACATAGAAAAGAACAGTAGAAATTTTTCCATACCATTTACTAGAAACAACTAAATCTTTTCCGTATAGAAAAGAAGCACCAGCTACTAACATAATTTCTTTAATAATAACAATTACTAAAATCCAAGCAGGAATAATTCCCTGTATAACTAATACTAGTAAAGTTGCTATTTGAGTACATTTGTCTGCTAAAGGATCCATTAGTTTTCCGAAGTCTGTAATAAAATTAAATTTTCTTGCAATAAAACCGTCTACAACATCTGTTATTCCTGATAATACTAAAAATATTGTAGCAACAATATAATTACTCTGCAAAGCAAAAATAATAATAAAAGGAATAAGGAAAAATCGAATAATAGTAAGAATGTTAGGAATATGTTTTGCCATATAAACCTCCATATAGTAGTATTTATTTTACTTCAAATGTTAGTACATCTGTGTTTAAATCTATATAAATTATTTGACCAGCACTAACATCGCCTCTTAAAATCATGTCTGATATTTCATCTTCAATATATCTTTGAATTGTACGACGAAGAGGTCTTGCACCATATTTTAAATCGGTTCCTTTTTCTAAAATAAATTTTTTAGCATCCTCTGATACAGAAAATGCAATATCCTTATCTTTTAAACTTTGAGCTGTTAAGTTTAGCATTAAATCTATAATTTGTAAAAGTTCGTTACTATTTAACATTTCAAATACAATAATTTCGTCAACTCTGTTTAAAAATTCAGGTCTAAATATTTCTCTTAAGCTAGATTGAATTTTAGAATTATCAATGGTTTGTTTTCCAAATCCAATAGAATTGTTATTTAAGTTAGAGCCTGCATTAGATGTCATAATAATAATAGTATTTTGAAAACTTACGGTATTTCCTTGACTATCTGTTAACTTTCCATCATCTAAAATTTGTAATAAAATATTGAATACATCAGGATGAGCTTTTTCAATTTCATCTAAAAGTATAATAGAATAAGGTTTTCTTTTTACCTTTTCGGTTAATTGACCAGCATCATCATAACCAACATAACCAGGAGGAGAACCAATTAATTTAGAAGTAGAATGGCTTTCCATGTATTCAGACATATCTACTCGAATAATAGAATCTTCGCTTCCAAACATTTCATAAGCTAAAGATTTAGCAAGTTCTGTTTTACCAACACCTGTAGGGCCAACAAAAATGAAAGAAGGTGGGCGTTTAGTACTTTGAAGTCCTGCTCTATTTCTTCTAATAGCTCGTGCTACAGCTTCAACTGCAACATTTTGACCAATAATACGTTTATGTAAGTTGTTTTCTAAATTTAATAATTTTTGTGTTTCTGCTTCTGTAATTTTTTTAACAGGGATTTTGGTTGTATGTTCAATTACTTCAGCAATATTTTGAACAGTTAAACTTTTAACGGTCATTTTATTAGTTAGTTTTTCAATTTGCTCTAACAAGTTGCATTCTTTTGTTTTTAAATCAGCAGCTTTTTGATAGTCTTCAATAGAATCAGTTGAAACAGCCTCGTTTTTTTCTTCTTGCACTTTAGCGAGTTCATTTTTTAACAATTCTAGTTGATATAATTCCTTATTATTTAAATTAATTCTTGAACATGCTTCATCTAATACATCTATTGCTTTATCTGGTAGAAACCTATCATGAATATATTTTTCGGACATAATAACAGTTTTTTCAATAACATCATTAGAAATTTTTACTTTATGGAAATCTTCATAATATTTTTTAATTCCTTTTAATATTTCAATAGAATCTTCTATACTTGGTTCTTCTACCAAAACTGGTTGAAATCTTCTTTCTAGGGCAGAATCTTTTTCAATATATTTTCGGTATTCTTTTAATGTAGTTGTACCAATTAATTGAATGTCACCATTAGAAAGAGAAGGCTTTAAAATGTTAGCGGCATTCATAGAATTTTCAGCATCTCCAGCACCAATAATATTATGTATTTCATCAATTACTAGAATAATATTACCATAAGCTTTACATTCATCAATAATTCCCTTCATTCGTGATTCAAATTGCCCTCTAAATTGTGTACCAGCAATAATAGAAGTCATATCTAAAAGATATACTTCTTTATTAAGTAATTTTGGTGGAACTTTTTGATTAGCTATTTTAAGAGCTAATCCTTGTGCAATAGCTGTTTTGCCAACACCAGGTTCTCCAATTAAACAAGGGTTGTTTTTAGAACGTCTGTTTAAAATTTGCACAATTCTTTGGATTTCTTTATCTCTACCAATAACGGCATCTAATTTATTGGTTCTTGCTTTTTCTGTTAAATTAGTACCATAAGTATCCAAAAAGTTTCTTTTTTTGGCTTTTGGTACTTTTTCTGTTTTTACTTTTTTCTTATTGTCTGAATTTTCATTTTGTTTAGGGTCGGCAGTGCTATTAGTATTATTACCACCAAACATACTAGCAATAATTGAGTTAAGTTGCAAACCGCCGGTTTTGCTCTAAAACTTCAGGAGATACATCTTGCATATTTACATTTTCAGAAATATCGTTAAAAATATCTTCAAATTGTTTTGACATATCTTCTAAATTTTCTTCAGAAAGGTTAGACTGTTTGGCTAAAACTTCTAATGGATTAATTCCTTTTTCTTTAGCACAATTATAACAAAGACCTTCTAAAGAAGATTTTCCATTTTCTACTTTATTAATAAAAATAACTGCAACATTTTTATTACAAGATGAACATAACATAAATTTTAATAAACTCCTTTTCATTAATAATACATCAATAATACTCCAAAAATCCCATATAGTCAAGAAAAAAATTAGGAAGAATATGAGTTGAAAAAAAAATAAAGTAATGTTATAATTTAAATACATAAAAATACAGAAGAAATTCAATAAAAGGAAAAAGTTTAAAAAAATTTTAAATTTTTTTAAACAATTATACATTGGAAAGGAATGAAATTAAAGATGGGTATTTTAGATAAAATAAGAGTTTTATTTAGCGATTTATCCCAAAACAGAATAAAGTTATATGGATTAATTGGTGCCGTGTGTGTTGTTATTTTAATGTTTGGAATATATTTTCAGTTTTTTTATTCTCCAAATGATGATATAAAATTTGGAATAGATAATAAAGTTGAGACAAGTACAGAATATGAAAAATTAAAAAATGATTTTAACAGTGAATTTAATAATGCTGTTAGAAGAATTAGACAAGATTCAACAAGTTATAAAAAAATTGACCAAACAAAAGATATTGTTTATACAACTGCTAATTTAGATATTGAGTCTCAAGGTAAGTATGATATTAATATTCATCTTCCAGCCCTAAACCTTTCTGGTGATATGGCACAACAAATAACGAAAGATATTAATAATTTGTTTGGAGCACTAGCTAATGATGTAGTGGCTTCTGAAGATTATTTAACAGTATATAATTTAGATTATGTGGCTTATTTGAATGACGACATTTTGTCTTTAGTAGTTAAGGCAACATTAAAAAAAGGTGATAAGCCTCAAAGAGTAATGATTAAAACATATAATTATAACATTGTTGAAAATATTGATGTAAAATTAGGAACTTTAATAAATAAAAAGAATTTAGACAAACAACAAGTACAAGATAAGATATATAGCGAAATTAATACAATTATAAAAGAAAATGAAGCATTAGAAAAGGAAGGATATACAGTTTACAAAAGAAACATATCAGATTCCATGTATGAATTGGAAAATACAGATACTTATTTTATTGATTCAAATGGGTATTTATATATAGTTTATTGTTACGGAAATACAAAATATAGTGGAGAAGTTGATTTAATTATTTTTTAATGGGGGAGAAGAATGAAGAAGATAATCTGTGTTTTATTAATAGCTAGTTTGTTTTTTAGTATTTCTAATGTGTATGCTTCTACAGAAGAAATAACCAATGAAAAAATTGAACCATTAGAACAAAAACAAACAGTTACAACTAAAGCAAAAGTAGTAGAAACCAAAGAAGTTTATGATAGAACAGTAGAGAATATTGTAGATAAAGTACAAGAAGTAACAATAGAGGTTATTGATGGAGATTATCAGGGTCAGAAGTTTAATGCTACCTATATTTTGTCATATGATATGGATAATAAAATTATGGCTTATGAATTAGACAAGGGAAATATTATTTTTGTTCAATTAACAATTAACAATGGAGAGGTGGAAGAAGTTGTTGTACAAGATGTTGTAAGACAGAATTATATTATATGGATGATTGCTTTATTTTTTATTTCTGTTTTAGTAATTGGAAAAAAACAAGGATTAAAGGCAATTATTGGTTTAATTTTTACAATTTTGGCAGTATTCCTTATTATGATAAACAGCATTTATCAAGGACATAGTCCAATTTTTGTATCAGTTGGAACTTCTGCATTAATTATTGTTGTTACATTTATTATTATTTCTGGTTTTAATAAAAAATCTTTTACAGCAGCGCTAGGAACAACAGGAGGGGTTGTGTTATCAGGTATAATTGCATTTATTTTTGGTATGTTAGCTAAATTATCAGGTGGTCAGGAAGAAGCGGTGATGCTTAGTATGAATTCTGGTAATATTATATTTAATTTTAGAGAGTTATTGTTTGCAGGAATTGTAATAGCATCTTTAGGAGCATGCATGGATGTAGGAATGAGTATTGCATCTGCTTTAGATGAATTAAAACAGCACAAACCAACAATGACAGGAAGAGAGCTATTTAAAAGTGGAATGAATATTGGAGGAGATGTTATTGGAACAATGACCAATACACTAATATTGGCTTATGTAGGAGGAGCTTTAAACTTAATTTTATTGTTTATGGCATGTGATATGTCTATTACTGACATTATTAATAAAGAAACAATAGCATCAGATTTAATTTCAGCAATTTCAGGAAGTATGGGAGTTATTTATACCATTCCAATAACTGCAGGAATTTATGCACTTTTTAATAGAAATAAAACTACTTACAAAACTAAACCAGATACTTTATTAGAAGGACAACGTAGTTTAAAATTATAAAAAAATCTGTGATTTTTCCGGAACAATAAAAAAAGTTGCTATTAAAAAAAACTGCTATTTTTAAAATAGCAGTTTTCAAAAACAAAAGGGGATGTTTAAATCAATTATTAATTGATTATAAGGGTATTATATTTTTATATTATGTCTTTTTTGTGAAACAAATGTAAAACAATTATGGCTGTTCAGCTAATGTTAATGTTATTGTTAGTTCTTTTCCATCTCTATTTATTTTCAATGTCATTTCATCACCAATTTTGTGTGTATTTTTAATTTCTGTTAATTCATCCATGGTTTGTACTGTTTTTCCATCAGCTTCTACAATAATGTCTCCTACTTTTAGACCAGCTTTTTGTGCTGCTGAAAAATCCTCAATACTTCTAATATAAATCCCTAGTGGGTAGTTATATTGTTTAGATTTTGCTTCATCAATATCAATTCCCGAAATACCAATATAAGGTCTTTTTACTTTGTTATATTGTATTAACTGTTCAGCAATATCTTTTGTGTCATTAATTGGAATTGCAAATCCCATACCTTCAATACCAGTACCAGATAATTTTAGTGTATTAATACCAATTACTTCGCCTTTACTATTTACTAATGCACCACCACTGTTACCAGAGTTAATAGCAGCATCTGTTTGAATAAGAACATATTTCTTACCATCACTATCTGTAACTTCTCTTTCTACAGCACTAACAATACCAGAAGTAATGCTATTTTGCATTCCTAAAGGATTTCCGAGCAGCCATTACAAATTCACCAACACGAACGCTATCAGAATCACCTAATGTTGCGGGAGTTAATCCTGTTTTTTCAATTTTAATAACTGCTAAATCTGTTTCAGAATCGGTACCAACAATTTTTGCTTCGTATTCTGTAGAATCATTATATAAATAAACAATCACTCTTGTTGCTTCTGATAACTGATAGTAAGAAGATGATGAAGACGTATTTACAATATGATTATTGGTTAAGATATAACCATCTTGACTAATAATTACACCAGAACCTTCAGCTGAAGCAGTAGACTGTCTTGAAAAAAGACTATTAATAGTATATTCTACTTTAATACCAACAACAGAAGGCTGTATTTTTTCAGCAACACTAACACCAGTATCAGAATAATTTGATAAAGAAATTAAATTATGGTTAGTGGTAGTTTCATTTGTTGAACTGTTAGCAGAAACAACGGTTGTTTTTTCACTTCCTAATAATTTTTCTTTAATTACAGGAACACCAAAACAAGTTCCTATTATTAAAGTTGCACCAAGTGCACCACTTAAAAATGGTAAGAAAAAATGTTTTCCAAAGCTTACTTTTTCTCTTGCATCAGTGGTGTATGCAGTTACTCTTTTATAAGAGTTTTCATTGTTATTTTCTTCCATCATGTACCTCCTAAATTTATATAATATTATCATAACCAAATTAACCTTATAATACAATAGTTTTGTGAAAAAAATGTGAAAAAAAAGTAACAGTTCACAGTTTTTATAAAAAATAAAGAACAATAATAGTAAAATATATTAAATGTGATATGCTCTCTCAAGCTAATTGACATATAAATTTTAGTAAAAATTTTTTTAGGAATTAGAAAGGCATTTGAGATTTCTTACAAAATTTTTACTAGAATTTGTATAGAAATTACTTTCTATTCATATTGGTTAAAATTACGATGGTACTTTAAAATAAATAAATTGTTTATTGTATGATGCAATTAGAATTTACAATAAATATTGAAAAAGAATGATAATAATAGTATAATCAAAAAAAGAGAGGTGTTTTTTTTGCAAACAGGGAAGTCATTAATTAAGTTTATTGTAATTATTGCCATATTAATGGGAATTATTCTGTGGGGAATACAAATAATTGTAAAGGAAGCAGATAAAAAGGAACTAGAAACGATTCATACTAATATGTTACAAGTTCAAGCAAAAGCAAAAGTTGTTTTTGAAAAATATCATGTAGACAATGCAAATGGGCTAAAAGGAAGAAAAATTGAAAACAATTCAGAACTAGAATCTTTTGGAATTAATGATGATGGAAATTATTATGTATGGGATAAAGAAGTTTTAAATGATGTTGGCTTAATAGAAATTCCATTAGGAGAAAATGATTTTTATATTATTAATTATGACTCGGGGGAAGTGCTGTTTTCTAAAGGATATCAAACAAAAGATGGACAAATATATTTTAAATTGACAGATATTAAAAACTTATTAACACAACAATAAGGCAATGCTTTGTGAAATTTAGGTTAGCTAAAAAGGAGCCATTCATGAAAGAAAAAGAAGAAGTAAGATTATTAAAATTAAAAGAAATAGAAAGCAAATTATATACAAATGGAATTAACTATGTTGCAGGAATTGACGAAGCTGGGCGTGGACCATTAGCAGGTCCTGTTGTAGTTGGCTGTGTAATATTATCAAAAGAGTCATTAATAGAAGGTGTTAATGACTCTAAAAAAATATCGGAAAAGAAAAGAGAACTTTTATACGAAAAGATAATACGGAGAAGCAGTTAGCTGGAATGTGGGAATTGTGGATCAAACAGAAATTGACGAAATCAATATATTAAATGCTACTAAAAAAGCATTAACAATGGCACTTTCTGGCTTAAAAGTAAAGCCACAGCATATTGTTGTAGATGCTTTGCAAAAAATTAATACATTAGGAATACCATATACTTCTATTATAAAAGGTGATGTATTAAGTTATTCTATTGCTGCTGCTTCTATTCTTGCTAAAGTTACAAGGGATAGAATTATGTTAGAATGGGACAAAGTATACCCTCAATATGGATTTGCTAAACATAAGGGATATGGAACTGCAAATCATATTCAAGCAATACGAGAATATGGAATTTGTCCATTACATAGAAAAAGTTTTGTAAAAAATTTTATATAGTTAGAAATTTAAAAACAGAAGTTAAAATATGGGAAGGAGAAAAGCTATGAATATGATTGAAATTATAAAAAAGAAACAACTAGGAAGAGAACTATCAAAAGAAGAAATAGATTTTTTTATACAAGGGTATACAAAAGGAACAGTTCCAGATTATCAGGCTTCAGCATTAATTATGGCAATGTATTTAAAGGGATTATCCAATCAAGAAACAGCAAATTTAACATTAAGTATGGCAAATTCAGGAGAAATATTGGATTTGTCTTCTATTTTTTCTAATGTGGTAGATAAGCATAGTACAGGAGGAGTAGGAGATAAAGTTACTATTATTTTAATGCCTATTATAGCAAGTCTTCGGAATACCTGTGGCAAAGATGTCTGGAAGAGGTCTTGGTTTTACTGGTGGAACTGTTGATAAATTAGAATCTATTCCAGGATATAATACCAACATTTCTATTGATGAGTTTATTGTAAATGTTCAAAAAAGTGGAATCAGCTTAATTGGACAAACTTTAAATTTAGCACCAGCAGATAAAAAAATTTATGCATTACGTGATGCAATTAATTGTGTAGATAATAAAAGTTTAATTGCTTCTAGCATTATGAGCAAAAAAATAGCTAGTGGAGCTAATAAATTGGTTTTGGATGTAACCGTAGGAAGAGGAGCTTTTATGCAAAAAATAGAAGAAGCAGAAGAACTTGCTTATATTATGAAAAAAATAGGGGAAATGGCTAATAAAGAAACAGTATGTATTCTTACTTCTATGGAGCAACCATTAGGAAAATATATTGGAAATTCACTAGAGATTGTAGAAGTAGTAGAAGCACTAAATGGGCAAATGGAAGAGGATGTGCAAGAAGTTGTTATAACTATGGGGGCATATATGATAAAATTAGCTGGAAAGGGAAATGATTTAGAAAAAAATAAACAGAAAATTTTAGAACAAATAGAAAACAAAAATGCATATAGAAAATTTTTAGAACTTGTTTATAACCAAGGAGGAAATATAAACTATATTAAGAATGTGTACCAATTTGATAGAGCCAAATATATTATAGCAGTAACTTCTCCTAAAACAGGTTTTATTAAAACTGCAGATGCTAGAAAAATAGGAGAACTTTCTGTAAGATTAGGAGCTGGCAGAACAAAAAAAGAAGAAGATATTGATAATACGGCAGGAATATTATTAAAGAAAAAAATAGGAGATGTTGTAGAAGAAGGAGAGGCTTTAGGATATATACATACAAACAAAGAGGAAATAATAAAGCAAGCAAAGGAAGATTTAATAGCAGCATATGAAATCACAAAAGAAAAAATAGAAAAACCAAAAACAATTATTGAAGTTATATAAATGAAACTTTTTTATCCTTTCAACTGTATTACCAATAGTAAGGAGGATTTCTTATGAGTAGCGCGCTAATAGACAAAGAAATATACATTAACCATATGATAGAAAAATATAGTAATATGATTTATCGTCTTGCTATTGCTAGAACAAAAAACAAAGAGGATGCAGAGGATGTATTTCAAGAGGTGTTTCTAAAGTTAAGTAAAAAATTACCAAATTTTGAAAATGAAACCCATGAAAAGGCATGGCTAATTAGAGTAACTATTAATTTAACAAATAACTTATTTCAATCTGCACATTTTAGAAAAACAGTGCCATTAGAAGAGAACTTAAAATTTGAAGATAAAGAAATGTCTAATGTATACTTTCAAGTATTAAGTTTGCCAAATAAGTATAGAACCATGATTCATTTGTTTTATTATGAAGGCTTTTCAGTTAAAGAAATAGCTACTATTTTACATACCAATGAAAATACTGTAAAGACAAGACTTTCGCGCGCTCGTGAACAGTTAAAATCTAAGTTGGAAGGAGGTTTTGACTAATGAAAAATAAGGACTATTATAAACAAGCAAATGAAAAAATTATACCTACAGAGCAATTAAAACGAGAAACAAAAAATAAAATACTAGAAAAACAAAACAAACCCAAACGTATTGCTTTAAAATTGGCAAATATAGCAATTGTGTTTATTTTTATATTATCTGTGTTATGGATGGTAGATGAAAATAATTATAAAAAACAAGACTTGGAAATAATACCAATTACTAATCAGAATAAAACAGCTAAATTAAAAACAGTTGATACTATAGACAATTTAAAGCAATTAATAAAACAAGCAGAAAATATAAACAGTACTTGGACATATGGCCAAGTTATTGATAACGTGGCACAAGCAGAAAGTGAAGGCTTGAAGGATGAAACTGCCAATAAAGAATATTCCACAACAAATCAACAAGTAGAAAATGTAAATGAAGCAGATATTGTAAAAACAGATGGAGAACATATTTATTATATAGCTAATAATTATGTTTATATAATAGGGGCAGATAAATTAGAAATACTATCAAAAATAGAATACTCTACTGAGGAATTTCAACCAAACCAATTATTTATAGAAAAAAATAAGCTTATAGTGATAGGAAGAAAAAGCCAATATGATTTAGAAAGAACAACGTATATGGACATGATAATGCCATTATCAGAAAAAACAATGGCAATTATGTATGATATAACAGATAAAAGTAATATTTTAAAAATAAGGGAAATTGAAATAGAAGGCAATTTATTAACAACAAGAATGATAGGAGACGTTGTTTATTTAGTAGCCAATAAGTATTTGTATATCTCAAATAATGTAGCCATTGAGGATATACCAGAAACGGATTTAGTACCTTATTATAAAGATAGTGTGATATCAGAAGAAAATAAGAGTATTGCATTAACAGATATTGCCTATTTTCCAGAACAAGTGGATACAAATTCATATTTAATATTAGCTAGTTTTAATATTAGCAACCAAGAAGAAGTAAAATTAGAAACAATTCTGAGTGGAGGAAATAATGTATATTGTTCAGAAGATAATATTTATATTGCTAAAACAAAATATGAATATAATTTGATATCAGAAGCTAAAAATGCAATAGGAATAGGAAACGATTATAAAGTTCACACAGAAATACATAAATTTGCATTAAATAATGGAAATATTACTTATATAAGCAATGGAAGTGTTCCTGGTTACAGTATTAATCAGTTTACAATGGATGAATATGAAGGGTATTTTAGAATTGCAACAACAAAACAAACAGGAGAAAATGCAACAAGTAATGGTTTATATGTATTAAATGATACTTTAAATATTATTGGAAAAGTAGAAAACTTGGCAAAAGGAGAAAAAATATATTCTGTAAGATTTATGGGAGAAAAGGCTTATGTAGTAACATTCAAACAAACAGATCCACTGTTTGTAATTGATTTATCTACACCGGTGGCACCAGTAGTATTAGGAGAACTAAAAATACCGGGATATAGCCAATATTTACATCCTTATGATGAAAACCATTTAATTGGATTTGGATATAATGCAGAGGTTGTAGATTATGGCTATGGAGAAGTGGTAAGAAATACAGGGATGAAAATGGCTTTATTTGATGTGACAGATGTAGCAAATCCAAAGGAGTTATTTAAAGTAGATATTGGAACGGCAGGAACATATTCAGAACTATTATATAATCATAAAGCACTATTATTTTCTAAAGAAAAAAATATAATTGCTTTTCCAATTACCATAGCACAAGGTACATCTAATAGAACAGATATTACTTTCCAAGGAGCAATTGTTTATGGACTTGATTTGGAGAATGGTTTTATAGAAAAAGCTAAAATACCAAACAAAGAAATAAAAAATAGTATTATGAATTATGACTATAACTATGTTATTGAAAGGATTTTATATATTGGAGATAATTTATATACTGTATCAAAAAGTCTAGTAAAGAAAATAGATATTAACACAATGCAAGTAACTGCTCGGAGTAGAAATAAAAAAGTAATATTTCCAAAATAGAAAGATGTTCCGAAAAAAGCCTAAAAAATGGGAATAAAAACAATTGAATAACAGCATTAACCAAAGAAAATATAAAAACATTACAATATTAAAAGATGTGTACTTGACGAGGGCAAAGCAAATGAATATAATTAAAAAAATAAAATAGCAAACAAAAGAAACAAGGAAAATAAAAAATGATAAATACGCAAAACTGTTGAGAGAGTAATACACATACACACAAGCAAAATATAATTTAATAGAATAAAGATAGAAAAAAACATCTATTGTTTTTGTAGTATGCAAAAATGGTGGGTGTTTTCATATTGATTGAAATTACGATTGTGCTATAATATAAATTTTTACATAGAATAAAGACTTTTTTGAATTTACATAGTTAGATTTTAACACTAAGCTATTTAAATAAAAGAATAAAAAAATACATATTTACAAAATAATAAACAAAAGATATAATAAAAATATAAACAAGTATAAAAAGTACACAGAAACAAAGGAGGAAAAAGAAAATGTTAAAAAGCAAAAATGGAATTAGCTTAATAGCATTGGTAATAACAATAATAGTATTAATTATATTAGCAGGAGTAGCCATTAATGTAACTTTTAACCAAGGAGATTTATTTGGAAAAGCCAATAATGCAGTAGAAAAATGGAACAATAAAATTGCCGAGG
>OLPF01001342.1_pt1 | contig 20916 bp, 23 predicted proteins | sample 1673121 | NCBI WGS metagenome assembly OLPF01 (sample SAMEA3136756, study PRJEB25190) | human gut metagenome
TTACCGAGAAAATAATGACTGAGTTTTCGGATTTGAATCTATGCCCAATTAACAACCGTCAGGGAATTGTAATTGATGGTGAAGGTTCAAAGGTTATTTGCAAAGACTAATTTGAAAATTCCAATAAGTTGGGTAGATAACCAGTTGAAATTATCAACCTTTTATTATATAATCGTAACAAGAATTAGTAATTTGTAGGGAGGTAATTTATGATAGGAATTTTTGGATTATTGTTAATAGCTATGGTTTTGGTTGTAAAGTTTTGTAATAAAACATTAAAAATAGTATTATCTATTATAATTATTTTAGCAACAATATATAGTGTTATGATTTCTATTGATATAAACAGAGTAGAAAGTTTTAGAGAGCCTATTTTTGCAGTAGTTAAGCAAGAAAATGATTTAACTACAAAAACAATAATGTATCAAGGCTTAGGCTATGAAGTTGAACTTGTTAAAGATGTAACAAATAACAAGATAATACAAGTAGAGATGTATATGTTTAATAAATGTATAGCTGGAGCAATAGAATAATCAGTAATACAAATTACAATTTCTAGGACTGATAATATGTTGATATTATCAGTCTTTTGTTATATAATAAGAGCAATTAATTACGTTTTTGTAGTATTAAAGGTGATGTTATATATGTCAGATAGATTAATTGATAATAAAGAATTAATGAAAGAATGGAATCAAGAAAAAAACATTTTATATAATCCAGCTGATTTGACTTCAGGTAGTAGTAAGAAAGTCTGGTGGAAATGTAAAAATGGTCATGAATGGGAATCTGTAATTCATACTAGGGTTAAAGGTGTCGGATGTCCTTATTGCATGGGTAAAAAAGCAATTCAAGGAGTAAATGATTTTGCAACTTTGTATCCAGAAATGTTAAAAGAATGGGATTATGAAGAAAACGATAAATTAGGTATTAAACCAAACGAATTATTAGTAGGTTCAATAAAAAAAGTATATTGGATATGTAGCAAAGGTCATAAATATGATAGAAGTATTTATGATAGATTACATGGTCGTGGAAATTGCCCATATTGTGGAAATAGAAAAGTTTTGCAGGGCTATAATGATTTAGCAACTACCAACCCTGAATTACTAAAAGATTGGGACTATGAAGAAAATGACAAATTAGGCATTAAACCAAATGAAATTACTAATGGTGGCAAAGAAAAAGTATGGTGGAAATGTGAAAAAGGTCATAAATGGAATTCTATTATTAGAAGTAGAATCACAGGAAGTGGTTGCCCATACTGTTCAAATAATCTTGTAAAAAAAGGCTATAATGATATAGCAACTACTAATCCCGAATTATTAGAAGAATGGGATTATGAAAAAAATGATAAATTAGGTATTTTTCCATCCAATCTAAGTCATGGATCTACAAAATTAGTGTGGTGGAAATGTAAAAAAGGTCATGAATATCAAATATCAGTAGCACAAAAAACAAATAGAAATGTTAATTGCCCTATTTGTGCTAATCAGCAATTATTAAAAGGCTATAATGATTTTGCAACCAAACACCCAGAATTATTAAAAGAATGGAACTATGAAAAAAATGATAAGCTTGATATAAAACCAGATGAAATTATTTTAGGTGGTAAAGTCAAATTTTGGTGGAAATGTGAAAAAGGTCATGAATGGCAATCTAGTATACCAGCAAGAATAAGAAATGATAAGCTTTATAATCGTTGCCCTATTTGCTCTAGTTATTTAAGAACATCCATACCTGAAAAGATTATTTTTTACTATATTCATAAAAAATTTTCTAAAACTATAGCAAATTATAAACCTGAATGGTTAAAACCAAAAGAAATAGATATTTTTATACCAGAGCTAAATGTTGGTATAGAGTATGATGGATACTATTATCATAAAGACATAAAGCATGATATAGAAAAAGATGATTTATGCTCAAAAAACAATGTGAGAATAATTAGAATTAGAGAAAAGAAATCAAAACCTATTAACTCAAGTGCTATCATATACAATATAAAAATAGATAATAACACAGATTATACATATGTAGAAGATGCTTTATCTTTCCTAAATAGTTATCTCAACATAGATTTAGACTTTGATATTAGGCGTGATTTAGATGATATTATTAAGATGATTAACTTTATGGAAAAAGAGAACTGTATATCCAAAACAAATCCAGAGGTTTTACAAGAATGGAATTACGAAAAAAATGATAAACTAGGAATTACTCCAGATAATATAAGTAGTGGAAGTGCATTAAAAATATGGTGGAAATGTGAAAAAGGTCATAACTATCAAGCTATTGTTTCAAACAAAGTAAATCAACAAACCAAATGTCCATATTGTGCCAATAAGAAGATTATCATAGGATTTAATGATTTGGCAACAACTAATCCTGAATTATTAGAAGAATGGGACTATGAAAAAAATGATAAGTTAGGAATCAAACCAGAAAATGTTGTTCTCAATTCAACTAAAATGATTCATTGGAAATGTAAGAATGGTCATGAATGGACAACAACATTAAACAATAGAGCTAGAGGTTCTAATTGTCCGTACTGCTCTGGAAGATATGCTATAAGTGGAGAGAATGATATTGCTACATTATTTCCAGAATTATTAAAAGAATGGGATTACGAAAAAAACGACCAATTAGGAATTAAACCACAGAATGTAAAGAAAAATACAGATAAAAAAGTCTGGTGGAAATGCGAAAAAGGTCATGAATATAAATCTTCAATTGTTAATAGAACAAAATCAAAAGGAACTTGTTGCCCATATTGTTCTGGAAATAAAGTTCTTAAAGGATTTAATGATATAGCATCAACAAATCCAGAATTATTGAAAGAATGGGATTATAGTAAGAATACCATTAAACCTGATGAAGTAACTAAAGGAACTCATAAAAAAATCTGGTGGATTTGTAGTAACAATCATAGCTATGAAGCTACTATTCCAGCTCGAAGACGTGGTACAGGGTGTCCGTATTGTTCTGGAAACAAGATATTAGTTGGTTTTAATGATTTAGCAACGACGAATCCTGAATTATTGGAAAAATGGAATTATGAAAAGAATAATAAATTAGGAATTACGCCTAAATCAATTAGTAAAAGTTATAGTAAAAAAGTTTGGTGGAAATGCAAAAATGGTCATGAATATCAAAGACATGTTTATAACGAAAGAAAAGGCAGTGGCAGATGTCCTATTTGCAAAAAATTAAAACTATAATTCAGTTATAGAGTGGTTTATAAAATATCACTCTATATTTTCTTCTTAAATACTTGATTTTTATAAAATAATTTGGTAATATATTTATAACTTGAATGACTATTTAGTCATTCGTCAAGAGAGCTAACGAGTTGTAAATGTCTACGTCGTTGGCACCAATGATGTTTTAGTTCGAACTAATAGAACAGATAAGTCAAAGTCCATAAAAAGCTATGCAGTAGATTTATTGCATAGCTTTTTACCTATACTTAAAAGATAACAAAAAAATATATATTTTTTGTATACATAATTTAAATAATATTTTAAACTTAAATTAAAAATAAAAAAATACATATATACACTATACTGAAATTATGGTATAATAAAGAAAAAATAAAGGAAAAAGAAAATGGAATTTAATTTATTTATAGCAATTTTAATATTAATTGTTAGCATTTTTTTAGTATACCGTTATAGAAAAAATAGTAGTTTAAGTAAAATTACAATATTACTAGCAGGATTATTTATAACAATTGTAACACTAGTATATCCACTATATGACGAAAGTGAAAACGAACTACAAAGGATAGTATTTTCTATTTTATATTCTATTCAATGTATTTATGTTGGACAAGATTTTGAATTTATTCAAAATGAGATGCTAATTCATAATGTTTCAAGTTTATACTATTTTGTAGTATATGTTTGTTTTCTACTTGCTCCTACATTTACAACAGGAGTTATTATTACTCTTATTGAAAATACAGTACATAAAATAAAATGTAGATTTTCTTTACTTAATCCATCCAAAAGAGAGGTACATATATTTTCTAATATTAACAAAGAATCTGTAACTTTAGCTGAAAGTATAAATAACCATAAATGTGTCCTAATATTTTGCAATGAAAAAGAAGAAAAAGTAAAGGAAAGCTTACGAAATAGAATTCATAAAATTGGTGGAATAACAATTAATGATTCTGAACTAGAAATAAAAGTAAGTAATAAGAAGACTTTTTTTTATGAGATTTCTGAAGATGAAATGCAAAATATGGACAATTCTATGAAACTAATTGAAAAATATAGATACAATAAAAATATTAAAGTAACAGTATTTTCAACAAGAAAAGAAGCAGAAATACTGTTAGATTCATTAGACAGAGAAATAAATGTGGCTCTTATTAATAAAAACAAATATGCATTATACCATTTGTTAGAAAAAAGACCAATTTTAAAATATAGTAAAGATGGATTAACATCTGTTTTAATAATGGGAGAACATAATAGAGTATTAGAAATAATAAAGATAGTTTTATGGAGTATGCAATTAGACAATCAAAAAGTAGAAATTAGTGTAATAGATAAACAAGCAACAAAATTACAAAACATTTTGTATCATCAAGCACCTGGACTTAAAGAAGAAAAATATAGATTATTTTTTTACAATGCTGATATAGAAACAGAAGAAATAGATTCAATAATTAAAGATTTTTGTCAAAATACAACTTATATTATTCTTGCGATGAAAGATGACAAACTAAATATAGATACAGCAGTTTATTTGAGGGAGTATTTTTTATTCCTTGATAAAAATAATTATTCAAATCAACCTCCAATTCATATTTGGTTAAATGATGAAATAAAGGGTATTGAAACTTTAGGAATAAATGATAATAATTATGCCAAAACGAAAGATGATAGTAAAAGCATAGGGTATAATTTTTATCCATTTGGTACTACTGAACAAATTTATAGTGAAGTTTCTATATTAAATACAAAGTTGGAACAATTTGCTTTAATGTTGCACTTAGCAAATGTAGGAGTTTTAAATAAGCCAAAAGAAAAACAAGAAATAGCAAAGAGAACATATAAAAATCGTGAAAAAACAAGAAAATATGCACTTACTTGTGCTATTCACTTAAAGTATTCTTTATATACAAAAGGAATTAATTTATTCGATAATAATATTAATATGGAATTGGTTAATGAAGTAAAATATTTAATGACACAAGAAGATGAAGTATATAGCCTTATGAAAAGTGACATGAAAATGTGGAATACTTTTTGGAGAACAGAAGGATTTAGGCGTGTTACTTTTGAAGAAGCTAGTGTTTATTATAATAATAAAGAAGTTAAGAGCTATCAACATACTCTTGCAAAATTGAATCCATGCTTAACAGACTTAGATGAATTTGAGGAAAACGAAAAACAACTTGAAAAAATTATTGGAAAAAGACCAGAATTTATAAAAGCTGAAGAAAATTATATAAGAAGTTTTCCAATTGTTTTAGAAAAGTTGTTAAATGAAGAAGAAATTTGGTAAAAGTTTAATAACAAAAAAACTTACAGGAGACATTAAAAAATGATAAAAAAGAATGATATATATTGTACCGAAATTATAGACCAAGGAATAGAAGGAGAGGGCATTGCCAAAATTGATAATTTTACAATTTTTATAAAAGATTCTATTAAAGGAGAAAAAGTAAAAATTTGTATTACAAAAGTTTTATCTTCTTATGCATATGGAAAAGTAATAGAAATTTTAGAAACATCTAAACATAGAAGACATGTAGATTGCCATACTTATAAACAATGTGGTGGCTGTAATTTAAGACATATAGATTATGAAGAAACACTAAGAATAAAAACAGATATTGTTAAAAATTGTATTTATAAATCGATAAAAAATCACATAGAAGTAAATGCATGTATAGGAATGGAACAACCATTTTATTATAGAAATAAATTGCAGTATCCAATAGGAATAAATAAAGAAAAAAATGCAATTATGGGAATATATACACAGAGGACTCATAATATTATTGAAACTAGAAATTGCCTTATACAAGACAAATTAAGTCAAAAAATTGCAAATGAATTATTCAATATCTTAAAAAAATATAATATACATCCATACAACGAAAAAAATGGAAGTGGAATTGTTAGACACATAATTATTCGAATAGGAAAAAATACTAATGAAGTAATGGTAACAATTGTTTTAAATAAAGAGAAACTAATAAATGAGCAAAAAATTATAAAAGAAATTACAGAAAAATTTAAAGAAATAAAAACAATTGCTAAAAATATTAATACAGAAAATACAAATGTAATTTTAGGAAATAAAACACAAATAATATATGGAAGCGGATATATAAGAGACTATTTAGGGGAGTATAAATTTAAAATATCTCCAGTATCTTTCTACCAAGTAAATCCAATACAAACGGAAAAATTATATAATAAGGCAATTCAATATGCAGAACTGACGGGAACAGAAATTGTATTTGATTTATATTGTGGAATAGGAACAATAGGAATATTTGCATCTAAATATGCAAAAAAAGTTTATGGAATAGAAATTGTAGAGCAAGCAATAGAAGATGCAAAAGAAAATGCCAATATAAATGAAATTAGCAATATCGAATTTTATGCAGGTAGAGTTGAAAAGCTATTACCAGAGTTATTAAAAGAAAATAAGGCAGATGTTGTATTTATAGATCCTCCAAGAAAGGGATTAGATGAAAATACAATTAAAGTTTTACTTGAATTGGAATCAAGAAAAATAATATATATAAGTTGTAATCCGGCAACATTAGCGAGGGATTTATCAATGTTAACACAAAAATATAAAATTAAAGAAATACAACCGATTGATATGTTTCCATTTACAAGCCATGTTGAGTGTGTATGCCTATTGCAATTGTGTTAAATTCTTATAAAACAAGGGAATATCAACTATACATTGGGTACTAAAAAATAGCCAAAAACAACAGAATTTTATAAAAAAATTCAAAAAAATATGATAGGTTGTTTTAGCAGTATATGTTTCCATATACAACGTTATATGGATGTATGTTGATGAATATATGAATTTATAAAAATAAAATTTTAAAGTTAAAGAGAATCCTAAGCAGAGTGCCTTGCAATATAGGTGATTTATTTTTTGCTCAAAAATCATAATTTAATGCGAATTTTACTGAATTTGTTGAGTAAAAAGTAAATCTGTGATATAAATATGGTGATATATGGAGGTAAGACAAAATGGGTAAAGTATTAAAAGTACGAGAAGCAGGAGATCCTATCCTTGAAAAACAATGCAATGAAGTTAATATAACAAATAATAATGAAGATATTATAGACATTATAGAAGATTTAAAATCAACACTAGAGTATGGAACAGGATTAGGAATTGCGGCACCTCAAATAGGTGTAGATAAAAGAATTATTGTAGTAGGAGCCAAAAAAGAAAATATAAAATATAATGATGCAGAAGAAATACCAATAACGGCAATGATTAATCCAACTTGGAAGAAATTATCAGAAGATACAGATGTGCAATATGAAGGATGTATGAGTGTTCCTAGTATCAGAGGAAAAGTAGAAAGATATAAGAACATAGAATTGACTTATTATAATGAAAATGGAGAGAAAATAGTAAAAAAATTAAATGGATTTTTTGCAAGATTAGTGCAACATGAATGTGATCATTTAGATGGAATAGTATTTTTAGAAAAAGTAAAAGGACCTAATGGATTTGCAACAAAGGAAATGATAAATAAATTTAATTTGAGGGAGAAGAACAATGAATAATGAGTATATTACAATCACAACTGCGTGTGATAACAAAGAAATTGCTGATAAGATAATTGAAACACTATTAGAAAAAAGACTTGTAAGCTGTTACTAACTAACGAATATATATAGTTCTTATTGGTGGAATGGAAAAATAGAAAAAGAGCCAAAGTTTTTTATTCAAATGAAAACAAAAAAGAATTTATTTAAAGAAGTTGAAAAAGAAATATTAAAAATTCATGATTACGAAACTTGTGAGATTATATCTTATGATATTACAAATGGAAATGAAAATTTTTTGAAATGGATAGAAGAAGAAACAAAATAAATAAAAGGAAGAAGAAAATATAAAAAGAATATGGAGCCATGAGTAAAAAAGTATATGAGGTGATTTTTAATAAATTTATATTGAAGAAGAGATTAGTATGGAAAATGAAAAAATAAAAAATCTACTTGAGTTTTATTTATTAGCAACAGAATTAAAAAATAAAATTAGAAGAGGATGGGAAATTTGGAATATTGATAGAGAAAGAGTAGAAAGTGTTGCAGAACATATTTATGGTACATGTATTTTAGCAATATCTATCGATTCTGAATTTGAATTAGATATTGACATATATTAAAGTAGTAATGATGATTGTATTGCATGAAATAGAAGAAATTAAAATAGGAGACTTGACACCATTTGATAAAATTACAAAAGAAGAAAAAAGAGAATTAGGTAAACAAGCAGTAGAAGAGGTATTAAATACTTTAAATAAAAAAGTGCAATATATTGAATTAATAGAAGAATTTGAAAGTATGAAAACAAAGGAATCTATCTTTGCAAAAATGTGTGATAAATTAGAGGCAGATATACAATGCAAACTATATTGTGAAGAAGATTGTATTGATATAAACAAGAAAGAAAATGAACATCTTCTAAAAGATTCTAGAGTTCAAAAATTATTAAAAAACGGAGAAAAGACAGTAGCAGATTTGTATATTGAGAATGATAGACCAAGATACACAGAAAAAGTATTTGAAAATATAGTGGATTATATAAAACAAAATAATCTATTAAAATAATAGAAACAATAGGATATAGTAAAAAAATTGTTTCAAAACAAAAATTTTTATTCATATGTGTGCCCTGAAAACGAACAAGAAAGGAATGTAATTTAATATGAAAAATATAGAATTAAAAATTATAGGAATGCATTGCACTGCTTGCTCAACAAGATTAGAAAAAATATTAAAACAATTAGATGGAATAGAGGAGGTAATAGTAAGCCTTAAACAACAAAGTGCAGTTATTCAATATAATGAAAAAAAGGTAACATTAGAAAAAATAAAAACAGAAATTTTAGATGCGGGATTTGAAGTATAAAGGAGGAAAAGTGAAGAAAGTATTATTAAAAATTGGCGGAATGACTTGTAGTGCTTGTTCTACAGGTTTAGAGAAGTTTTTAAATAAACAGGAGCGGAATAAAAAACGCAACAGTAAATTTAGTAATGAACAATACTAGTATTGAATACGATGAAAAAAAATTGAAAATATCAACAATAGAAAAACTTATACAAAAAGCAGGATTTGAGAGTTTGGGGATTGATAACTTAGAAAAAGAAGAAAGAAAAAAAACAAATGAAAAATATAAGTTGTGGCAAATAACAATACTTTCAATTATTATTCTATACGTGTCTATGGGACATATGATAGGATTACCATCTATACCTTTTCTACATATGATGAAATATCAAATAAATTATGCCATAGTTCTTTTTGTATTAACTACAGCAGTATTATTTTTAGGAAATGATATTTTGAAAAATGGTTTAAAAAACTTACTTCATAAAACTCCTAATATGGATACACTAGTAATGATTGGTGTAATAAGTAGTTATATTTATAGTGTATTTGGTACTTGGATGGTTATACAAGGAAATGCATCTTATGTGGAAAAGCTATACTTTGAGTCATCTGCAATGGTTATATTTTTTATTAAAATAGGAAAATATATAGAAAATAAAAATAAAGACAAAGCAAAGGAAGCTTTACAAGAACTAATGGTCATTACTCCTAATAATGCTACTGTTTTAAAAGAAGGAAAAGAAGTAATAGTTACAATAGATGAAATAAGAAAAGGAGACATTGTTATTGCCAAACCAGGAGAAAAAATTGCTGTGGATGGTACAATTGTAGAAGGGAAAACGCATATTAATGAGTCTTTTATAACCGGAGAAAGTGTTCCTGCTAAAAGAGAAGTTGGGTCAAAAGTAATTGCAGGAAGTATTAATTATGAAGGAACTATTTTTTATAAAGCAGAAAAAATTGGAAAAGAATCTACTGTATCAGAAATTGTAAGATTAGTAGTAGAAGCAACAAATACAAAAGCACCAATTGCTAAAATTGCAGATAAAATTAGTGGGTATTTTGTACCAACAATTATAAGTATTGCTATCATTAGTTTTATTGTTTGGTTAGTAATTACGCAAAATTTTACTTTTGCTATAAATATATTTGTTACAATTTTAGTTGTTGCATGTCCTTGCAGTTTAGGATTAGCTACACCATTAGCAATTGTAATAGCTTCTGGAATTTGTAGTAAAAAAGGAATACTTTTAAAATCAAGTGAGAGTTTAGAAAATGCACATAAAATAAAAACAATTGTATTTGACAAAACAGGAACATTAACAAAAGGAACGCTAACAGTTTCCAAAATCTATAATTATAGTAAATTAAAAGAAAATGAAATTTTAAAAATTGTAGCAAGTATTGAAAATAAATCTGAACATCCTATTGCAAGAGCAACAGTGTTAGCAGCGAAAGAGAAAAAAATAACTTTAGAAAATGTTACAGAATTTAAATCTATGGCAGGATATGGTGTATATGCTAAATATCAAGGACAGGAGTATTTTATTGGTAACAAAAAGTTAATGGAGGAAAATGCAATTCCGATGGAAAACTTAAAAGATGAAATTATGCTTACAGAAGAAGGAAATAGTATATTGTTTTTAGGCAGTAAAAATCAATTATTGGCATTAATAGGTGTAAAGGACATTTTAAAAGATAATGTAAAAGAAGTTATAAATAATTTAAAAAAAGAGCATATAGATGTTATTATGCTTACAGGAGATAATAAAAGAACAGCGGAATACATAGCAGATAAAATAGGAATTACTACAGTTATTTCTAATGTACAGCCAAAAGAAAAGGCAATGGAAATTAGAAAACTAAAAGAAAAAGGCTTAGTTATGATGTGTGGAGATGGAATTAATGATAGCGTAAGTTTAGTAACAGCAGATATAGGAGTTTCAGTTTCTAGTGGTACAGATATTGCAAGAGATAGTAGTAGTGTTGTGCTAATGAATGACAACTTAGAAAAAATTCAGGATTTAATTTATATTAGCAAAAAAACAATTAAAAATATTAAGCAAAATTTATTTTGGGCATTTTTCTATAATATTTGTATGCTTCCAATTGCAATGGGTATTTTAGAGCCAATTGGTATTATAATGAATCCAATGATAGCAGCACTTGCAATGACAACTAGTAGCTTAACAGTAGTATTGAATGCATTAAGATTAAAAAAAATAAAATAAAATCTATAATTTATTTGACAATTGATAAAATTTATTGTATAGAGAGGTTTTGATTAATAATTAAAACCTCCCTATACAAGGTAATAAAAAAACTCATATTTCTGAAATAAAAAATATAAGGTAAAATATTTGCAGTAAAAACTAATAAAATTCTTGAAAAATAAAAGAAAATATGCAATAATTAAAATAGTAATGCGGGTATAATTTAGTGGTAGAATGTCATGCTTCCGACCTGATAGCGCGAGTTCGATTCTCGCTACCCGCTCCAACGACGTTTCTGTTCGAACTAATAGAACAGAATTGATACAAAATCAATCAGAAAATAAAATCTGGTTGATTTTTTGTTGTCTAAAAACAATATTAAGATCATCCAAACGAAAGGATGGTGTAAGAATAATGAAGATAATTAAGCAAGAGTTACAACTTGAGGAATGTCTAAAACAGAGAATTGAATTTATATGTGAGTTTTCAAAAGTTACTCCTACTTTTATAAATGGTAGTATTAGAAAAATTGAAAAAACTAATATCAATTATATTGAGCCACATAGAGTTATAATTAAAAACATAACATTTTTAGTTTTTAATTATTCAAATGATGTGTATATTTCAAATTTGACTAAAAAGATTAAATTATCAGAGTTAGAAGAATATTTGAAAAATATGAATAAATAAAGGTAAATGATTATAGCAATTTTTGTTATAATCCATTTTTATATCAATTGTTAAGATAACAAAAAAGTTGTAGTGTATATAACTACATTGTGGCACTAAGAATGTAACATAATTCAAGTGCTTGCACATTTACATAAATTATGGTATTATATATATATATCAAAAATATAAAGGAGGACCACATACATGAAATTTTTTTTGAAAGGGATTTTGGAAGATTTTAGACAAATAATTGTCCACTTCAAAAAGATTCATGATTGGCAGTTTGAATACCTAACGTTATATAACCTTCAGAAAGATTTTTCTTCTTTTATCTTTGAGTATGAATGTTATCAAGAAGGATTATTTTCTGACAGGTACCTGGAGCCCAAAGAGAAGTTGAAGAGGAAAAAAGCTAGGTTAAGAATTTTGTCAAGCAAGATGTATAAAAAATGTGTTTATATTTTAGAAAATATAGATACGTTTTTAGTAAAAACACTGTGAGATTAATAGAGGATATTCGAGTAGAAATAGAAAATGTGGTTCAACAAATTGGTGGAGACTAATTTCCACCGATTTTTTTAATTTTAAGCAGCTTTTTTAAACTTGCTAGAAAATTTACTATTTCACTTATAAAAATAGAAAAAATATAACCTACAATTCCAAGTCTTGGAACGAAAAAATATATAAAACTTGTTGTAATAGTAAGGTCTAATACATTGACTACCATAACAGAAGTCTGACCATCTAAACCTTTTAAAATGCCATAGATGACCATATCTAGATACATAATTATAATTAAAGGGCAGAACAATTTTAAGTAATAGCTAATGGAAAAATCACTGTAAAGTTTTAAAGAAATCCAATCAGAAAGGAAAAAGAAAATAATGATTACTAAACAAGAAAATAAAGAGGTAATTAGGAAAATAAGCCTAGATACTTCTTTTATACGTTTAAAATCTTTCTTTGTATAATATCGTGTGAATTCTGGAATTAAAAGATTACTAAATGTTGTAATTAGAATACTTGGAAATAATATTACTGGCATTGCCATGCCTGAAATTACTCCATATTCTGCAAAAGCATTTGCACAATCCATTCCACTTTTTTCTAAGCTAGAAGTAATAAGAACTTGTTTTAATGTAGATAAAGCAGAACGAACATAAGAAGTAATAGCAAGAGGGAATGAAACACGAAAAACACGTGGTAGAATATTACTAATACTTATGCCAAAATGTAAATGCTTTTTATCAAAGTGATATAATAAAAATGAAAATAAAAAAGAAGCAATTTCAGAAATAATGTCGGCTAATATCAAACAAAAACATGCAGATTCTAGACCAATCCCTAGAAACTTATCCAAGAAAAGCATAGTAAACATAATCTTTACAATTTGTTCAAAAAAATTAGAAAATGCTGTCTTGTAAACTCTTCTAACTGCAGCAAAATAACCGCTTATTGCAGAACTCATAGCAATGAATGGAAGAGCTATACTAATCATATAAAATATTGTTTCGGAAATTCTATTATGCAAGAAATACGTGCAAATCCATTTGGCAGAAAAAACAAGACATATGCTAACAATGAAAGAGAGGCACAAGCTAAGTATAATGCATTTTTTCGTAATCTGCTTTGCACCTATGCCATTACCGAAGCGCAAGTTCTTCTGAAACTAACTTTGTAGTTGCAAAATTAATCCCGCTACTTGCCATAGTAATTGTAAAAAGATATATAGACATAACTAATTGAAATATACCAACTGCTTCTTTCCCAACGCGGTTTGAAATAAATACACCAAAAGAAACACCTATTGATTTTAAAATAAGAGAACTAGTAATCAATATAATAGTATTAAAAAAAAATATTTTTATTTTTTTCAATAAAATCACCTGTTGTTTAAATATATGATATAATACAAAAAACATACTCTAATAAAATTAGAAGAGCCATGAAACCTTTTAGAGATTTGAAAGGTATTTTTTTATAGAGGAGGGGATTTTTATGAGTAAAAAAATAATTATAACAATTACAATTATGGTTATAGTCTTACTTATAATTTTAACTATTTTAATTACACAAATAGAAGATGATATGCCAATAGTAAAGAAAAAAGAAGCATATTTTAGGGGAATTGTAACAGAAGTATATGAAGGAAGTTTTTTAGTTCGAGTAGATGAATGGGAGCCAATAAAAGTTTCTGGAAGTGTTGTTAGTGTTGGTACAAAATTACTTGAAGGTGAAAAAATAAATAAGGGAGATTACGTAGAAGTTACATTCGATGGTAAAGTGATGGAAAGCTGGCCATTACAAGTTAATGAGTTAGATATTAAAATATTGAAATCAGATAAAGTGGCAAGTATGTATGAAACAATGATTGATGAAATATGGAAAGTAGATGAAGCATTAAATTTAGAGGCTGAATTTATTTCTATTGATTTTACAAATTTCAAAAAACCGGACAGCCAAAATAAAGGAACATCTACAAGTATAGAAGAAGAGACAAAAAGAAATATCTTAATGTATGCTAAAAAGTACAACGGAGTTGTTAAGTCAAATAATATGGAAGAATTAAAAACAGAAGGATTATTTAATGAGGAAACAATGAGTTTAAGCGGAGTTTTAATTTATATTCAGGAAGTAGAAGAAATTTCAGAAGATAAGGCTGTTGTTTCAATAGTAAAATACAGAAGTGGATTAGGTGCAATTTTTCCTAAGTACGAACTAATATTTAAAAACGGAAAATGGGAAATAGAAACTTTATCTATGGGAATATCTTAAAATATAGTTGTTATATATTGACAAAAGAGGAAAAAAGGTCTAAATTTATAGGTGTAATTTAAGGAAAAAGGAAGGGGATAAAATGAAAAAAATTAATGTTTTTTTAGGAATTTTATTTGCAATTATTCTGTGTAGCAATATATCAAATGCAGTTAGTGAAACAGAATATATTGATTCAGCAAAGTATAAAATTTCACAATTTGGTGAAGAAAAAGTTGCAACAGGTTTAGACCAAGCAAATATGAAAGCACAAACAATATTAAACAATTTTACATTACTTTCTAATACATTTAATAAGAAGGCATATGATTCAGATGATAAGGAAGTAGATAATACAGCAAAGCTAGGGACAGGTTCAAAAATTAAAGCAGTTTATACGTATAGCAGTACATTTGACTATCCATATGATAGTGTAACTTTAATACTTTACGGAGATACAAATGGAGACGGAAATATTACTTCAGCAGATGCGCTTGGTATTATAAAAAACAGAACTGGCAAAGTAAAATTTAAAAACTTATGTTTTGAAGAAGCGGGTAGAATTACAGAGAATACACGAAAAAATGCGTCTATTCCATCTTCAGCAGATGCACTTGCTATAATTAAATCAAGATTAGGAAAAAATCAAATAACACAATCATATAAAAGGACAGTAGTTGTATCAAAATATCAAGATTTATATACGCAACTAGAGCAAGCAAACGAAAACATAAAATTTGATTCTAGCGCTGAAGGAAAACAAATAGAGGCAAGCTATAATCAATTAAAAAATATAGTTAATACATATTGCAAGAGTGATATGTCACAAATTACAAAGGCATTGGTATTACATGATTACTTAGTAGCAGGTAGCAAAGTAGATAGAACTTCTGGTAAGTATACCGAAGATTCAGCAGAAAGCAATATTCAAAATGTAAACAAAACAATGAATGATTTAGGCTTTGCAAATGCTTATACATCACTTCTTGGAATTGCTGGAATTGAGTCAAGGGTTGTAAAAGGAAGATCAGGGGCAACTACTATTAATTTAATGAATGAAGTAATGATAGATGGTCAAATGTATTATGTATCATGTGGTGCAGACAGATATCTTTCTGATAGAGAAGGCAAAAACGAAATAAGAAGATATTTCTTTATAAGAAATACAGAAAGTTTAAAAGAACCATTTTCATCATTCACAATGTTATTTATGCTAGAACCACAAAGCAGTAGGACTTCTACTTCTACAAAGTACGAAGGTGTAATTTGGCCAGATTACCGTAAAGAATTAGACTATAAAAATTTTGAAATTAAACTAGCCAATGGTAAAGTTATAGTAGAAACGATATCAGAATTAAAAGAAGCACTACTTGCAGGTAAGAGCTATGCTGTAAATGTAGTAGATGCATATTCACAAGAAACATATGAAATAGATGAGCGTTGCAAAAATATAATAGCAAAATATATTAAACCAGACATGACAATAGAAGAAAAATTACTAACAATACATGATTATATTTGTTCAAATTTTATAAGGTCAGATCATGAAGCTGTTAAAGAGAGACAAAAATCAGATGCAGAATATGATTGTGCATGGGGAGTATACAAAAATACTATATTATCTAATGTAGGAGATTGTTGGACGATTACTGATTATTTTAATACTCTATGTGCATATATTGGATTAGAAACAAAATCAGTATCAGAGCATCAGGTGCCAAATCCATTTGGATTAGGTAACCATATGTGGAGTCTTGTAAAATTAGATGGGAATTGGTACCATGTAGATTGTGAAGGTGGAGACTTTTATGAATATGGAGAAGTTGAAAGAAGATGGTTCTTATATAGCGATGAAGCTATGCAAATAAAAGAAAATAATTATGAACCATGTACTTCTACTAAATATGATGGTTACAAATGGCCTGAATTTAAAGGTATAGAATATTATCAAGATGTAACTGGAATAATAGATGATGATGTACCAGCAACAAGTATATGGATAGATGAAAGAACAGAAACTGTTGTTGGCGATTCATATAACATCATGACAAAAGTATTCCCATTTGGCTCTACAAGTAAAGTAACATATACTTCAAGTAATCCATCAGTAGCAACAATTGATGCAAATGGAAATATGAAAATAAAAGCAAAGGGACAAGCTACAATAACAGCACAAACTTCAAATGGAATTACTAGATCTTATACTTTAACATCTCATTATGTCCCAGATAGAATATTATTAGATGATATGATTTTAACAGTAGGAGAAACTAAGCAGGCTGTATATAATGTTGAACCAGAAGGCGCAGAATTTGAATCTAAAGGTTGGAGAATAGTTAATGAAGATATTGCTACAATAGATGAAAATACAGGAAAAGTAACAGGCTTAAAAGAAGGGTCTACATATATGTATTTTGATTATACATATAGAACAGAAGGAGTTATTACACATACATCAACTTATGCAAGAGTTATAGTAAAATAAAAATAAAACATAAAAAAGTGAACTTTGTTCACTTTTTTATGTTTTAAGTATTACAAAGAATTAGGAATTTATTAGTTGTTTTTACTTATTACCAATGCTATAATATACAAGAATTTAGAAATTTGAAGCCTTAAACTTTAAGGAAGGAATACTTGTTGTATGAATGAAAAAATAAAAAAAAAAATAGTTACAGTTTTTTGGGTATTTGTGATTGGAAGTATTTTTGGTTGTATAGTAGAAACAGCATATGGCTTTTTGAAAAGTGACGATTTTTATATAAAAAAAGGTTTGATTTATGGACCGTTTATACCAGTATATGGTGTTGGAGCAGTTATGTATTATTTCATAGTAACAAAGATTAAAAATCCTATAAAGGTATTTTTGTTTAGCATGGTACTTGGAGTAATAGTTGAATATATTTGTTCTTATGTGCAAGAAATATTTTTTGGGACAATTTCATGGGATTATAGTAACTTGGTTTTTAATTTAAATGGTAGGACTAGTTTGATGCATTGTACACTCTGGGGACTTGCAGGAATTTTTTATAGTATAATAGCTTATTCACTTATTAAAAAATGGGTAAGCCATTACAAAAAAACAGAGTTTAAAATTTTACGGCCATAGTAGTATTATTTATGACAGCAAATATAATGATTTCTTGTGCAGCAGGAAGTAGACAAAATGAAAGAGTGAAACATATTCCTTCAAATAGCAAGCTAGATGAATACTATCCAGATCCTGTAATGGACAGAATTTATGCTAATAAAATTGTAACTGTAAAAAGAAAAATGCCAAAACAAGAATTAAAAGTGCAATTTTAAACTTCTCTGTTTAGATTTCCATTTGTATATTTTTCTCCCTCCAAACGATTACCAGAAAGGATGGTGCTTATAATCATTCTTTTTTCTTTCGTGCTCAGATTCTTCTAAAAAGGAAATTCTAACAGAATCACATTGTAAAGAAGAATATGCTATAGAGTTAATTTTGCTATTATATATTGTTGTAATTGTTTGAATAGGGTCTATTTCTATTTTAAAATGTAAACCAAGACGATCTTTTAGCTCATAATATGATTGTTTACAAGCTTTACTGCAATTTTTTATACAATGATTACAATGGTTTATTAAACAATACTGCATTGTCATTAAAGGTACTCTACCGTAAACTAGAATTTCGGAATTTAAGTAAGCATTAGATAAAAGTAAAGACAATTCTTTTTGGTTTAATTCATAGGATGCGGTATAACTTGTAAAACCTAATTTTTCAAGTTCAAATATGGTATAGCCGTTAAAAATGTTAAAAGTAAAGTTTGCAACTTTAGGCATTTTTGGAGGTAACATTGAAATTTGTGAAATGTTAGAAAGCACAGCGCCAGTTATAGAGAAATTTTTAATAATGTCATTAAGGCTTTTTCTAAAAGAATTTTCTAGAGTATTTTGCACAATTGTAGGTAAATAAATACTTTATATTTTTCACAAAGCAATTTTGTAATTTTGGGCAAATTTAAAAACTCTGTAAAAGGAATATAAATATTGTTTGCCTTTTCCAAGTATGAATAATTTTCACTTTCACTAAGCTTGTTAAGTAAAATATTAACTTTAGGTTTTGAAGAATTCTTTATTTATTTAATTGGATCAAAACTTAAAATTTTTTTCCCTTTCTTATATGAAGCAAAAACTTTTTGCTCTAATTTATTTAATGCTATTCTACGAAGCTCGTTAAGCTTACCAATACTAGAAATATAAAGGTTCTCACCTAATTCAATATCAATGCTTGAAAACTCATATGGTGTGTTTCCAGTTCTAGATAATTGAGCTATAATTTGTTCTCTTGTAATAGGATGTAAAATAGCTTTTTCCGGAACAATATCAGAAGTAACTGTAAATGAAATACTAGGATATATAGAGCTTTCAGATATATTTGATATAGTTAATGAAATAGGTTCGTTATATTTCAAAACCAATTTGGCATTTAACTTTATTTTTTTAAATTCTTTACCTGAAAATGTAAGCTTTGCTTCTTCCAAAAGATTTTTACTAGACATTTTATAAATTTTCTTACCTACAAGTATGTTTCCCTTCATCCTTCCAATGCTAACGATTTGACCTTTTTCAGAACTATGTATATTTTTTTATTTTTCAATATTTCGGTTACAGTATAATTTCCACTTTCAGATTCTATGCTTATTGTGTCGCCTATTGAAAGCGCTTCTTCTAATTTTAATTTTACAAGTCCTCGGCTATTAGAATGTGATAAAACTATACCTAAAAATAACCCTTGATTATTTGACTTTTCTTTATATATAAAACTAGTATTACTTGTAGGGAGAAGGTGACCAGTGGAGAATTCGCCCTCTATTAAATACCTGTTGTAATTTTTTCATATCCACTGAATTTGGAGCGTATGAGTCTATATTTTGAGTTATAGAATCTATGTATTTTCTATAAATACTAGTAACAGTTGCAACATATTCAGGAGACTTCATTCTACCTTCAATTTTCAAAGAAGTAACACCAGCATTTATCAAATTAGGTATAAAATCTAATCCGCATAAATCTCTGGTACTTAGTAAATAGCCACTATCTAATTTGCTACTCCTTTCATCAATTAAAGAAAAAGGAAGTCTACAAGGTTGAGCACATTTTCCTCTATTACCAGAACGGCCACCAACCATACTAGAAAATAGGCATTGACCAGAATAAGAAATGCACAAAGCACCATGTATAAAAGTTTCGATTTCAACATTAGAATTTTTAGTAATATATTCAATTTCTTCCAAAGTAATCTCACGAGAAAGAACAACTCTTCTAAAGCCCATATCTTGCAAAGACAAAACACCATCTAAATTATGAGCCGTAAGTTGAGTGCTAGCATGAATAGCAATATTAGGAAAACTATTAATTAACAAATTTGCCAAACCAAGGTCTTGAACAATAATCGCATCAATACCATAATTATAAGCCATTTGGGCAACAGAAAAAGCATTCTCAAATTCATCATTTTTAATCAAAGTATTTAAAGTTAAATGAGTTTGAACACCTCTAAGTTTAGCATACTCAATTGCACATTTTAAATCATCACCATCAAAATTAGAAGCAAAAGCACGAGCACTAAAACCACTTCCAAAATAAACAGCATCAGCACCATTCAAAACAGCAGCCTTAAGACATTCCATATTACCAGCAGGACTAAGTAATTCTTTCAAAAATATCACTTCCTTTTTGCATAAGTATATCATAATTTTAGACAAAATAAAAGAATGCATTGCCTGACAAACAACCGCATTCCAAGTTTTCATGAATAACTACCTTAAATTAATGTCAGTTAATCTTAAAATAGTCTCTTATCACGCTGAGTTTTCTTCTCTCCTACATATATGTATATCTAATAGTGGATAAGAATTAGAGCCTCTACCCTAACACCCATAACTTATGGTTACCATGTTTCCAAATACTCTTTCGTACTCGGGTAAGTATTTTATCTGTCAACAATACTTACAGTACCATCACAATCAATAATGCCCTATTTCCAAATAAACTCTTTACTCGGGGAGATACTTTACACTATACTAGCACTCACAGCATTTTCATATTGGCACCCTATTTCCAAATAATCACTTTACTCGGGGAACATCATCATAATATATTCACAGTGCCGTTCACTTTTTAG
>OLPF01001344.1_pt1 | contig 20854 bp, 21 predicted proteins | sample 1673121 | NCBI WGS metagenome assembly OLPF01 (sample SAMEA3136756, study PRJEB25190) | human gut metagenome
TTAAAGCTTTTGATCTATCTTCTATTCTTTCCATATCTATTTCAATATGTAAATTTCCTTCTAGGTTTGAAATTCTAGCTCTTATTAATTTTAAAGCATCTTCATAGTTTGCTGGTTTTTTTGTTTTGCATTTTCCAATTATAGTTAAAGCTTCTATTACATCTTCTGACATAACATTGCTAATTTGTTTTACTTTTACTTTCCATTCTTTATCTTTATTTTGAACTGCTTCAAATACTGCTTTTAATTCATTTGCTTTTGCAATGTTATCTTCTCTTTGTCTTATTAGTTTTTCAATTTGTTTTGTGTTTTCTTCAAATTGGTTTGTAGCATATTCAACTAGTCCATATGAAGCTTTATATACACTTGCTGGGAAGTTTTTCTTTTTTGGATATTCTGTTAAATATGTTTTAATTGAATCTATTAAATCTTTAAAATAAGCATCCTCATCTAATTGAACGATTTGCTTCTTATTATTTGGATTTATCATTTTTTGAACTTTGTCAATATTTGATAAAATTTTTTCTTCTGTAATTATCATTTTCACGTTTACTATGCCTGGCTTATGAAAAAATAGCACCGTAAACTCACCCTCCTTTGTCCTATGTACTTTTATTGTTTATAATTATACATTCTTTGCGAAAAAACTACAATAGGATTTGCAAAATTTAATTTATCTATTTCGTTACAATTTTATTACATTAATATTACAAAAGTCAATATATTTTTTTATATTTTTTCTTTATTTTTGACCTTCGATTTTTGCTAATTCTTCGTGTCTTTTTATTTTTAATGTTGTAGTTTTTATAAGTTCTTCTTCTGAAACAATTATTTCTTTAATATACTTGTATGGTGGCATTGTTTTATTTACTTCTTTTATTTTTGACCATAACGCTTCTTTTATTTCTTCTTCTGTAGTTGCGTTATATAATTCCTTCATCAAATCTTTATCATATACTATTTTTACACAAAGTTTTAAGTCGTCTTCGTTATTTTCTTCTGGTTTTCCATATATAAAAGATTCTTTTACGCCATCAATTCTATTTATTATACTCTCAATCTCTTCTGGATACACATTTTTACCATTCTTTAAAACTATTACACTCTTCTTTCTACCTGCCAAGAATAGAAATCCCTTTTTATCAATGTATCCTAAATCTCCTGTATGAAACCAACCTTTTTCAAATACTTCTTTATTTGCTTCATCATTTTGATAATATCCAAGCATTACACTTGGTCCTTTTACAATAACTTCTCCAATTCCATTTTCGTCTTTATTTATTATTTTTACTTTTAAACTAGGAAATACTTTTCCTACTGATCCTAATCTCTGAGCAAAATCTGTTCCTGCAGCTATAACTGGAGATGTTTCTGTTAATCCATAGCCTTGAACAATTCTGAAGCCTAATTCATTGAATCCTTTTTCTACTTCATAATCTAATGCTGCTCCACCATTTACCATAAGTCTTAGTTTTGGTCCTAACGATTCGTGAATTTCCTTGAACATTTTCTTTCTAAAATCTATCCCTACTTTTGAAAGCATTCCACTTAATTTCATTATTTTTTCTACTTCTGTTAGTTTCCCTTTTTTCTCAATTGACTTCATAACTCTTTTATAGATATTTTCATAAAGTGCTGGTACAGAAATCATTGCAGTAATCTCAAATTCTTTTATATTACTTGCAATATGTCTTATTCCTTCACAATATGCAATTGAAGCTCCTGTATACATAACATAAAGGAATCCAACTGTACATTCAAATGTGTGGTGCAATGGTAAGAATGATAATAAAGTATCCTTTTCATCAATTTTTAATACAGCTGCTATATCCATTAAATTTGAACATATATTTTTGTGTGATAGCATTACAGCTTTTGACATTGCTGTTGTTCCTGATGTAAATAGCATGCATGTCATTTCTTCATTATTAATTTTAGCATTTAAGAATTTTTTATTTCCTTTTTTTATTAATTCCATTCCTTTTTTTACAAGTTCATGTTCTGAATAGATACCATTTTCCATTTTTTCCAAGTCCATTGATATATAATATCTTAAATCTGTTGTTCTTCTTTGTTTTATATCTTGCATAACTTCATCATATTTACTTGAATAAAATATTGCTTCTACTCCCGAACGAATTATTAAACTTTCTAATTCATTTGCTGGCAAAGATTTATCTAGTGGTACAACAACTCCTGTTCCACAACATGTTGCTAAATATGCTAAACACCATTCATATCTATTTTCTGATATTATTGCAATTCTTTTCCCTTTTAAACCTAAATCTATTAATTTAGTCCCTAATGCGTTTACTTTTTCTATAAACTCTTTATATGTAATTACATCAAAAACTCCTGGCTCTTTTGTTTTATATTTGAAAGCAGGCTTATCACCAAATTTTTTTTCTGTTTTTTCTAACATATCTTTTAAATCTGTAATTTTTTCGAATGGATGTAGTTTTCCTTTTTTCTTTTTTTCTTTTTCTTCTGCTAGTTCTTCTATTTCCTCTATTTCCTCTTTTTTATATCCTTTTTCTTCAAAAAATTTTAACATTGTATTTAATATTTTACGTTTTTCTTTGTCCATATTTACACCTCATTTTTTTATTGACTTATACATTATATCTCAAAAGTTTTTTAATTTCAAGAACAATAAGAGTTTGTTGAAATTCCCTAGTATATAAAAACAGTGAATGACAAGAGCCATCCACTGCATTCTGACATGTTACAAAATTACAAATTTAGAGACTGTGCATACGAAAACATTTTATATGCAAATTTTTCTGTGCCTGGAGTAAACTCGGCTAATCCGGCTTTAAATTTAGGAAAATGTCCTCCCATAGCACGAACAAAATCCTCGTCTCGTGTTCCAGCTTTAAGCTGGCGCCAAATTTCAGCAATTGCAGACATATAATCCGCACCTTTTATCAAAGCCTTAAAACTTGCGTTTTCACTAGTTTCAAACATAACATTTTCAAGTGCTTCTCTTCCTTTTTTAGATACAAACGGATACATATTTTTTCTCATCATTTCTAACTCATATGCTTCTGTAATTTTTCTAAAATTTGGAATACTATCTTTTATCGGTGAAGGAATGTCTCTTGTGTAGGTTTCAGGAATATCATGAAATATTCCCATAAAAAAGCATTTTGTTGCAACATCTTCTGTATATCCTTTTTCAAGTGCCATAAAATACGCATATTCTGCGGTTTCAAAAAGATGTCCTAAAACAGAACATTCAACCTGATATGAATATGAAGCCCATCTATTTTGGTATCTCAATTTTGAAATATCTTTAAATACCTTCCAATATCCACCATTTTGATCTCTTAAATCTTCAAATCCAGGAATATCTTCGTATTTGGTCATAGATGAAATAATCTCTTCATATTTTTCGTCATAATCACCATTTACATTGTTTTTAATTTCTTTCAGTTCTAACAATGTAGCGATTTTAGTTGCCGCTTTATAAATGCGTTCCTCTAAAGTGTCACAACCCTGTTTTAAAAATTCTGCAAACTCTTCTCCTGCGACATCTCTGATTGTATTAAGTGTTGCAGTTTTAAAATTCTCATTAAAATCAATTTTTCCCAAATAACAAATTTCTTCAAGTATATGCTCTGGAATGTCATAATTCACATAAACTTTTTGAAAAGACCTATAAATAGCAATTTTGGGAAACAAATTAAAATTAACTTTTAACCCTGCTTTTTGCACTTCTACCGCCAGCATATAACATATTGCACTATTTAATGCCTGTTTTGAAATCTCATCATGACTTCCTTTTGTTATAAAAGATGTCCACCGTCTTAAGTTGTTGTTGCCTTGATTAAGTTTGTTTAGCGCCTCATAAATTTTTTCCATGTCCATATTCATTTTCCTCCTTAAAATTATTTGTCTCCTGCTATAACTCTGATGTCACGCAAGGAAGACTATATAAATGAATATAACTAAATTATATCATTTTTTTATGTTTACTTCAAGTGGCTGGTTATATACTCACTTTGGTTATCTCTTTTTTCGACTTTTTTCTTGCTTAGGCATTCACAATTTAATTTAAAGATGTTACAATAAATATAAATAATTATAAATAATTATAAAGGTGATTATAATGAGAAGTTTTAAAAATCAAGCTTCATCTACTGATTTTAAAGTAGAAAACAAGTATATTCTTAAATTAAAGGAATTAGTTAGAGATGCCAGGCAGAAAAATTCTTTTTATGCTGATCACTCAAAATTTGCTACATATGCAGATCCTGAATATTTAAGCATTTTTAAAGAAGAACTAATAGAGTTTTCAGAAGCATGGATTACTCTTCAAAAAACAAATATGAGTGCTGAAAATGAACCCGGAGTTGAAGATCATGCAAATTCAAGGCCTCTTCATGTTTTAGATACTGCTACCAATGCTTCAATTTCTGCAAGAGACCAACTATTAAATGAAGATTTAGCATTTGTAGGCGGCTTAATACACGATATAGCACATTTTCCTTTTGCTCATGACGGTGAACAGACTATATCAAAGTATCTAGAAAAGAATGGAATTTGTGAAATGCACCATAGTTCTATGGTAAGGCCAACTTTAGAATTAGAAGGAATACATTCTAAGGTAATTAAAAGAATGGAAGAAAAAAGAGGCAAACCTTTAAGTAAACGCAAATTAAAGGAACTTTATTCTACCTACCTTACAATTTCAGATATTGCTGTTTGTCATAATGGAGAAAGCAATTTACTAGAAGTGCAAACTAATAGGAATAAAACTGATAGTGATATTGAAAAAGAATATAAAGACACTTTGGTAAAAAAAGGGTTAGACAGAAAAACTCGTAGCAGATCAAAAGAGGGTGTTATAGTATTACTTTGTGATCCTATATCATATGTTGCAAAGGATTTTAGAGATGGTGTAATAAAAGGCGGTGCAATTGATGTAAACGATCCAGACTATGAAAAACTTTTTCTTCAAATGGGAATCTCTAAAGAAGAACTTGATAATTGGGCATTAGATCCTAATGAGAAAAAAAATAAAATAGTAAAAAGAGTTACTCGTTTTTTTAGAGATAATTTGACCGCAAATTCTAAAGGAATAGATGGAGCTAGAATGAGTCCTAATGTTGGCAATTTAATGTATCAATTAAGAGAGTTAAACTACGAAAAATCTATTAAACCTACTTTAAGGAAATTAAATGATATTCTCCCTGAAAGAACAGGCGAATTAATTGACTCTTATTCTAACTTATTAGTTGAGCATAAATCTCCTGAAGAAGTTTCAAATTCTAATTTTTATAAAAATAGATTTTTAGAAACTGTAGATTCTAAAACTTACCAAAATTCAAACACTATGTTTTCTGAAATTGTAAAAGAAGGCATAGAAGAAAATGTACGCCAAGAAATAGATGAAGTTATAAATGGCAAAAGTTCAAGGGTAACCATTAGGAGAAAAAGATTTGAAGAAGATATAAAAAAGCTAGAAGCTACCGTACCTATAACAGATTCAGTAAAAGAAGCTTATGTCCAAAGAGTTTTAAATGAGATATATCTAACTCCGGAACAAAGTAAAGATTTATATAAAAGGAACATATCTGCAAGGCATCCTAATGCTTCTCAAGAAGAGTTGGACAGTTATGAAAATTCAGAAACATATTTGCGATTAGAAACTTATGATGAATGCTTAGCCAAATTTAAGACTTCAGTATATGTTTCAAGAACAACAAATGATATACTTTTAAAGTCACTTTTAAGTGAAGGTTTATTAACAGAAGAGGAATATGCAAAAAGATATGTTTATGGTGGAGATCCTAACAAGGCTTCTGTTAGTGCAGTTCAAAAGATCCAAAAAAACGAAAATGAAAGATAAAAAATGTGTTGTAAAATATTTTACAACACATTTTTCTTTTTATTTAATTTTTTTAATATATCTTCTGCTAGTTTATCTTTATCTAGTCCATATTCTTTTTCTAGTTCTTCTACACTTCCGTGTTTTATAAAACAATCATTATATCCAAATCTCTTTGTTTTTATATTTTCTAGTTTACTATCATTAATTGCTTCTATAACAGCTGTTCCGAAGGCCTCCTTCTATTAATCCATCCTCTATTGTTACAGCATTCTTAGTTTTTTCTACTGATTTTAATATTGTTTCTTTATCTAATGGTTTCAAAAACCTTGCATTTACTATCTCCGCATCAATATTTTTTTTAGCTAAAATTTCAGCAACTGTTTGTGCCCTTTCTACCATTTTCCCTATTGCTATTATACTTAAATCTTTTCCTTCTTTTATGATTTCTGATTTTCCAAGTTCTATATCATTATGTTGTTTAAAGCTTCCTTCTTCTCCTCCTCTTGGATATCTAATAATTACTGGTTTATTTAAGTTAACTGCAAATTCTAACATTTGTTCTAGTTCTTTAAAGTCCTTTGGTGCCATAACAACTAAATTTGGTATAGAGTTTAAAAAACATAAATCAAATACACCCTGGTGTGTTTCTCCATCTGCTCCAACAATTCCAGCTCTATCAACACATATAGTTACAGGTATTTGTTCTAATGCAATATCATGAATAAGTTGATCATATCCTCTTTGTAAAAAAGATGAGTATACTGCAAATACCGGTTTTAAACCTGATGCAGCCATTCCTGCAATCATACCCACTGCATGTTGTTCTGCAATTCCAACATCAAAGAATCTACTAGGAAACTTATTTGCAAATTCTTTTAATCCTGTTCCATCTTTCATTGCAGCTGTTACAGCAACTATTTTATCATCTTTTGAAGCTAGCTCAACTAATTTATCTCCAAACACTTTTGAATAATCTTTTTTTGGTTTTGCTATTTTCTCTCCTGTTTTTATATCAAAGCTAGAAATTCCATGAAATTTATCTGGCGTTTCTTCTGCAAACTTATACCCTTTTCCTTTTTTAGTTATTACATGAATTAAAATAGGTCCTTCTAGATGTTTGCTCTGTTTTAAAATTTTTTCTAGTTCTTCTATGTTATGTCCATCTACTGGTCCTAGATATGTAAATCCTATATCTTCAAAATACATATTAGGAATAACCAACTGTTTTATGCTTCTTTTTATATTGTGAGCTAACGAAACTATTGGTTTTCCTATTAAAGGCGCTTTGTTAAAAAATCTTTTTATACAGTTATTTGACCTTTTATATGTTTTTTTAATTCTAATTTTAGTAAGTAATGCTGGAACTCCTCCTACATTTTTAGATATACTCATTTCATTATCATTTAATATTACTGTTATATTAGAATTACTACTTCCGGCATCATTTAGAGCTTCCATAGCCATTCCGCCTGTTAGTGACCCATCACCTATTACAGCTATTACATGATTGTTTTTATTTTCCAAAGCATTTGCTCTTGCCATTCCTAATGCCACTGATATTGATGTACTGCTATGTCCTGTGTCAAAACTATCATATTCAGATTCCGATATTTTTGGAAATCCGTGATATGCCACCAAATTTTCTTAAAGTTTGCATCTGTTCTTTTCTTCCTGTTAAAATTTTATGAACATAGCTTTGATGTCCTACATCCCATACTATTTTGTCTTGTGGTAAGTCAAAAACGCTATGAAGTGCAATTGTAAGTTCTACAACGCCCAAATTAGAAGCTAAATGTCCTCCATTTTTAGATACCACTTCTAGTATATATTCTCTTATTTCTTCTGCTAGTTTGTTTTTTTCTAATAAATTTAATTTTTTCAAATCGTCAGGTTTATTTATTCTGTCTAAAATTTTTTCCATTATTTCTATCATTCCTTGTTTATCTTATTTTATTATTGAATTGTATCATTTTATTTTAGTTTTATCAACTCTTATAAAATCAATATAATAGCAAAAAGAGCTAATAATAAGTTAATATTAGCTCTTTCTTTTAATACTTTATTCTTTTTTGTTAAGTTTATTCCATATTATAAACAGTATTAATGTAACAGCATCCAATACTGTGCACATCCATACCATTATATCTCCGGTTACTATTGAAATTATTAAATTCAATAGTGTTGCCATAATGAAAAAGCCCAACATCACGCTAAAAACAAAGTCCTTTTTGCTCATTACCTTTTCCTCCTGAAAAAATTCTTTTTAATTCTTATGTCTATATATCAACCTGAAAACAGGATTATAAAAATTAAGCAGGATTTATTATAGTACCATTTTGTATTGTTGTCAATTATTTTTTATAGAAATTTCTGACCAGTTGAAACTTGGCAGCCTCCTTTTCGATTCCACAGTTCAAAAAAATTAGCACAGCTTTCGCTGTGCTTTGTGGTGGCTCGAAGTGGAATCGAACCACTGACACGGGGATTTTCAGTCCCCTGCTCTACCAACTGAGCTATCGAGCCAACTATATATAATAAAAAAATGGCGACCCGGATCGGGCTCGAACCGACGACCTCTAGCGTGACAGGCTAGCGTTCTAACCAACTGAACTACCGGGCCAAAAAAATGGTGGGCGCAATAGGACTCGAACCTATGACCCCCTGCTTGTAAGGCAGATGCTCTACCAGCTGAGCTATGCGCCCATTTCTCATAACAGTGATTAGTATACTAAATTTTTATAAATCTGTCAATACAAATTTAAAATTTTTTTGAATTTTTTTGAATTAATTTTTTGAATTTTTATTTTTTTCCCTTATTAAAATTATAGGAGTTAATTCTTTTCCTTGTCCTGATGGATTATCTTTTATTAATCCTAATAATTCTTCTTCACTTAATTTTATATCTGATGAATATCCTAATATTTCTTGTCCTAAATCATTAGCATCTACTATCATACAGCTTATTCCTAGTTTGTTTTGTATTTCATTACAAACTCCTGATGGGTCTTCTGGTATTTTTATTCCAATATCTCCATATTCTTTCCATATATGGTCATAATGCCCAAAATCCTATTTTTATATCTTCCCTTTTTATAACTCTATTTTGACATAAAGCTATTATTTTTTCACTGCTTGAGACAATATCTCCTTCTTGGTATATTGGGCTTACATATTCTTTAAATATGTCTATATAACTCTCTCCTTGTTGCACAAATCTGGTTTTTATTGCATGCCTTAAATATGTTTTTCCATTAACTTCAATTTCTATATTTTTCCCTTCATTTGCAAAAAATTCCATATTATTACCGCCTTTTATATTTTATTTGCATTTTTATTATAAACTAAATTTTTTACTTTATCAATATAATTATAACTAAATTGTACTGTATTTTTATTTTAATTTTTTTATAAAAGCTAAAAGAAACGTCTTAAATTAGACGTTTCTTTTAGATATAAATTTTTTTTTAATTTTTCCTTACAACTTACTCGTTTTTTATTAAATTTTAGAAATGTCTTCCTTTTTTCTTAATAGCAAATGTATCTTCTACTCCTACAGTTTCTGAAGTAGTACTATTTAATTTTTCTAATGAATTTTTAGCATCTTTTATGCTTCTTGTTGTAGATATGTCTCCAACAAAATCAATTGCATCTTCTTTATTGTTTTCTTTTCTATTTTTAATAATAAGTATTATTGTTAGTATAGTTACTCCTACTATTGCAATTCCTAAAACAGATAATAATATTATTGTTTTGGTATCCATTGGTGGATTATTGTTGTTGTCTGTTATTCCCGCCACTACTGCAACTTCATTGTTATTTTCTTCTGTTTCTGCAATTACTTCAGATTCTGCTTTTGTTACTTTAATTGTATATTCCTTTACATCTTCTCCATCTGCAGAAGTAATAATAACCTTAACAATATTTTCTCCTTCTTTTAAGTTGTCTGCACCTTGAATTTCTACTTTGGCATCTAAAATATTGGCTACTGCTGTTATTTCTATTTTCTCTACATCTGATGCTACATTTGCTGTATATTCTAGTGTTTCTGGATTAAATGGCTCATTAATTGTTGCATCTTTTATTTCTAAACTATTAAGTGCAACCTTTGTAACTGGTGAATTTTCTACATCTGGCGTAGGTTCACTTTCTTTTGCTAGTCTTACCACTGTTATTTTATACACTTTTACTGTTCCATCTTCTGCTGTTACTTTTACTTCAAATAAATTTGAACCTTCACTTAAAGATTTTTTTCCAGTTCCTGAAATAGTCTGAGCTGAATCTCCTTTATGTGCATAAACTTCTATGCTAGACACATCATATGGTACACTTACATTATAGTTGGTGTTACTTGCTCTAAACCCAGAAAAATCATTTGGACGTATTCCTAAATTGCTTAAATTAGCATTGCTTGACTTTGTTGGTGTTGTAGGTGTAGTCGGTGTTTCCGGAGTTTCGGGTGTTTCTGGAGTTGGAGGTGGGGTTACTTCTGCCTTTTTTACAGTAATAGTAAGTTTTTTAGAAACAGTCTGTTTTTTTAAATCACTGCCAGTAATCTCACCAGATAGTGTAATAGTATATGTACCTTCATCAGAAGCTGTAAAAGTAGCACTCATTACTTGTTTTGAAACTTCACTTCCTGCTGCATCTGCACTTGCTTTTTCACCTGAAAGAGTTCCTCCACTTGCTGTTATTTTTAAATTCCACGCTTCTGTTTCAGAAACAGAAGCTGTAATTGTTGTACTTTGACCTGGTTCTAAACTCGTTTGTCCAGCAGATATACTTGCACTTGCAGCATATACTTGTTTTGATAATATAACAATGCTTAATACTATTAATAAAGCTAAAATAATTTTTATTTTTTTACTCATTTTTACTTTTTATGATATTATAAAAATACCATAATCTCCTTTCTTAAAAACTAATTATTGTACCCATTAAAACTCTTTTTAATAAAGCTAAATCTATTACATCTATTTCTTTTCGTTCTCTTTGCAAGATTCCTGCTTGGTAACTATTCCCATTTAGTTTTTCTGTTTCCATCAGGTGTCTTTTTAATAAAGCTAAATCTATTACATCTACTTGGCTATCCCCGTTAACATCTCCTGCTTTTATTAATGTATATGTTTTATCTTGCACATTTATTTTATAACCTGTTGCTATTTTTTCATTTTCTTTTTCAATTACATTTCCTTTTGAATCTAATATAGAATAGTCTTTACAATTTAATTTGTCAAGTATATCGTTAATAGTTGCTGTTGGTGTTACTTTAATTTCTAATTTTGTTGTATCTATTAGCACTATCTCTGCACTTCTTGTTGTACAAGGAGTTAGTCCACTACTTTCTACCCAGCAGTTCCAGCCATTTTCTAACTCTACTCTATCCCATTCCACGCCCTCTGCTGTTGTTGCTTTTCTTCCTATCATTCTAACAATTTCACCTTTGGATAGTGTATATACAACTGGACTATCATAATTAGTGTAATCTCTTACTTGCAAAGTATTACTAGCATAATATAATTCTCCATCATCTTCTGTAAATCTTGTTGGCATTGTTGTTTTCTCTGGCATGTTTTCATAAACTGGTATAATAAAATTCAAACTAGCATCTAAATTTCCATTAGCTGCATATATATTATATACAGAAGAAGATTGACTAAATGGATCCATAATATTTGTCATATATTGATGGCTAAAAAATGATGTTGTACTAACATTTTTAGGACCATCGCTTGCTTTTAAAATTGTATCTCCTACTACATCAAATTTAAAGAAATACGATGTGTTTTGTCCTGCATTAATATAGGATGTTCCTATTAATTGCGCTCCACCTAAAATAGATTTATAAGGGTTTGTCCAACCTTTTTCTTTTGCAAATTCCAATCCATTTGCAATAGGATCTCCTGTATCATTTGATCCATAATTAAAAAAATTATAGTATCCTTCATAGCTTGGATATGTTCCAGAAACAGAAGCACTACCGCTCGGTTCCAACCTCTTGTATAATTTTAGATTTAATATGAAATGGACTAATATTGGTTATTTCTGCCACTTCTAAAATAATTTGTGAATAAGATTTTGTAATGTTTTGTTTTTTTTCTTCATCATAGTAAGTAACAGAATTTTTTAAAAATGTATCTTTTACAGAATTTTGTATACTAGCCAAAGTATGTAGATTTTTGTTAAAGGATAACTCTTCAAATTGAAATATATTAATTTCATTTAAAAAATTTCTTGGATCAATAAAGTATTTTACTGCATCATCTGAAGCACAAGTCCATCCTCTAATACTGCTACATTGACTGCAAAACCAACTATTGGGTTTACTTGACGGAACAACACTTCTTGCATGTAATGTTGCACCTGTTTCTGACTTTATTAACTCATCCCAATCAATTCCTGTATAATATGCTTCAAAGTTCCAATTAGGATGTAGTTCTTTTAATTTTATAAGATAAGGCTGATATGTTTTAGGAAACTCATCTACTCCCGACTTTATTTGTTGTGTTACTGAATTACTAGCAAAAGTTTTCAGTGGAAATAAATGAATTAAAATTAATGTTAAAGTCAATATAGTGCTTCCTATTTTTGTACATATTTTTACTTTTTTCATCTAATAGATATCCTCCTTTGTATTTTTCCTAGTCGTTTTTTGTATGATAATAATATATACGATTATTTTCTGATAGTCAATAAAAATACCAGAAATTTAATATTGTAATTTCTGGTATTTTTTATCCTTTTTTTATAACATTGGTGGAGGTGAGGAGAGTCGAACTCCTGTCCAATTAATTTTCCATATAAGCTTCTCCAAGTTCAGTTTATTTTTTAACATTCCCTCTAGTAATTGCCAATAAACAAGCCATTACTTTTAGTATCTTCTTACTACCTACTATTTTCGAAGAAAAAAATAGCTTCGTTTCCTACTATTCGACGCTCTATCCTAAAGCGTAGGCACTAAAGGTAGAACGACGCTGCCTAGGCAGCGTATGCTAATTCTGTATTATCAGCGTTTATTTTTAATTGCTTACATTTTTTATGTGGACTGCAAGCTTCCACAACTTGCTACTTATACTTCCAATTCATTGTCGAAACCAATTACACCCCCATATAAAATATATTATACAGTAGTTTTTAAATTCATGCAAGGTATTTTTTAATACAAATTTGGCAGTTGCAATTTCAGGAACTGCCTTAAGATACTAAATTAGTTCAATGTTTGTTGTCGATACTTGGTACATTGTTTTTTCTTTTCCATTTTTTACATATTTTCTAGACTGAAGTCTATCTTTGAATATTTTTTTGAATATTTTTTTATCTTTTAGTATTGAATTTTATTAAAAAGCATGTTAAACTATATAAGTATTTTCTAAATAGGGGTATAGTACATCGGTAGTATAACGGTCTCCAAAACCGCTGAGCTAGGTTCGATTCCTAGTGCCCCTGCCATAATTCCCTAATATGAACCTTATTTATTTCAATTTTGGTTTCGTAGATAGGGAATTTCTTATATTTTTTTCTTCTAGTATAGATTTTCTTCTTATTATTTGATATAATTGGTTAAATTATGCAAATGGAGGTTTCTATGAACACCATTGTTCTTTATTTTTTACTATTTATGATTTATTCATTTTTAGGTTGGTGCATGGAAGTTATTGTTTGTGGTATTCCAGCAAAAAAATTTATTAATAGAGGATTTTTAATTGGTCCTTACTGCCCTATTTATGGATATGCAGCTCTTTCTATGGCTTTATTATTACGCCAATATAAAGATGACGTATTTGCTTTGTTTATTTTATCTGCAGTTATTTGTACTTTTTTAGAATATATTACTAGTTTTGGAATGGAAAAATTATTTCATGCAAGATGGTGGGATTACTCGCATAAAAAATTCAATATTAATGGACGAGTTTGTCTTATTAATTCTATTTATTTTGGTATATTAGGCTGTTTAGTTGTTCATTGGATTAATCCATTTTTAACAAATTTATTATTAAACATTCCATTTTTTCTATTTTATATAATTGGCTGGTGTTTATTTGCCATTTTTATTATTGATAATATTATTTCTTTTAATATCATTGCTAAATTCAAATCAACCACAGATACTATTCGTAAAGATAATACTGAAGAAATTACAGAAAAAATTAAAGAAACACTTAACCGAAAATCTATTTTATACAAACGTTTATTACATGCTTATCCCAATATGAAAGCTGTTTTAATAAAAAAGAAAGAAAATTTAAAAAGATTAATGGATAACACAGAAGAAGATTTAAAAAATGCAATTGCAAAAAAGAATATTGAATTAAAAGAATTACAAGAAGATTTACAAGAATTTATTGAGCAAAAACAAAAAAAATTAAAAGGATTATTAAATAAGGATGATGAAAATGGAAAAAATTGAAGAATTTATAAAAAAAATATGTACAAAAGAAGTTATATTTTATGGTATTTTTGGTGTTTTAACTACTATTATTAATTTAGCAATTTCTTATGTATTAGAAGGATATTGCCATATAGATGGATCTATTGCTAGTGCTGCTGGAATTGTTGTTGCTGTTATTTTTGCTTATTTTACAAATAGAAAATTAGTATTTAATTCTACTGCCACTACATTTCAAGAAAATTTAAGAGAATTTGGTAAATTTATTTTAGGAAGAGTTGGCACTATGGCGTTAGAGCAAGGTGGTGTTGTATTATTTTATAATGTATTTGATTTTCCTTTTATGCCAGTTAAATTTACTTTAACAATTGTTGTTATTATTTTAAACTTTTTTATTAGTAAATTTTTTGCTTTTAAAAAATAGAGCTATATTCTGGGGGCAATTTAAATGGAGGTATAATGACTCGTTATTTTTTGTTCCCTTATTGTTTTTTTGTCTTTTCTGCTATTCTTATTATTGTTCTGCTTTTTGGTACTATTACTCCTTTACTTAATAGTAATTTTCAGATTGAAACCTCTTTAGAAGATTACTTTTTTATTCCAATAGATAATTCTCAATTTGTTTGGCCAACTCCCCGGTTATTCTACTATTACTTCTTATTATGGTTATCGAAAAGCCCCTACTAAAGGTGCTTCTACTTACCATTCAGGACTTGATATTGCTGCACCTACTCGGCTGCAATATTGTTTCTCTTTTTTCTGGTATAGTTACCTTTACTGGTTTTAGCGGTGCAGGTGGTTATACTATTACTATTCAGAGTTTAGAATTTACTGCTTCTTATTGCCATGTTTCTCCCAATTTTAAAGTTTTTGTTGGACAAAGTGTAAAAAAAGGAAGCATTATTGGTAAAGTAGGTCCTAAAAATGTTTATGGAGTTCCTAATAATCCTTATAAAGATAAAAATGGTAACCCCACAAATGGAGCTACCACAGGTCCTCATTTACATTTAACACTAAAGAAAAATCGGCAAATTAGTAAATCCTTTAGATTATTTTTAATTTACATGTCATCTTCTTCAGTAGTATTTTCTTCATTATCTTCATTTATTTCTTCATAACCTTGGCAATGGTGACAATTCCCACCGCATTCTGGCTCTTCATTTCCATCCCATTCTAATTCAATAATATTTTTGCATTCTGGGCATGTTACTTCTTCTTTCATGTTGTCCATTTCTACTACAAATTCATAATTACAGTAAGGACACATAATTTGAAAATCATATGTGTCTTCTTCGTCTTCCAAGTCACCATCATAAATATCTTTTTCAATGTTATTAACTACTTTTTGTATACTTTTCATTTTATCTTCTAATTTTGCTTGTTTTTGTGCTAAAACATTAATTCTTTCTTCATATTTACCAGTAATGGCTTCCATTTCATCAATAAACATCATTGATAACTTATACATTTGATTTTTAGCATATTCTAAATCTTCCGAATTAGAAATATTTTCATCTAATTCAGCAATTATTTTTTTATACTCTTTATTTAAATCTGTCATTCCAACAAATTCCTTTCTAAATTCTTTCCATATATTCGCCAGTTCTTGTATCTATTCTAATAACGTCACCAATATTAACAAATAATGGAACATTTATGCTTGAACCATTTTCTAATGTTGCAGGTTTTGTTGCATTAGTTGAAGTATTTCCACTAAATCCTGGTTCTGTATATGTAATTTCTAACTCTACAAATATTGGAGGTTCAACAGCAAATACTTTTCCTTTAAACGATAAAATTTTAACAGACATATTTTCTTTTATAAATCTTAAAGAATCTCCTAATTCCTCTTTATTAAGTGGTATTTGTTCATAAGTATTGTTATCCATAAAGTAATATAAGTCTGCATCATTGTATAAGTATTGCATATCTCTTTTTTCAATTTCTGCTCCTTGTAATTTTTCTGATGGATTAAATGTTTTTTCTAAAACAGCTCCATTAATTACATTTTTTAATTTTGTTCTTACAAAAGCAGCTCCCTTTCCTGGTTTTACATGTTGAAATTCCACTACTTTATATACTGAATTATCCATCTCAAAAGTTGTTCCATTTCTAATATCTCCTGCCATATATACTTCTGCCATTTCTATTCCCCTTTCTAGTTTTAAAATTTTCTATCCATTATTTTACTATAATTTTGCCCATAAATCAAGTATTTTATCTTATTTTTCCGTGTTTTGGTTATTAGGTAATGATATAATTGATATAAAAATATAGTGTCTAAACTAAACTAAACTATATGATAATATAATTTTTGTCAGAATTGGTTAAAGTTATACAACCATTTTTTGTAATTAATACTGTATCTTCTATTCTTACACCAAATTTTCCTGGCAAATAAATTCCTGGCTCATTTGTTACTACCATATTTTCTTTTAAAATCTGATTACTTTTAGAACTTAAAATTGGTCCTTCATGAAGTGTTAATCCTACACCATGCCCTAATGCATGAATTAATCTTTGACGATTTATTTCAAAATTATTTTCTACTAATTTGGTAATAATTTTTATATTTCCTCCATCACGCAATTCTTCTAAAGTAGATAATTGATTTTTCAAAACAATATCATAAACCTTTTTAATTTCTTCTCTTATTTCTCCTACAAATATAGTTCTTGTCATATCAGAACAATATCCTTCATATTTACATCCCATATCAATAGTAATAACATCACCAAATTCTATTTTCTTGTCAGTTGCTACTGCATGAGGCATAGACGAATTTGATCCGTGATGCTACAATAGGTTCAAAAGAAATATCTTCTGCACCATTTAACTTAAAAAATTTTTCTATTTCTAATGCTATTTCTTTTTCTGTTTTTCCTACTTTAATATAGGACAGCAAATAGTTAAAGCAGTTATCTGTTATTTTACAAGCTTTTGTTATTTTTTCTATTTCTGTTTGGTCTTTTATTGTTCGGTGTGCCTCTATTAAATTTTCTGTTTCTTGTAAACTTTCTATTTTATACATATGCATCATTTTTTTATAACTTGCATAGGTCATATTGTTTTCTTCAAAACCAACATTTTCACAAAATAAAAAGAAATTTTCGTAATCTTCTGGTCTAATAGCTCTTTCATCATATACAATAATTTCATCATCAATTGTTAAGGTACTGTTTACTATTTCTATATATCTTGCATCTGTAATATATATATTTTCCTTTCTTGTAATTAACAATATTCCTTCTGCTGTTATATTTGTTAAATATTTAATATTAATTGGATTGGACACAATCATACCATCTAAGTTAAGTCCTTTTAATTTATTTCTTAACCATGCAATTTTTTGATTCATCTCCAACTCCTTTCTATAACATTTACATAACGTAATGCTATATTCTTCATTTTTTATAATTACTTATATTCTTATCCCTTATACATTCCTAATGTAAAAATTTTAAATAAAACAAATAATAGCATTTCTGATGGAACAATTACTGCTATTAGGGTTGCTAAAACAATAAATGGTCCAAATGGAATATATTCATCTGTTTTTTTCTTTTTATTAGCTAATAAAATAATACTAATAATTGCTCCTAATAAAAATGACATAACTGAAATAGCAATAATATTGGCTACTCCAAAGTATAAACCTAAAGCTCCCATTAATTTTACATCTCCAAAGCCCATTGCTTCTTTTCCAGCAATCAAACCACCAATTAATGTAATAATTAAAAATATTCCAGCTCCTACAACACTTCCTAATAGCATATTTATTACAATTGTTAAATTAGAAGTTATTCCGTATAAAAATGCAAAAACAAGCCCTGTTTCGAATATAGTAAGATTTAATCGATTTGGTATAATTTGTAATCGATAATCAATTACAAAAGCTGATAATAACATAGGCGTTAGAGTTAAATACATTAATAAACTTAAATCTTTTTGTATTTCCCAATGAATGCCATATTTATATAAAATAGTTACATATAATATAGCAGTAGCAATAATTAAAAAATAATTTGTTTTTATTTTTTTTCTTTCTAAAAAATACTCTTTACAAAAAACTTTCTTTTCGTCTGGTAGTCGATAATTACACCAATTTAAAAAATACCCTACTATTCCTCCTAATACCATTATGATAAAATAGGATAATATATGTGTATCATTTATGTACATTTTTCTTCTCCTTACTATTTATTTTCTTTAAATATCTTTTTATTATATAATTTTCTAATGGTCTTTTAATAATTGTTAAAAGTATATCTTTTTCGTCTAATGGTTTTACTAAAATTGAAAACATTTTACAGCGGTTAGCTCCCCATATGTCTGTAAATAGTTGATCTCCAGCAACAGCTATATTTTCTGGTTTTAGTTGCAAAATTTTTTGTGCTTTTTTTAGTCCTTTTTTTAATGGCTTCATTCCAAATTTTATATAGTCTATTTTTAATTCTCTAGAGGTTTTTTCTAATTTTTCAATTTTATTACTATTAGATACAATAATTAATTTAATTCCTTTTCCTTTTAAATCTTCTACCCATTGTTGGACTCCATTTAAAATATTTACATGAAAGTCAATTAAAGTATTATCCATGTCTAAAATAATACCTTTTATTCCATTTGCCTCTAGCATTTCATATTTTATTTCTAATATGTTTTCTAAATACATTTTAGGGTAAAAAATCATTTGCCTATTATTCCTCCATTAACACATTTATCTTATCAGTGTATCCTAATTTTGTCAATTTTATTTGCAAAATTTTTTCTGTTTTGCTATACTATATTTGGTTAATGTAACATAAGAGATGGATTTGAATATAATTAAAAAGTTTTGTCTCATTTTTTGCTCATTGATGAAAGAGATAATATCCTAAAAAAACTGTATCTCTTATCTCAACTACATTCTTGTATTAATAAATTTATTATTAATTTTCAGGGAGTTAACAGATGGTAGATATTGATAATAATAAAAAATTTAATATGAAATTATTTCCTATTTATAAAATGTTTGCATGGGATTTGTTATTTTATTATGCCATTTCTTTTCTATTTTTAACCAATGTAAAAGGCTTAAGTGCTGCAGAAGTTGTTTTAGTTGATGTTTCCTTTTATACTTTTTTTAAATTTCTTTTTCAACTTCCAGGAACAATTATTGTAGATAAATTTGGAAAGAGAACCAGTTTAATTATGGCAAATATTTTTATTTGTATTGCTATTTTCTTAATTTTGTTAACTTTTAATATCACTACTCTTATTTTGGCAGAAATCTTCCTAGCTTTAGGTTATGTTATTAAATCTTTAGTGGAATCTAATCTTTTGTACGATTCTATTCCAAAATCTGATTACCGTAGGAGATTGTTTGGAAATTTAGATGGAAAAGGTTCTTCTTTATATTACTATTTAAATGCTCTCTCTTCTGTTACTGCTGGTTTTTTGTACATAATTAATCCTTATTTGCCAATTATAATTTGTCTTATTATTTCTGTTATTGCAGCATATTTGTCTACATTATTTCATGATATTCATGTTAAGAATATTAATAAATTTGAAAAAATTCCTAATCCTACACAAAGAATTAAAGAATATTTTAAAGAGTTAAAATATATTTTTCGTTATATATTTAAATCCAATCGTTTACGTTGTTTAATTATCTTTTATGGACTTTTGCAGAGCCTTATTTCTTTAACTGCAACACTTGACAAAAGCTTATTACAAGATTTGTCCATTCAGCCAGAGTATTTTGGCATTATTTATGGATTAGTTGCACTGCTTTCTGGAATCGCTTCATATTCCCAAAATATATTTCATAATATATTCCGAAATAAAGTATTAACCATATTTGCTGCTTTATTTGTTTTGTCTTGTATTACTTCTCGGTTTATTTATTATGATAAATGTTCCTTTTAGTGTTAGTATTATATCAGTATTAGTTTCTTTTGGAATAAGAGCTATTGTAAAAGGACCATTTTACACATTGACAAAACGATATTTAAGTAGTTTCGCTTCTTCTAATACACGAACTAAAATTTATTCTGCCACTTATATGTTTGAAAATATTTGTGGAGTTGCTATTGCTTTTTTAGCTTCTAAATTGTTAGAAATTACAACAACAGCTCATGTGTTTGTTATGATTGGTTTTATTTTTGCTTTTATTTTTATGGTATTGTTAAAATATATGAAAACACGTGTTGGCTTAAAACCTGAAGAATATAAAAAGGAAGATATTTCTTTATTAGATTTAAAATAGTTCTATTTAAGGTATGATAAACTCCTCCTAAATTACTGTATTAGGAGGAGTTTGCTGTTTTAAATATGTTGTTTTATTTCTTGCCAAATTTCTTCATGAATATCTTCTATTGTCCTAATATTATTATTTTGAACACATTTTACTTCATACCAATGATATTGTTCTACTAAATCACATGCTGCATTATAACTATCAATAATATGTTGTTTATCTCTTTCATGGATATCTTTTTGGCTTTCATGTGTGATTTTATTTTCTCTATTTTCCATTAACTTCCAAGCGTATTCCGGTGGCATATTTAAGAAAAAACATTCTGTTGGAACTGGAATTCCATATAAATTAAATTCAAAATCCCATAACCAATTTAAAAATTTTTCTCTTTCTT
>OLPF01001348.1_pt1 | contig 20748 bp, 32 predicted proteins | sample 1673121 | NCBI WGS metagenome assembly OLPF01 (sample SAMEA3136756, study PRJEB25190) | human gut metagenome
TTCCTTTCTAATATTAAAAAACAAGCACTCTAATAAAGCACTTGTAACAACTTTAATGTCGTAACTCCAAGTGCATAATTTTATGATGATGAAAAAACTTTTCAAAATCATTCATAAAAAACACCCTTTCAAAACACCTAAATTATAACATATTAAAGATATTTTTGTCAAAAAAATATACCATTTATAACAAATATATGTTATAATCAATATGTACTTGCCTGTATGGCGGAATTGGTAGACGCGATAGACTCAAAATCTATTTTCATTAGTGGAGTTCCGGTTCAAGTCCGGATACAGGCACCAAATTTGATTATTACTAAAAAATGTTAACTAATAAGTTAACATTTTTTTGCATTTTAAAGCCAAGTAATTGACAAACGCATACAATTTTTGTTATTATTTATTCATGAGCACTGGAAATGACTACGGTCATCCAGTCTTTTTTTATTTTAAAGCAAATATTTTACTTTAATATTCCATAACCAAACTTTACTTCATCAAAGAATAAAAAGTTATGTAAAGGATAAAATGTTAAAATAACAAACATAATACAACCTAACACAATAATTATAACAGGTAATATATTAATATTTAATTCCTCACTAACCAATATTTTGTAACCGATATATTCCATAAAAACATAAGTAACAAGCATTAAACCAATAGATATAATCATTGACTCACCCAGCCATAAATAAAGTGGAATAAAAATAATTAAATAAAATATAACCCCAAGTAAAGATTTAATCATTGCTTCAATATAAAAATTATTTATTTTGATATTATTTTTTTTACATAAAACAAATTCTAATACACTTCCTAAAAGAAGACAATAATAAATAATTTTCATATGTTCCCAGATACTTTCATTAACTGGAAACACTAAAGCAAATAAATTATTTGGAAACAAATCATACATAAAGTGCCATAAAAAAGATAGTAAAAAAAGAAAAACAACATTAATTATTTTAATTTTCTTTAAAGTCATAATAATCACCATTAAATATTATGCATTAAACTTATTAAAATATGTTATTTTCTTCTTTATATATTGAAGTAAACAATTCTTGTTCATCATCAGTCTCTTTAGCATCAATTGGTAAATCTGGTAAATCACTAATTGTTGCAAGACCAAAATAATCTAAAAACTCACTAGTTGTACGATATAAATTAGGTTTACCTGGTAAATTACTTTTACCACTTATTTTAACTAAATCTTTAGCCATTAACTTTCTAATCATATTAATACTTGCAAGACCTCTAAGTTCATCAACTTCAGCTCTCGTAATTGGTTGATTATAAGCAATAATAGCTAAAGTCTCTAACGCAGCTTGAGATAAAGTATTAGAACCTCTCGTAGTAATTAATTTTTGATAATATTCTTTATGTTCTCCTTTAGTTGTAAGTTTAAAAGCATCTCCAATAAAACTAATTCTAATTCCTCTATTATCTTTATTATATTCTTCTCTTAGTTTTTTAAGTAACTCTTGAGCCTCTTTTTTTGTAATAGCCATAACATCAACAATATTATCTAAAGTTATACCTTCATCACCTACTACAAATAAAAGCCCTTCCAAAATAGCTTCTTTATTCATACATTCACTCTTTCTATATATATTTCTCCAAAATTACTATCTTGTTTTAAAGTAATTTCTCTTTGTTTACACATATCTAAAATAGACAAAAAAGTTGCAACTACTAAATCCTTACTATATTCTTCAAAAAGGTCTGTAAACTTAACATTACCTCTTTTACTAATATATTCTCTAATATATTCTTTTCTTTCTTCAACACTTATTTCTTTCCTAGTAATTCTTGTATTAATTGGTTTTTGATAAGACATTCTTTTATTTAATTCTAACATTGCATTTTTTAAAAGTTCTACATCCATATTACCTTCTAAAACTTCTTTTTTATCAATAAATTCATTTAAATTTTCAGGTAACTTTGTAAAAAATTCACTTCTTTTTTCTTCTAACTCTTTAAAAACACTAGTTACATTTTGATATCTTTCATATTCAATTAATTTATTTTTTAAATCTTCTTCCATAAATTTATACAATATAGAAAAATATCCTTTTCCTTTGTATTCTTTGTTAGTTCTAAAAGCAGTCAAATATGCAGTTGTATCATCTTAATTTTTACTTTTTTTTAATTAGCTATATCAACATTAAATGTATTTGATATAATTTCAAATAGTTTAGAATTATTGGTCATATTAGTATATCTCATCTTCATAATATCATCGGTTATTTCATATTCATTATTAGTACATAATACTTCATAATTAATACCAGTATCTTCATAAAATTTATTAGTATCATAAAAACCATTTCTTAAATAAAAATTTTTACGTCTAACACTTATATTATCAACAAGTGAATCAATTGATAAAAATAATACTTTATATTTTTCTTTCAAATCCATCAATATTTTAGAACCATAATTTTGGTTTCTTAAATCAGGTACAACCGCTAAATACATAAGGTAATATGCATTACTACAATTAACAAGATAACACATTCCTATTAATTTATCATTATCAATTATGCCGTATAAATCCGAATTATTTTCTTTAGAACACTCTTCTAATATCCAAAAAGGAAATCTTTCTTCCTTAGGAAACGAATTTAAATATAATTTTTCTATTTCATTTGCATATTCAATGTTATTTATATATTTTAAAGACATTATTCCTCCTATTTTATTCCTTCAAGTTTCTTTTGAACTTTTATTTCTAATTTTTTCTTTTCTTTTTCTAATTCTTTTAAATTCTTTTTAGGTGTTGACATTTCTTCTGGCATCATTCCGCCAATATCAGCGATTGCCTTTCTTACCTTTTTGGCTGACCTCATAATGTACATCTTTTGCTTCATTCTCACCTTGTACATTGTCTTTTAAAAGCTTTTGCTTTGTTTGATTTATTCTAAATAAATTAGCAACTAATTCATCTTCATTCAAATTATCTAAAATGTCTTCTCTATAGCGTAATTTTTTTTTAAATATCATCAGCTGTTTCACCATTATATAAACCTTTATCTCCTGCATTATGAAACTTATTTATTGATTCATACAAAAATTTTCTATAAATCGTTATTACCTTTATTTTATTTAAAATAATTATCATTTTTCAGTTATAAAATGTAAAAAGAAATAAAATTGAAATTCTTTATTTATAAGCCTTCATGTGAAGTTTTCCATAATTTGGTTTATACCAGTTTATTCCGACTTTAGTTAACTTTTCATTGTTATCTGTCATTTTTATCACCTTCTATTTTATTATTATTTCTATATTTTACCGTCAATAATAGTATTAATAAACAAAAAGAAAATTCTAATGTTGTTTCGAACTTTAGCATAAATTCATTAGAACATAAAAATGCATATAATGAATAAGAAAAACTACTTACAACCCATATTATCCAAGAAGTTGTACTTAAATCATTTGACTTTTTTGTTTTAATTAATTTAATTGCTTGTGGTAAATAGGAAATTAATGTACATAATGACACAATTCCTAACAATACATCTCCAATCATTAATTTTGTCCTCCCTTATTTTCACTTATCTCATTAGTACCTACATTCTAACATAAAAGCAAGTAATTTTCAATAAATTACTTGCTTCATATAATTCAGATATTTAATATAACTCATTATCTTTATTTATACAAAAAATATATATAATATTATATACCATAATAGCCAACGAAATGAAAGATACAATTCCCATAAACTTAAATTCTAATACAAAACAAAAAACAAGTAATACCACATCTAAGCTTAAAAAGAGTATTGTTATAATTATATCTAACACCTTGCTATACTTTCTTTTAAAAAATTTCACAGTTGATATTATTGTAACTATTAAAAGTACTAAACAAAATATTGTCGGCAATGCTGAAATTTCCAGTAATGCTATTATACCACTTATAGAATCGGGGTTATTAGTTCCTGCACCAAGTAATAACAATGTTCCATTCAAAACAAGTCCCAATGATAATATAGCAATTGCCGGTATAAAGTACAAAATTGATCTTACAAGTTTAAAAATTATAAAAAAATTTTCTATTTTTTTTATTTTACGATTTGTATTAACTTCCATATATTTTCCTCCTTATAGTTATGGAATATAAAACTATATACTTCCTCTTTTTAATTTTTCATTTAGTTCTATCAATGCTGTTTTATTACTATCAAATTTTAATAATTTTATAGCTTCTTCAAATTCAGCCCACCTATATTCTTTATGTTCCTCAGAAAGCTTAATATTATCATTCTTTACATTTACTGCAAATGTATATTCAGGTATAACATACACATCCTCTCCCCAAGTATATTGCCCAGTTACATTTATAACTGGGATACTAGTCTGGGTATCAAGTTTTATTATTCCTGCTTTATTTACTATAAGTGATGTTTCTTCTTTTATTTCTCTTATAACCGTATCTACTAAATTCTCGCCTTCTTCTCCACCACCAGATATAAACTGCCATATATGATGAGAATTCCTCAAAAATACACAATATAACACTTTTTCTCCAGTTTTTCTATATAAAATAGTTAAAGTTTGATAAGGTTGTCTCATACTTTTTTCCTTCCTATTATCTAATTGTTAATCTTTCTGATATTTTTCTGGCATTATTTTTATATCTCTAATCATATCACCATTTATTATTCTATAAGTATTTTTTTCTGAAACTTTTACCCAATTGCTTTCAGTTGACACAATTTTTCCAACAATCCCAAAAGATTCATTAAATAGTGTTATGGTACATACTTTTCCTATAAATTCTTTCATCATTTCATTTGGCATATTTCTTCTCTCCCCTCTTTTCTTTCTTTTTATTATATCAAAATAAAATTTATTTCTTCTTGGTATTATTATACAAAATAAAAGTATAATAATAAACCAAATTACCCAATAATCTATATTTACCACCTTCTTATAACTGCAATTTTCCTGCTCTTTTTTCTTTTATTTTATAAGGAAATTTTTTATCAAATTCTTCTAATTTCGCTCCATCTATATCATAGCATTTTGGATCACTGTAAATTCCTCCTAAAATATCGTATTTTTCTTTATTTAATATGCATATCATAAAGCATGGGAATTCACTATCTTCAGGCACACCTTCATAAAAAATATTATATTTTGAAGCACTTTCAAATCCATATTTTTTATAATAATTTGGATTTCCTGTTATAAGTATTTCATTAAATCCCATTTCTTTTGCTCTGTTCATAGTAAATTTTATCAATTTTTCTCCATATCCTTTTTTCTAGTACTCTGGCAACACGCTTACTGGCCCAAATATTAGAACTTCTCTTTCTTTTCCATTTTTTAGTCTCAAATTTGCCTTAGCATATACTATGTTTGCAATTATTTTTCCGTCAAGTTCGATTACAAAGTCTAAATCTTTAACAAAACACTTTTCTTAAATTATGAATTACTAAATGCTCAAAACACCCAGGTCTATAAACATTCCAAAAAGCTTACCTTGTTAAATTTTCTACTTCAAAATAATCCTTTTCTTCTTCTAATCTTATATTCAATTTGCTTCCTCCATTTTTTATTAAATATTTATAATTTCAATCTTACTTCCATGTTCCTTAATAATATTTATCAAATCATCTACCTTAAGCCATACAGTAGCGGTATTGTCATTTGGATGAATTCCAATTATTTTGTCATCTTTAAAAAAGCTATCGTCTAAGTAAAATTTTACTTTTCTTTCCTTATCATTTAATAATCCAAGTGGACTAACAGAGCCTGGAATAAGATTTAAATATTTCATTAAATCTTCTGCTGAGGCAAAAAAACTAATAGGTCTCACATCATACCTTTTTCTAAATTCTTTTAAGTCTACCCTCTTATTCCCTTTAACAGTTATTAAATAATAATTTTCTTTTTTATCATCACGCACAAATAAGTTTTTTGCATCACAATCATTATAAGGTACTTCAATTTTAGATAGTTCATCCATATTAAATACCGCTTCATGTTCTGTTATTTCATGCCATATATTTTTAGATTTTATAAAATCATATACTTCTTGTTTATTCACTTTTTCTCCTTCAAATGCACATTTTATCTTAAATCTACAATATCACCAGTTATAATTGTAGTATCTATAAAATATTTCTTTTTATTATTTAAATTAATATATACTGGAAATTCTTTAATTTGTTTTTCTTCTATTATTCTTGTTGGATCAACCCAAAGATTTCCGCTTCTTAACAAATACTTTTTACCATCATCTGAGTTATTCCATTCACAAATAATATTGTATGGATGTGATCCATTTACAGAATACACCATATTATATACAGTTTCAACATAATTTGCATAGACCAAAGTTCCATTTTTCTTTAAACGTTCATTTTTCTTACCTTTCATAATTGGAACCAACAATCCTATACCACCTATTAAGAAAAATATAAGGCCTATTCCTGGTGCAATAAAAACTAATGAATCAAGCGTTTTTGTCCCTATTTTATTTGGATTATTTTTATCATAATATATCTTTATTTCTTTTCCCTCGTAAAAACTTGAAGAATATCCATTCAACTTAGATATATATTCCTTTCCATCTACAATATAGGAAATATAAACACATTCTCCCTCCCCTTGTGGTAAAATTGTATCTATTATACCTGTCACTTCAACTTTATCTTTACAATTAAAAATCTTAACAGCTATGGCTGTACCTACAATAAGTGTTATAGTACCAATTATAAAAAAAATCCAAAAAACCAATTTTATAATTTTTCTATCATCCATGTAATCATCCCCCAATAAATTCTTTATAAGATTATAACATATATAATAAAAAAATGCAGATTTAAAATAAAAAATCTGCATTTTTTATATATTTTATTTACTAGCTTTTGAAATTTTATCATTATTCATTTTTTTAGCTCATATATAACGTCTGATTGATTACAAACATTATCAGAATGTGTAACGATGATAATACATTTATTTTCCTTTCTGGCTAATCTTTTAAATATTTTTAATATCTCATTTTCTGTATCTTTATCTAAATTTCCCGTAGGTTCATCAGCTAAAATTATCTTTGGATTATATGAAAGACTTCTTGCAATAGCTACTCTTTGTTGTTCGCCACCGGATAACTTTAATACTCTTCTATCTTTTTTATCAGAAGAAATTCCTACACTTTTTATTAACTCTTCTGCTTTTTTTCTCTTATTTTCATATTTTTGACCACTTATATCCATAGATAAAATTATATTTTCTATAGCTGTTAAATGGGGTAGTAAATTATAACTTTGAAATACAATTCCTATATCCTTACTTCTATAATCATCCAAATTTATATCTTTAAGTTCAGTATTACAAAACTTAATAGATCCTTCGTACTTTTTCTCAAGTCCACTTATAAGAGAAAGTAATGTAGTTTTACCACTACCACTTTTTCCCTTTATTGCATAAACTACTCCACATTCAAATTCATAATTTAAATTTTTTAAGACATATTCATCTTTTGGTGCATCATCATATCTATACGACAAATTATTAACATTTAAAACAATATCTTTTTCCATTATGATCTCTCCTTTAAAATTGTAAGCGGTGAAAACCTTTGAATACTAAAAATTGATGCAAAAGAACTTACAAGTGTAAGTAAAAGTCCAACTCCAAGCAGTTCAGCTAAAACTCTTAGATCGACAACCGCATTTATGCTATCAAATTCCTGTACTTGTAAAACTCCATTAAAATTTTTTCCATTCATATTATTAAAATCTCTAGCGCCAAAATTTTCCATAACACTATTGTTCTGACTTTGAGATGATGAGATTTCATTTTTAAGCAATCCATTAGATACAGGAACGCTTATAAGAGCTCCTATTACAGCACCAATAATAAGTGATATAAGACTTATTATTAAAAGTTCTAATATAAATTGTAAACATACTTCTCCCTTTTTCATTCCTATTGTTCTTAATACACCTATCTCATATTTTCTTTCTCTTATGTTTATCATATTTATAACAAACAATACTACACTACCGATTATTAGGGTAATTATTAGAAATGTTAAAGCAAAACTTTTAACATTTGAAATAGTACTAGTTGCGTTTTCTACTTGATCTACATTAGTCTTAACACTTAAATTTTCATTTAAACCTTTTTGGTATAATTCATTTGTAAAATCTTCAATTACATCTTTACTAGTAAGTATAAAAGTAGGATCTACATAAATATTTAAGTTGTCATTGTTTTTATTCATTTCACTTATAAACTTAGAGCTTGTTATTATTGTATTTGCCGAATCTGAAAACATATCCATTTTGTTATCTTCAGAATTTTCCTCATATATTCCACTTATTATAAGTTCATATTCTTTTTTCTCATCTGTATTATCAATAACCTTAATTGTATCTCCAACTTGTAAATTGTTTACCGTCGCAAGTTCATTATTTATAATACAATAATTACTACTAAAGTCTTCAAATACTTCACCAGATGTTATTTTATAGTTTCCATCTATAAATTCACTCATAGCCTCAACAGAAGAATAGCCTTTTAATGTAAAACTAGTAGTATTTTCATTTTTAATTTCCTGTCTTTTATCGTCCTGTCTTTGTGGCATATTATTACTATTAGACGTTGAAAGCTCTGCTTTTTCTAGTTCTTCGGAATTTACTCCTACACTTAGGGTATAATAATATTCCTTAACGTATTCACTTTTAGCAAAGTTTTCCACATCATCTACTGATATGCTACTTACTTCTAAAAATTTTTCTCCAGCTTTACTTTTTGACTCTTCTCCATCTTCCCTTTTAAATTCTTTCATCATATTTTCTCTATTAATTCCAATTGTTGCCTCAATGTCATATTTTTCTTCATATGACTTTATTAAGCTGTCTGATGAATTATTTATTGCAAGTGTAACAGATACAGCAGATGCTATTATAATTAAAATAACACCAATTAAAATATTTCTGCTCTTATTCCTTAAAATTGAAATTAAAGCATTTTTTAATATATACATTTTATCTCCTCCTTATACTTGCTAATTATATTTTTAAAACATTAAATAAAAATTAAAAAAATGAATGCTAAAAAATTTTTTAACATTCATTTTTACTTAATTATTTTTATTAATTCTACTCATAAATTCCAACATTAGTGGCACCTTTTCATAATAATTTATTATTTCCGTTAAACTAGGTAAAATAGATTCTTTTCCTATCTCTACTTCACTTTTATCATTTCCCAGTACTCTTTTTAAACTATACTCAAGCCAATTACATTCTTCAATAATTCCAGCATAAGCTAAATTATTAATGTTTTTTGGAAATTCCATATATTTAAAATAATTATTACAAAATGTAATAAATTTATCCTCCTGTACATCAGCGCTCAAAAACCAAATGCTATTGAAAAAATCAATATATGGATTATCTATACAAGCAGTTTCAAAATCAATCAAATATGGTACATCATCACTCCACAATATGTTTTTTCTATTTAAGTCCTTATGACAATAAGAATATTTTTCTTCAAGCACACTATAACAACTATATACTTTTTGATAAATCTTTTCTAGATAATCAATTTTGTCTTTAAATGCTTTGCACCATTCTTCACTACATTCACTCAATAAATTATAATAATATCTATAGTTTATCTTATTATACTTAGTTAACTTTACTTTTTCGTAAACTTTCAATTTATGTAATTTGGCCAGTTGTTCTGCTACTTTAGCTACATTGTCACATGTTATTTCACATGTTTTTAGAACTATACCATTACACCAATCATATACCAAAATATATTCGCCATCTATATTTTGTATATAGGAATCATTAAATTTTATTGCATTTACAGTATTTATCCCATTCTCTTTGGCAATATTTGAAATCTTCTCAGATTTCTCTATTTTAATTAATAGCTTTTTATCTTTCAATATATTTTCCTTATTTAATATTTTTATAGCATATATTCCTTTAGAAGTTTCACATTTGTATATTTGATTGGTTATACCACCACTGCATTTTACAACTTCTTTGTGTAATTTTCCTAAATCTAATTTTGTACATATTAAACTGAAATCATACTCCCTCATTATTTTTCTCCCTCCATTTCCAAAGATAACTAAATATTAACATAAAAAAAAGACTAAATCAACACATATAATTGATTTAGTTCTTTAATAAAATTAGTCTTTCTTTTCTTTAGTCTTAGCTGCTTTACCTATTCTATCTCTTAGATAGTAAAGTTTAGCACGTCTAACGTCACCACGTCTTATAACTTCAATTTTTTCTATTTTTGGTGAATGAACTGGGAATGTTCTTTCAACACCAACATCGTTAGATATTTTTCTTACTGTGAAAGTTTCATTAAGTCCAGCATTTTGACGTTTTATAACTGTACCTGTAAATACTTGAATTCTTTCTCTATTTCCTTCTTTTATTTTAACAGATACATTTACTGTATCACCTATATTAAAGTCACCTACGTTTTCTTTAGAATATTCTTTTTCTATAGCTTTTATAATGTCCATTTTTTTCCCTCCTTTTACTTATTATTTAGCAAATCAGGTCTATATTTTTTAGTAATTCTAATAGATTCCTGTTTTCTATATTCTTTTATTTTTTGATGATTCCCAGATTTTAATATTTCTGGAACAACCATACCACAAAAATTGTCTGGTTTAGTATATTGCGGATACTCTAAAAGATTATTTGTATGAGATTCTTCTACTAAAGATCCCTCATCAATTGCTCCTGGGATAAGTCTTATTACGCTATCACAAAGCACTTGAGAGGCAAGCTCACCACCTGTTAATACATAGTCTCCAATAGATATTTCCTCAACATTATACTTTTCTATTATTCTCTCATCTATTCCTTCATAATGTCCACAAATTAAAATGTAGTTACAATTAGATTCAGCAATACTTTTAGATAATTCATAATTAAGTAATCTTCCTCTTGGAGAAAGATATATTATTTTTATTTCCTTTTCATCTTTTAAGATTTCTTTTGAGTATTCTATTGCTCTCATAAGTGGAAGTGGCGAAATAACCATACCACTACCTCCACCATATGGTGGAAAGTCAACTCTTCTATGTTTATCTTCTGAAAATTCTCTAAAATTAATAACTTTTATTTGAACTAATCCTTTTTTTACAGCCCTACCAACAACACTAGCATTTATAAATTCATTAAACATTTCAGGAAATAATGATAATATAATAAATTTTATCATCTTAATCCTTCCAATAACTCCACATATACTCTAGATTCTTTTAAATCTATTTTTTTTACTACTTCTGATATTGCAGGAATATAAAAAGTTTCATTTTTAAATTCTACTTCATAAACATCATTTGAAGGATACTTAATTACATTTACTATTTTTCCAATTTCTTCTTTTGAAATATTGTCTATTATTGTTAATCCTATCAAATCATCAATATAATATGAATTTTTATCTAACTTTTTTAATTCATCTTTGCTAATATATACGTCTTTTGTTTTTAGTAATTCTGCCTCTTCTCTTCTTTTTATACCATCAAGAACAGCTAATATAATGTTTTTGTGAGGTCTAAGCCTTATGACATTGTACTCTTTTTTTTCACTTCCAACAAAAAATTTTTTATAATTACAAAAATTATCAATATCATCAGTATAAGGATAAATACTAAGTTCACCTTTTATACCATGTATATTTGCAACATTTCCTATTTTGATAAACTCCATGTACTATTTTATCTCCTCAACATCAACCATAACCTTTTCATGGTTTTTCATTGCATAAGCATATATGATTTCCCTAATTGATTTAATGATTCTACCTTCTTTACCAATTATTCTTCCCATATCACTTTTTGCAACATGTAATTTAAGAACTAATTTTTCATCATTCTTAATTTCCTCTATAGTAACTACATCTTTATTTTCAACAAGATTCTTTACTATATATTCTAGTAAGTTTTTATACATAAGTTTTCCTCCCTAGATTTCTACTCCAGCTTTTTTTATTAAAGCTAAAGCCGTATCAGTTGGTTTTGCGCCTTTTTTAATCCAATCTAATACTTTTTCCTTATCTACATTTAATACTGCAGGTTCTACCATTGGATTATATGTACCAACTTTTTCTATAAATCTTCCATCAGCTGGATATCTAGAATCTGCAACTACCATTGTATAATATGGGCTCTTTTTTGCTCCATCTCTTCTTAATCTAATTTTTACCATTTTTAAGTCACCTCCTTAAAACATAATTTTATATAAGCTTTTTAAAAAAAGTTACATACTATTTCATATTTGGTATTTTAAATTTACCAAGTCCTTTTTGACTCATCATCTGCTTCATCATCTTCTGCATCTGTTCAAATTGACTTATAAATCTATTTATATCACTTACTTCATTTCCACTACCTTTTGCAATTCTTATTCTTCTTGAAGCATTAAGAATTTTAGGATTCCTTCTTTCTTGTTTTGTCATAGAAGTAACTATTGCATTAATTTTGTCAATTTTAGATTCATCGATTTCTGCATCTCTTACTTCTTTTGGAACACCAGGTAACATTGTAAGTATTTGTTTGAATGATCCCATTTTACGAATTTTTTTCATTTGATCTAAATAATCATCAAGAGTGAACTCTGATTTTCTTATTTTCTTTTCTAATTCTACTGCCTGTTTTTCATCATATGCCTCTTCTGCCTTATCAATTATTGAAAGTACATCTCCCATACCAAGTATACGTGATGCTACTCTGTCAGGATGAAATACTTCAAGTTCTGAAAGTTTTTCACCTACTGAAGCAAATTTTATTGGCTTATTTGTTATGTGTTTTACAGAAAGTGCAGCACCACCACGTGTATCTGAATCCATTTTTGACATTGTGATAGAATCAATTCCTACTTTTTCATTAAATGTATTGGCAACATTTACTGCCTCTTGTCCTGTCATAGCATCTACTACAAGCATTATCTCATGAGGATGTACTACATTTTTAAGTTTAACAAGTTCTCCCATAAGTTCATCATCAATTTGAAGACGTCCTGCAGTATCTATTAGTACTACATCACAAAGTTTAGATTCTGCTTTTTTTATTCCATTTTTAGCTATAGCTACAACATCTTTGCTATCTAGTTCACTATATACATCTATATTAAGACTTTTTCCAAGAGTTTCAAGTTGTTTTATAGCAGCAGGTCTATACACATCACAAGCAATCATCATAGGCTTTTTGTTTTCTTTTCTTAAATAATTACTTAACTTTCCACAAAGTGTTGTTTTACCACTACCTTGAAGACCAACAAGCATTATTATTGTTGGAGGATTTTTAGCAAAATTTAATTTAGAAGTACCATCTCCTAAAAGTGAAATAAGTTCATCTTTTACTATCTTTACCACTTGTTGACCTGGAGTAAGTGAGTCAAGCACATCAGCACCTAAAGCTTTAGTTTCTATATTTTTAATAAAGTCTTTTACTACCATATAGTTTACATCGGCTTCTAATAGAGCTAATTTTATTTCTCTTAACATCTCTTTTAGGCTTTTTTCATTAATTCTTGTTTCACCTTTTATTTTTTTTGCTATGTTTTGTAATTTATCTGAAAGACTATCAAACATTAGCTAACCAACCTCACTTATCTTATTTATTTCATTAATTAATTCACACTTTACGCTATTTGGAATTTGTTTTTTTTTCTCCACATTTTTTTTAAATTTTTCAAGTTTATTTCTAAATTGAAGCATTCCTATATTTGATTCATAATTTCTAAGTAATTCTTTACTAGAATTTATGCTATCTCTAACAGCTTGATAAGAAATCTTTTTATTTTCTGCAATCTCCCTTAAAGATAAATTATATAAGTAATATTCTTCAAATATATCTTTTTGCTTACTTGTAAGTAAAGAACCATATATATCATATAGAAGTGACAATTCTAAATTTTCATCCATATAAAACATCTCACTTTAGTGTAAAGTAATTTTACTTTACTATTATACTACACCAATTAAAATTTGTCAACAATAATACTTAAATAAAGCCAAAAAATAAGCACTTTGAAATTCAAAGTACTTATTCTTAAAGAGATTGGTTATATCAAGCTGATTCAAGTTCAGCATTCAGCCTAGAATTTAACTTTCTCCTGTCACGACGATGTCTTATAGCCTTCAGTTCTGACTTTGTCGAACTCTTCTTTACCAAATATCCCAAAATATATATCCCCTCTGGTCTATTTCCCCTGCTGGCATTCTTTCTTGAAGCCATCTTTCTCTGCCTCTTTAACCTCCTTGATATCTTTTCTTTTTCCATTTCTTTTTGTTTGATGAGCTCTTCATATAGTTCAAGCTCACTGTCATCACAGAAAAACTCAAAAGCCTCTTCTTTCATTTCATCAGTAAACATGATGAATCCTCCTTAAGAAAAAATTTTTTCATCCTTGTTTATTATAACCAAGTAATATTATTATAACATAAATGAGTTTAAAAATCAATAAATTATACAAAAAAGTAGAAGCATATTGCTCCTACTAAAATTATAATTTTTCTATATTATCATCTTGATTTTGACTGCCCATTTCATAAGATATTTTAAGTGTATCTTCAATTTTATTATCAAGTAAATCATGAGATTCATTTTGAGACAATACCATTTCACTCAAAAGTATATCTTTGGCTGTTGCAAGCATTTTTTTCTCACCAATTGAAAGGCCTCTTTCCATATGTCTGTGTGAAAGTTCCCTTACGACTTCAGCAACTTCTAAAATATCCCCTGATTTTATTCTCTCTGCATTTACATTATATCTTTTAGACCAATTTACGTCATGAACATATGGATCTTTTGGTTTTTGAAGTACAGCAAACACTCCATCTGTTACAGATTTATCTGCTACCTCTCTTATACCAATATTTTCTGCTTTATCTGTTGGAACCATAAGTTTCATATCTCCAACAGGCATTTTGATAATGTAGTAATCTTGAGAATTACCAAGCATCTCCTTTTGCTCTATCTTTTCAATAGTGCCTGCTCCATGCATTGGATATACTACTTTGTCACCTATATTAAACATGGTTACTCCTCCTTCTACCTTATCAACCTTACATATAAATTATACCATAATTTTAAAACAAAGTAAAGTTTTTACAAAGATTTTAAGGAAACTTTACTTTAAAAAATTATATATTATATCCCTTTAAAATATATTGTTCTTGCAGTCTTCTAAGAGATTGATTTATTATTTTTGCTCTTATTTCTCCGATTCCTTCTATATCATCAAGTTCTTCTATAGAAGCTGAAATTGCTCCTTGCAAAGATCCATATGTTTCAACAATCTTATCTACTATTGATTGTGGCATTTTTGGAACTTTACTTAAAATTCTATACCCTTTAGGTGATACATTTTGATCAATTCCATTATTATCTACACTAACATCATATCCTAGTAATTTGGCTATTTTTTCTGCCATTATTAGATCCTTTTTGTCTAAAGATCTGATTTCTGACAAAATAGATTCAGGTGTCTTGTTACTTCTCTTTTTAAAGTTCATATAATCACGTATTATCAAAAGCTCTTCTTTTTCTACATTCGCAATTAATTCCTCAAATTGCATGTTAACTAATCTTCCTTCATCTCCAAGCTCTATTATATTTTTTATTACTTCTGTTTCCATTCTCATAATCATTTCAGCCCTATATATAGAATTAGCAACCGTTTCAAGTGAAACTATATCATCAAATTCATGCTCTGATAATATATTCAACATATTATCACACACAACTCTATATTTTTCAAGAGCTTCTATTGTTTGATTTGCTCTTAAGATTACAGCGGATGTATCATTTATAACATATCTAAAATCTCCTTTAAATACTGTTATTATTCCTCTTCTTTGAGAAATGCATATTATAAGAGCCCCAGTTTGTTTGGCAGTTCTTTCAGCCGTTCTGTGCCTTGTTCCAGTTTCTGATGTTTTTATCTTATGATCTGGCACAAGCTGAACATTTGCCATAAGTATTTTTTTCATATCTTGGCTTAATATTATAGCGCCATCCATCTTAGCAAGCTCATAAATAGCTGCTGGAGTAAAATCTTCATTTATATTAAATCCACCATCTATTATTTTAGAAAGTTCTTCAGAATTTAGTACTGCTATTAGAGCACCTGTTTTAGCCTTCAATATATTATCTAGTCCTTCTCTTAAAACTGTTCCTGGTGCCAAACATTTTAATATTTCTAATATTTCTTCATTTCTCATTTACAAATCACCACCACTATATTTTACATGCCTCTTCTAGAGTATCAATTCCAATAATTTCTATATTATTTATATCTTTGTTTCCTTTTAATAAATTTGCTTGTTTTTTATTTAATACAACTTTTTTAAATCCCATTTTGCTAATTTCTTTAATTCTTTTTTCAGCATTTAAAACACTTCTTATTTGTCCTGTTAGGCCAATCTCACCAATGTATACTGTCTTATTATCAAGTACTCTATTTTTTACATTAGAAATAATTGCCATTGCCACTCCAAGATCTATTGCAGGTTCATCTATTCTTATTCCACCTATTAAACTTACATATACGTCCTTAGCGCCAATGTTTATTCCACATTTTTTCTCAAGTACTGCAAGTATCATATTAAGCCTATTTAAATCTACCCCTGTTGCTACCCTTCTTGGATTATTATAATACGAAGTGGAAGTTAAAGCCTGCACCTCTAAAAGAATAGTAGAGTTTCCCTCTAAAGTTGCTACGATAGCTGTACCTGGTAAATCATTTATAGTATCGCTTAAAAATACTTCTGAAATATTCTTAACCTCCACAAGTCCTGTATCTTTCATTTCAAATACACCTATCTCATTAGTTGAACCAAATCTATTTTTAACTGTTCTTACAATTCTATGTGAAGAAAATCTTTCACCTTCAATATATAAAACAGAATCTACCATATGTTCAAGTATTCTTGGTCCTGCTATTACTCCATCTTTTGTTACATGTCCAATTAAAATTATTGTTATATTGTTTCTTTTAGCCATATACATAAGTCTTGCTGTTACTTCTTTTACTTGTGATATACTTCCAGAAACAGATGATATTTCCTCATCTATCATTGTTTGGATAGAATCAACTATACAAAATTTTGGTGAACTTTCCTCGACCTTCTCTTCAATTTTAGAAATAGAAGTTTCACTAAGAAACAATATATTGTCTGATTTTACTCCTAATCTATCAGCTCTTAATTTAATTTGTATTTCTGATTCTTCACCGGATATATACAATACATTTCCATGTTTGCTTAAATTATTACATATTTGCATAACAAGAGTTGATTTTCCAATTCCTGGTTCTCCGCCAAGTAAAGTTAAAGACCCAAGTACTAGCCCTGAGCCAAGTACTCTATTTAATTCATCATATCCTGTATCTATTCTTACTTCTTTTGACACTACTATACTATTTAATTTTTTTATTTCCGAGTCTTTAGAAAAAGTGCTTGCAAAACCTTTGGCTATACTAGAAGATTTTGAAGTTTTTTTATTTATTTTCTCTTCTACAAAACTATTCCAGCTATTACATGATGGACACTTTCCCATCCAAGCTGCAGACTCATATCCACATTCTTTACAAAAAAATACTGTATTTGTTGCCATATATTCCCCTTAAAATTTGGTGGAGGTGGTGGGAGTCGAACCCACGTCCAAAATCCCTTACATTAAAATTTCTCCGAGTGCAGTAAATGTTTTAATACTTTTATTTACCTATAACATTTACAAAACGTGTAGATAAAAGGATTACTAAAGTACCCTCTATTTTGCAATCAAAAATAGATTTGTTATGCTAAAATAATCGATGCTCTTGTTAAACCTTTTAGCACAATCTAACAGAACATGCCGCTATAAATTAAGCAGCAAGACAAACTTCTCTGTCTGCGTTTATTTTAATTTTCTCGTTTTTATAGTGGCCAACGAGAATCCACTACTCGCTATTTTAATGTTTAGAAAGTTGTCGAAACCTAATACACCCCCATAAACATACTACATATATATTATAACATAAAATATAATATATTTAAAGTGTATATATAAATATTCGGATATTGGAAACAAAAAAAGCGCATACTAATGCGCTTCATAAGCAATTTTAGATTTTGTGCCTATTTTTTTATACTTTTTTATTTTCCTTTTCCAATTAATATTCGCTATATAAGAATACTCCCTTATTGTCAAAAATTTTATAGTGGTCTCCAAATTAACTCTTTTTCCCTCACATAAATTAAAAGTAAATTTTTCTAATTTTTTTAAATAATCATACCTTATAAAAAAATTATTTCTTAATTTAGAATTTCCCAAAACTTCTCCGGCACCAATCTTAAACGCTCCTGCAAATTCATAGCCATTATTTATACAAAAACATTCAATAATATTAGTTGCTATAGTGTTATGAATAGATTCTAAAAAGCCACATTGGCAAATAGCGTAAATTAAAGCATTTTGCTTTATTTTGAATTTATCAACATATTCGAAAAATTCTAATAATTTACTTGGTGGAGAATCAACATAAAGTGGAAAAACAAAAACAATCTTTTCTGTATTTTTAATAGAAGATATAATATCTTTAAAATCATCTTTATATAGATAAAACATATTATATTTTTCGTCTATCCTTTCAGTTATATCTTTTATAAAATAACTAGAATTAGACTTCTCAAGCCTTGGACTACAATTAAGAAATGTTATCAATTATATCTCCTCCATTTTCATAATTAAAAGCTGTTATTTTTCTAATTTTTATATCTTCAGTATTTAGATTTTTTTGGTTTCTCTTACATAAGCTTTGAAATATTTTTTCTTCCAAGGCTGTACTTTCACCATAAACAAATACATTTAATTTTAATTTTTCTTTTTTTATAAGTTTATGATGAATTTCTTTATCTCTAATTGTAAAATATGGCTTTACAATACCTATAATTCTCTCTAATACTTTCTTTACGAAAGAAGAATAGCACCCATTTTTTATCTTTGTAATTATTATTATTTCGTCAGCTTTTATTATCTTTTCTGGCAATTTATTTATATTGTCCCCCTTAATGCAACATTCCATAGGATGTTTTGTCCAACAACTAAAGCATCCTATACAATTTTTTATATTATTATCTGGAACTATCAATATATCTTCTTTTTTTATTTTAAATTTTTCTTCTGCTTCTTTGTTATCACAAATATATATTTTCATAATCTTATTTTGTGATATTTATAATATTATATGCAAAAAAACTTTAACCCTCAAAAAGGTTAAAGTTCCTTAATTTTATATATTATCTTAATTATTATTTTTATTTTTCCTTATTGATTTTACAATTAATACAATTACCAAAACTAAAATTATTGCAGCAAGTGCTATAATTACTATTTGATATACACTTATAGTATTGCTACTTGTAATAATATTCTACTATAACGACTTTTTTATCTAACCAACATTTATTAGTTCTTCATCATCATTTAATTTTCTCATATTTAAAATATTGAATTTATAATATATAGTAATTTCTTTATCTTCTGATACTTCTACTCTATCTATTAAAGAAACTAGCATTGTTCTTGTTATTTCTTTTAGTTCTACAAAGTCCTTTACAAGTTTATTTATATCTACCGAAGAATCTTCGTTTTCTATTTGTTTCTCTAAACATTTAATCCTTTCAGTTGTGTCTTTTCTTATTTCTTTTTGCTTTGAATAAAGTCTTATAAAATCTTCATCTTCAAATAATCCTTTGCATTTATCTTCATATAGTTTATCTATCATCTTATCAATGTCTTTTAGTTTCTTTTCTAAAACTAGAATTTCATTCTTGAAGTTAAACCTATCTTTTAGTATTTTATCTTTGGAAGAATTTGCAACATTCATATACTTATTTTCATCTAAAAACTCTTTACATCTCGTCTTTATTTGTTCCAATACATAGTTTGTTAATTTTTCTAAATTATTACTATGTGGAGTACATAAATGTAAATGAGTATTACAAGCATAGGTGTTACATCTTACATAAAAAGTAGTTTTTGTCTTTTTCTTTTGTGGTACTATACTTAATTTCTTACCACATTCTTTACAAACTAATAATCCTTTTAGTAGCCATTCATAATTTCTTTCTCTTACTCCAGTTCTACTTTTTATCATATCTTGTACTATATCGAAAGTTTCTTTATCTATTAATGCTTCGTGCATACCTTCAACAATTATTCTTTCTTCTACTGGCATTATTATTACTTTATCACTCTTGTAATTGATTTTCTTGACATTTCCATTTGATACACTTCCAAGATAAGTTACATTTTTTAATATTCTTATAACTGTATTTCTATTCCAACCTCGTTTTACTTCATCATTTTTTCTTAAATGAGAATTACCGACATATTTCTGATGGAACTATAACTTTTTCATCTGTCATTATTTTACCTATCTCTGTTGGTGTCATTCCATTTCTTGCCAACATAAATATTCTTTTAACTATCGGTGCTACATCTTGGTCAGGTACATAATGGTTATGGTCTAGTGGGTCTTTTTTGTAACCGATAAGTAGGATAAGTAGTCATTACTTTTCCTTCTTTTGCTCTAGTCTTTTTACCATTTCTTATTTTCTTCGAAGTGTCCCTTAAAAACCATTCATTGAAAAATGCTTTAAATTGTGTTATTTCCTCTGATGACTCTGCATTTCCTGTATCAATATCATCATTTACAGCTATAAATCTTACAC
>OLPF01001351.1_pt1 | contig 20647 bp, 15 predicted proteins | sample 1673121 | NCBI WGS metagenome assembly OLPF01 (sample SAMEA3136756, study PRJEB25190) | human gut metagenome
CGTTGATGATGCAGGTCTTGCCCTTGATGTCACCGATGATGCCCATGACCTCGGCGGCGTTGTGGCGCGGACGGCCCTTGTGGGCGATGGCCAGGTCGCAGCCGAGCATGTCGGACAGCTTCTTGGCGGCCTTGGCGCGGCCCACATCGGGGGAGACGACAACCAGGTTGTCGGTGTCGAAGTGCATGTCGTTGTAGTACTGGCCAAACAGCGGCAGCGCGGACAGGTGGTTAACCGGGATATCGAAGAAGCCCTGAATCTGGCCCTGGTGCAGGTCGAGGGTGATGATGCGGTTGACGCCAGCGCGCTCGAGCAGGTTGGCGACGAGGCGGGCGGTGATGGGCTCACGCGGGCCGGCCTTGCGGTCCTGGCGGGCATAGCCGTAGTGGGTGATAACGGCAGTGATGGAGCGGGCGGATGCGCGCTTGGCAGCGTCGGTGGCGATGAGCAGCTCCATGAGCATGTCGTTGACGTTGCCGCCGGCCACGGACTGAATCAGGAAGACGTCGGCGCCGCGGACGGTCTCGTCGTAGCGGGCGTAAATCTCACCGTTGGCGAACTGCTTTAGCGTAAGGCCCGAAAGCTCGACCCCAAGGTACTCAGCAATCTTCTGAGCGAGGGGACGGTTGGAGGAACCGGAATACACGCGGATGGACTTGCGCATATTCTCCGACTTCTCGGGATCATTAATCGGCATTACCCTTCTCCTTTATATCGAATGCCATATAGATGCCTTTTTGCATTGTAACCGCGCGACGGGGTTTATCGAGTCCTGATAACGTCTTTACCGTCAACGGACACGAACCGACCACTCATCCGGTTGCGCAGGTCACGATAGAAAAAGGAGCCGCCCCCCACGGGAACAGCTCCTTAGATGCTTGGTAAAACGTTATACCTCGTCGTCCTCGTGCAGACGGCGGCGGTAATCGGCGGCCCAGCCCTCAATGTTTACCTGACGGGCACGACCCAGGCCAAGTGCGTCGGCCGGGACCGGCTCGGTGATGACGGAGCCGGCGGCCACGAGCGCGCCGTCGCCGATCTGGGCGGGCGCGACCATCATGGTGTCGGAACCGATGAAGGCGTCCTTGCCGATGACGGTCTTGTGCTTGTGCACGCCGTCGTAGTTGCAGGTGATGGAGCCTGCGCCCACGTTGACGCCGGAGCCCATGGTGGTGTCGCCGATGTAGGACAGGTGCGGCACCTTGGAGCCCTCGCCGATCGTGGACTTCTTGATTTCCACGTGTGTGCCGGCCTTGGAGCCGTCGAGCATGTGGGTGCCCGGGCGCAGGTAGGCGCGCGGGCCGCAGTCGACGCCGTTCTCAATGACGGCCTCGATGGCGATGGTCTCATCGATGGTGCAGCCGCTGCCGACGGTGGTGTCGGTGAGGCGACTGTTGGGGCCGAGCTGGCATTCCTCGCCCACGGTGACGTGGCCGATCAGATGCGTCTGCGGCCACACGACGGTGTCGCGGCCGATAACGGCGTCGGGGCCGATCCAGGCCTGCGTGGGATCGATGAACGTGACGCCCTCGGCCATCCAGTGCTCGTTGATGCGGTCGCGCGCAATGGCGGTGAGCTGCGCGAGCTGGATGCGGCTGTTGACGCCCAGGCCGTCGCGGTAGTCATCGCAGTGGAAGATGGAGACCGCCTGGCCGTGACCCTTGAGGATTTCGAGCATGTCGGGCAGGTAGTACTCGGACTGCGCGTTGTCGTTGCCGATCTCGTTAATGTGGGCGGCGAGCTGCGCGCCGTCAAAGGCGTAGCAGCCGGCGTTGCACTCCAGCAGCGTGGCGGCCTGCTCGGGCGTGCAGTCCTTCTGCTCGATGATACGCTCGATCTGACCATCGGCGCCCAGCTTGATGCGGCCGTAGCCGAAGGGGTCGGGCGGGGTCATGGTCATGACGGTGCAGGCGAGCTCGCCGGTGGCGACGGTTTGCGCGAACTTGGCGACGGTGTCGGCGGTGATGAGCGGCAGGTCGCCGTTGAGCACCACGACGGGGCCTTGCGCGATGCCGCAGGCCTCGAGCGCGACCTTCACGGCGTGGCCGGTGCCCAGGCGCTCGGTCTGCTCGACGCACTCGACCTTGGTAGCGCTGTTGGCATAGGCGCCGTCGATGAGGGCGCGCATCTCGTCGGCGTGGCTGCCGATGACGACCACGACGCGGCTGCAGCCGGCCTTGATGGTGGCGTCGACGATCCACTGAACCATGGGCTTGCCCAGGATCTTGTGCGAAACCTTGCAGTGGTTCGACTTCATGCGGGTGCCCTCGCCGGCAGCGAGGATAATTGCGGTTGCGTCCATGTGATCTCCTGTTACGTTATAGAGACGTGTGTTTGGAAACGATACACGGCGCAATATGATACCGCAGGCATATGTTGAGCGCGTAGCGATTGGTTTGCGGCGGTTGGGGCTTGCGCCGCCGTCGTGGCGTTTGCGCTGCTTGCGTGTGGCGTTGGCGGTGCTGCGGAGCTGTCTTTTGAGCGAGGGGACGGGGGTGCCCGTGGACAACATACAAGAGGAGTTTGGCGGCGAGCCCGTCGCGGCGTTCTCGATGTCGCATCCGGCTGTGCCGGCACTCTATATTGTGCTGACGCTGGGGCTCACCATGTTCTCGATGCAGCCGGTGCTGATTGCGCTGTCGCTTGCGGGCGGGCTGGCGTATGGATTTGCGACGCGTGGGGCTGCCCGCACGCTGGGCGCACTCCGCTGGCAGCTGCCGGTGATTTTGATTATCGCGCTGGTCAATCCGCTGTTTAGCGCCTCGGGCTCGACGGAGTTGTTCCGTATTGGTATGCGCGCGGTGTATCTGGAAAGCATGGTATACGGCCTGTGCATGGGCGGGCTGTTTGTGGCGAGCGTGCTGTGGTTTGAGGCCGCGGCGTCGATGCTCGAATACGACAAGGTGCTCGCGCTGCTGGGCAATGCCGCACCGGTGATTGCGCTCATGATCTCGATGTGCATGAGGCTTATCCCGCAGTTTTTACGCCGCGGTCGTACGGTGCTGGCGGTGCAGGATGCGATTGATGTGCCGGGCCGCGCGCCCACCGATCCCGTGCGATCGCGCCTGCGGGCGTCGAGCGTGTTGATGGGCTGGGGCATGGAAGATTCGCTGGAGCGCGCGGACGCGATGCGCTCGCGCGGGTGGGGTGCCGCGACACGTCGTACGACGTATGCGCGGTATCGACTGGGGCGCAGCGACGTTGCCGCGCTGGTCGGGCTCGCGCTGTTTGGTGCTGCCGCGGTGGCCGTGGCGGCGACCGCGACGACGCAGTATTCGTTTTATCCGCAGCTCTCGGTGCCGGCGCCGTGGCTGGGCTATGTCGTGTACGCTGCCTGGATGATATTGCCTTGCGTGTCGCGCTTGATGAGAAGAGGTTTGGCTGATGGCTCGGTTGGATAGGAGCTCGGCGGCGGGTGTGGCATATGGCTCGGCCGCGCTGGCGATTGAGGTGCGGAGCCTGAGCTTTGCCTACCCCGATGCTGATGCTGCGGTGCTCGAGGGGCTCGACTGGTCTGTTCCCCAAGGTGCGTTTGCGCTGCTTGTTGGCGGTACCGGTTCGGGCAAGTCGACGCTGCTGTCGCTGCTCAAGCCCGAGATCGCTCCAGCGGGCGAGCGCACTGGTGATGCGCGCGTGCTGGGCGAGAACGTTGCCGACATGGACGTGCGGGCATCGGCGGAGCGCGTGGGCTATGTGTTCCAGGATCCCGAGAACCAGATCGTGTGCGAGACCGTGTGGCACGAGATGACGTTTGCCCTGGAAAACTTGGGGCTAGCGCGTGATGAGATGCGCCGCCGTGTTGCCGAGACCAGCTATTTCTTTGGGCTGGAGGATTGGCTCCACCGCGATACCGATACGCTTTCGGGTGGCCGCAAGCAGCTGCTGTCGTTGGCGGCCGTTCTGGCGCTGCGCCCGCACGTGCTGCTGCTCGACGAGCCCACGTCTCAGCTCGATCCCGTTGCCGAGAAGAATTTCCTGCACGCGCTGTTTCGTGTAAATCGCGAGCTGGGCTGCACGGTTGTTGTGGCGACGCATCAGCCGCGCCCAATGCTCGAATACGCGACGTGTGCGTACCGGATTGAGGATGGCCGCGTGCACGAGGCGGCGGATATGGCATCTTTGGGACGCCGAGAATCGCTGTTTTCCGATGACACGTTGGGGTGGGGTGCCATCCGATGTGCAAAAAACGGAGTATTCAGCAGGCGTGAGGACAATTTAGGCTCTCTGGAGCCGCCCGGGGACGTATCGAGCGCGAAAAAAAGTTCGGAATTGGACAAATCGTCCGAATTTATGGCGCAAACGTCGCTCGAGAACGGCTCGGAAGCCTTCCCGCGCACGGATGGAAGCAGAATACTCCAAAAAATGCACGCTGGGTCGGCTACCACCCTGTCGGAAGGTTGGTTTCGCTACGATCGAGCGTCCGGCTGGGTGTTGCGTGGGCTCGATGCGTCGTTTTCGGCCGGTGCGGTGCATGCGATCGTGGGCGGCAACGGATGCGGTAAGTCGACGATGCTCTCGGTGCTGGCGAAGACCGCCAAGCTGCAGCGCGGCCGCATGGTGCGCGGAGCGGCCTCGGCGGCGTTGCTGCCTCAGAATCCCAAAGCATTGCTGGTTGCCGAGACGGTGTGCGACGAGCTGATGGAATGGGCTTCAGCCTGCGGATATGACGAGACCGTGGCGCGGGAGCGCGCGGCGAGCTTGGGGCTGGACGGCCTGGAGACGCGCCACCCCTACGACCTCTCGGGCGGACAGCGCCAGCTGCTCGCACTGGCGAAGCTGCTGCTGATCGGCCCCGAGCTGCTGCTGCTTGACGAGCCCACGAAGGGCTTGGACCTGGAGAGCCGCCGCATCATCGCCCGCGCCCTGCGTGACCATGCGAAGGTTGGCGGCACCGTCATCATGGCCACGCACGATCTGGATTTTGCCGAGCAGGTTGCCGATGACGTTGCCATGATGTTTGACGGTGAGATTGCCTGCATGGAGTCCCCGGCCGACTTCTTTGCCGACAACGTGTTCTATAGGGCGTGATGGGATGGCGGATTTTCGCGCCTCGCGCCTACTCACAAAACTTGAGATTCCGCTGTTGTTGGCGGTGCCGGCGGTAATGGCCGCAGCATTGCTGGCAGGCATTGAGCAGGCAGCGCTTGCCATGCTGGTTGTGGTGGCGCTCGTGCTCGCGCTGTTCTTTGCGGGTTACGAGGCATCTCGTCCGGGTTTGCGCCAGATTATGCCCACGTTGGTGCTGGCGGCGCTGGCGGCGGCGGGGCGCATCCTGTTTGGGCCCATTCCCGACTTTAAACCGGTGAGTGCCATCGCCATTATCGCGGGGGCGACGTTGGGTCGACGCAACGGCTTCATGGTTGGTGCGCTGGCAGCGCTGACCAGCAATTTCTTTTTTGGACAGGGCATGTGGACGCCATGGCAGATGTATGCCTGGGGTCTGGTTGGCTATGTTGGCGGCGCGCTGGCGCATGCGGGCGCGTTCGACCGCGCCGACGGCACCGTGCGATTGCCGGCGCTACTGGCGTACGGCTTTGCGTCGGGCTTGCTCTATGGCGTGGTGATCAACGCGTACGACATTATCGGTTTTGTACAACCGCTCACGTGGGCGGGCGTCGTGGCGCGTCTTGCCACGGCAGTGCCGTTCGATATCACACACGGCCTCGCGACCTGCGTGTTCTTGGCCGCCTTGTACAAGCCTTGGTGCCGTCGCATTAACCGTGTCGTCGTGAAATACGGACTGTAGGGCATTTCGCGTTCCCACACGAACTTGCGGTGGAATAGTTCTCGTTTTTGGCTATTTGCTGCCCAAACAGGAACTATTCCACCGCAACTTATAGGGGGAGAGGGGTCACATGATCTGTTTTCCTCTGTCCCCCAGGAAATTACTTGGGGCTAGAGCTCTAGCGTGAGGGTGACGGGGCAGTGGTCGCTGCCGAAGATATCGCCACGGATACCGGTGTCGCGAACGTTGGCGGCGATCGAATCGCTTACCAGAAAGTAATCGATGCGCCAGCCTGCGTTGTTCTTACGGGCATTAAAGCGGTAGCTCCACCAGCTGTAGACGCCCTCGACGTCGGGGTTTGCCGCGCGCCAGGTATCGGTAAACCCGCCGTTGAGCAGCTCGGTAAACTTGCCGCGCTCCTCGTCCGAAAAGCCGGCGTTGCCGCGGTTGGACTTGGGGTTCTTAAGGTCGATCTCCTCGTGCGCCACGTTAAAGTCGCCGCAGGTCACGACGGGTTTGCCGCTCTCGCGCTCAAGCGCGCTCAAAAAGCCGCGATAGGCATCATCCCAGGCCATGCGCACGTCGATGCGGGCGAGTTCGTTTTGCGCGTTGGGAGTGTAGACATCCACAAACCAGAACTTGTCGAACTCCAACGCGCAGACGCGGCCCTCGGTTGCGGCTTGGGCGACGAGCTCGGCCGCCTCGCCCTCGCCGGCGTAGGGTAACAGCGCGTCGGCGTGCAGCACGCGCAGCGGTTCCTGGCGGCTAAAGACCGCAGTGCCCGAATAGCCTTTACGCTCGGCGTAGCTCCAGGTTTGGCGATAGCCGGGCAGGTCAATATCAACCTGGCCTTCTTGCAACTTGGTCTCTTGCAACGCCAGGATATCGACGTCGAGTTCTTGCGCGATCTGGATAAAGCTCGGGTCCTTTTTGAGCACGGCGCGCAGGCCGTTGACGTTCCACGAGGCGAAAGTGTAAGTCTGAGGCATGGTGTCCTTTCGACGGGGTTGGCAGGCTTAAGATTAACGCAACAAGAGCGGGGCGGAGTCCGCGAGTGATAGTGCGAACGCCGCCGTCCCGGAGACACGGACGGAGGACTCATATGACGCAGGCGATAACGGACTCCAAACAGGCCTCCGCCGCGCTGGCGGAGCTGTTCGGCACCCACAAGCGCGTGGTCTTCTTTGGCGGCGCGGGCGTTTCCACGGCAAGTGGCATCCCCGATTTCCGCAGCGTGGACGGCCTATATCACCAACAGTTTGCCTACCCGCCCGAGACCATGCTCTCGCATAGCTTTTACGAGGTGCACCCGGCCGAGTTCTTCGACTTCTACCGCACCAAGATGATCGCGCTTGGCGCCAAGCCCAACCGCTGCCACACCAAGCTGGCCGAGCTGGAGCGCGCCGGCAAGCTCGACGCCGTGGTGACGCAAAACATCGACGGCCTGCATCAGATGGCCGGCTCACAGCGCGTGTTTGAGTTGCACGGATCGGTCCATCGCAACATTTGCCAGTCGTGCGGCGCGGTCTATAGCGCCGAGTGGATTTGCTCGCGCGAGCACGAGGATGCCGCGGGCGTGCCCGCGTGCCCCGCGTGCGGCGGCCGCATCAAGCCCGATGTAGTGCTCTACGAAGAGCCGCTCGACGAGCATGTGTTGACCGGTGCCGTTGCCGCCATCGCCGCGGCCGATGCCCTCATTGTGGGCGGGACCTCGCTCGTGGTGTATCCGGCGGCAGGCCTTACGCGTTACTTTACCGGCGATACGCTGGCCATATGCAACCTTGCTCCCACCGATCAGGATGCAAATGCCGACCTGCTGATTTCTTGCGACATGGCGGCCGCGTTTGCGTTCTAGCCCGTGTGCGCGGATACAATAGAAAGGCTAAGTGCAAAGCGACCCCGCCGCCAGCTCCCCAAGCTCGGCGGCGTGGGCATTTTAGGAGGATGTTCATGGCGAACGACAGCAAGACATGGCGGTGCGGAAAGTATGAGCTCAGCTTTGACCGTCCGCGCATCATGGGCGTCCTCAACGTGACGCCCGATTCGTTTAGCGATGGCGGGGAGCACTTCGACCCGGATGCCGCCATCGAGTACGGCCTGGCGATGCTCGACGCCGGCGCCGACATCATCGACGTGGGCGGCGAGTCCACGCGCCCCGGCTTTACCCCGGTCAACCCCGACGAGGAGGCTCGCCGCGTGCTGCCCGTGGTGCGCGCGCTGGCCAAGGAGGGCGCCATCGTCTCGATCGACACGCGTCATGTGGCGGTTGCCAAGGCGGCCGTGCGCTGCGGCGCCTCGATCGTCAACGACGTGACCGGCTTCACCGATCCCAAGATGGTCGAGTTTGTTAAGACGAGCACCTGCGGCATCATCGTGATGCATGCCGGCGAGGTCGCCGCGCCCACCCGCACGCACGCAACGGTGCAGCTCGATACCTCGGCAGCGGCGTTTGTTGCCGAGAAGGCGCGCGAGGCGGCTGCCGAGGCCGCGCGTGAGGCCGAGAAGCCGGCTCGCCGCCGTCGCGGCAAGTTGCTGGGTGAGCCTAAGTCGGAGGCCAAGCTTCCGGGCGGCGTGGTGCAGCCCTCGTTGCCGTTTGGCGAACCGGAGCCCACGTCCGAGCCTGCAACCGAGCAGGAGACGCCCGCCGCCGAGCAGACTGCTGCCGCCGAGACCGTCGCGCCCGCGCCCGCAGCCACCGAGGCCGCATCGGAGTCCAATGACCGTCTGGCCGCCATGATGCGCCGCAGCGCCCGCCGCGAGGAAGCCTACGTGCCCACCTCGCAGCTCCGCCGCTTCACCCTGCCCGATTCGGCGCCCATTATGCGCCGCGTCATGGGCTTTCTGTCTGACCAGGCCCGCACACTCATCCATGCCGGCGTGTCGCGCGACCGCATCTGCATCGATCCTGGCCCGGGCTTTGGTAAGTCGGCTAACGAGGGCATCGTCATCCAGCGCGAGACTGCCAAGATGGCGTCACTGGGCTATCCGCTCATGTGCGCCGTGTCGCGCAAGCGCTTTGTGGGCGCCGTCTCGGGCGTGACCGAGGCCGCCGAGCGCGATGCCGCTACGTTTGGCGTGTGCCTGGGCGCCATCCAGGCCGGTGCCAACATCGTGCGCGTGCACGACGCCGCGGGTTTTGCGCAGTTCCTAAACGGCTACTGGGCGGTTGCCAAGCCACAGCCGCGCCGCGCGTTTGTGGCCGTGGGCTCCAACCTGGGGCATCGCTGCGACAACATCCGCGCCGCACGCGAGATGATCGCCGAGATTCCACTCACCTGCGTGTCCAACTCCTCCAAGATTTACGAGAGCGAGCCTGCCTACGAGACGCGCCAGGACGCGTTTGCCAACGCCGTCATCGAGATCAAGACCGAGCTTGCGCCGCTGGTGCTGCTCGACGAGCTCATGAAGATCGAGGCCGAGCTGGGGCGCGACCGCTCCAAAAAGGCCAAGGCCAACGGTCCGCGCACCATCGACCTGGACCTGCTGTGGATGGACGGCGAGACCCACGGCGGCAAAAAGCTGCGCCTGCCGCATCCGCTGATCGGCGAACGCGACTTTGTGCTGGTGCCGCTCGAGGACCTGATGCACGACCCGGCGCGGTTCTTCCGCTACAACGGTGTCGAGGTCAAGGAGCCCGAGGACCGCGTGGGCCATATCGTGGGCGAATTGGGGCGTATGTAGATGATCGAGATGAATGCTGTTGTCGCCGGTACCGAGCTTGACGCCGCGCGCAACGCGGGCCGCGAGGGTGCGTCCGCGGGCTGGTGCGCTTGGAGCGCGGGCGATGCTTCGCTGACGTTTTCGCTGGTCGTGCGCCCGGACGTGAACATGCATGCCTTCCACGGCCTGCCGTTTGTGGCGGCGATGGGCATGATGGATGCGCTTGTGGGCACGGCTTCGACGCCGGGGTTGGGCCTTGCCGGCAAGGTGGGTATCCAGTGGCCGAGCGATATCGTGTGCGGTGCGCCTGCGTTTGAGACGTCGCTCGCGCGTGTTACCGTGAACGGCGGTGCCGGTGCTGCGGGCATGTTTGCCGCGGTGACGGTTGATATTGAGCGTGCGGCGCTGGGTGAGCTTGGCGTGGATATGGCCGACGAAGCGCTGGTCGAAGAGTTGGCCGCCGCCATGCTGGCCCGCGTGGACGCCTGGGCGGTTGTTGCCAACACGCCGCAGGGCGCCGCAGGGCCGCTGGCTCCCGTGCTGGGCGAGTACTTCGACATGGTGCCGCTGCTGGGCCGCCAGGTTGCGGCGGTGTCTCCCAACGGCTTGCCGCTTGCGGTCGGTGTGTTTGCGGGCCTGGACATCTGGGGTCGCGCCACCATCAAGACCGATGCCGGCGAGCAGGAGTTTCCGCCCGAGGCTGTACGAATTCGCGGACTGTAACGCGAGGCGCCCGCGCTCAAAGATAACGATGACAACGAAAGCTCTCCTCGGCTTGCACCGGGGAGGGCTTTGCGTGACTGCGGGGTAGCACCTCGGACCTATTCCTCAAAACTGAAAATTTTTCGATTTTGAGGAATAGGCTTGGCGAACGTTTGCGGGGGCTGTGGCATCGGACGTGCTCGACTTAAGCCCCTGCTCTATCCCAGCTCCTGCATGCGGCGGTAGATTTCGCAGATGCCCTTGATGGTGAGTTGACCGTCTACCACGTCGAAGGCATCGGTCGAGCCGGCGACGATGCCGGCGAGACCGCCTGTGGCGATAACGGTGGCATCGTCGCGGCCCAGCTCGCGCTTCATGCGCGCGACCAGGCCTTCGGCCATGGCGGCGGCGCCCATCACGGCGCCGACCTTGATGCATTCCTCGGTGTCACGGCCGATGGCGTGCTCGGGCGCCTCGAGCGGCACGCTGGCGAGCTTGGCGGCACGGGCAGCAAGCGCGTCCATGGAGATACGGATGCCCGGCGCAATCGCTCCGCCAATGTAATAACCGTCCTCATCGATGACGTCGATATTGGTCGCGGTGCCAAAGTCCACCACGATTGCCGGCGCGCCGTAGAAAGTTTCGGCCGCAACGGCGTTAGCGACGCGATCGGCGCCTACGGCTTGGGGACGCGCCGCGCGCAGCTTGGTCACCGCGGCCGTCTGCGGCCCGATGACGATGGCGTCCGCGGCAATGCGGTCGGCCACGGCGTGCCATTCGCGCGAGAGCTGCGGCACCACGCCGGCAAAGGCGATCGCGTCGACCGCGCCGAGCGAGAGGTCGTACATCTTAAAGAAGCCCATCAGGCGCACGTGGATCTCGTCGGCGGTATAGGAGCGGTCGGTGGGCATACGCCACGACTGCACCAGCTCGTCTCCGTCAAACAGCCCCATGGCCGTCTGCGTGTTTCCCATATCGATAGCGAGCAGCATGTCTACTCCCGGTGTTGGCATAAAAGGACGCGCACCATTGTATACGTGCCGTCGACGGCGCTCGGCTGCGATTCGTTTACGGTGATAGGGGCTGAGGGGTTTAAATATGAAGGAATTATGCTCTACGAGATTTTCCTTGCCGTTTACCGAACTCCCGCGTAATATTCTTTCTTGCGCACATGAGGCGCCCAGACATTGCGGGGTGGAGCAGTCTGGTAGCTCGCCGGGCTCATAACCCGGAGGTCGTAGGTTCAAATCCTGCCCCCGCGACCAAGAACTTGCAGCTCGTCGGCCTAGCCGGCGAGCTTTTTTGTTATTTCGGGACCGTGTTTTCGGTCCAATTCTCGGCCTCTCAAACAAAATCTCGATCCGTAACATCTAGACCCGATTTGGGCGGCTAGGTGTTACAGATCGAGATATACCGGTGGGTTGGGTCCCGTTTGTCTAAATCTGTAACACGAGGGACGGTTTTTGCCGAGTAACCGTTACAGATTGAGATTTTCTAGCAGGCGGGTTTGGTTTGTCTCGATCTGTAACAGATAGGGGCCAAAAGTGGGCCTAGCTGTTACAGATCTAGATTGTTGAGGATGGGCCGAGAGGAATGTCTCGATCTGTAACAGTAAGACCCGGTTTTGCCGAGTAACTGTTACAGATTGAGACAAACTGACGGGCCGTCCCGTCCCATCCACCTGCTGCCACCTGATATTCGCCGATTTCCGTTGTGCCGCCATGCCCCCATGCCATATCCTCTAGACAACTACGCGGCATCATCGCCGCCGCGCCTACAAGAGAGGAATGTCCATGACCGCACCTGCATCCAAGCTGCTCCAGCCCATTACGGTTGGCCCCCTTGAGCTCAAGAACCGCATTATGTTCCCGCCGCTGACCACCGGCTACGAGGAGCGCGACGGCTCCATTGGCGAGCGCAGCCTGGCTTTTTACGAGCGCCTGGCCCGTGGCGGCGTGAGCTACATCGTCATCGGCGACGTCGCTCCCGTCATGACCGCAAGCCCCACGCCCAAGCTGGCGACCGACGCCCAGATCCCCACGTTTAAGGCCCTGGCCGACGCCGTCCACAAGCACGGCGCCAAGGTCGCGCTGCAGCTGTTCCACCCCGAGTACGACGTGCCCGGTGTCGGCCGCATGGTCATGGGATCCATGGCTGCCGCCAAGGCCGCGCAGGAGGCCAAGGCCGCCGGCGACGAGGAGACCTTTGCCGCCAAGATGGCCGAGTCCAACGAGATCCGCAACCAGGCCTACGCCAAGCTGCATCACGACATGCAGCACTTTGTGAACGAGGCCAGCGTGGAGCAGCTCACCCAGATCAAGGAGGCCATCGCTGCCTCGGCCGCCCGTGCGCAGCAGGCCGGCATCGACGCCATCGAGGTCCACGGCGACCGTCTGGTGGGCTCGCTGTGCTCGGCCATCCTCAACCAGCGCACCGACGAGTACGGCGGCTCGTTCGAGAACCGCGTTCGCTATGCGCTCGAGGTCGTCGCTGCCATTAAGGAAGCCGCGCCGCAGCTGATGGTGGAGTACAAGCTCCCCGTGATCATGGAGAACCCCGACGGCACGCCGCGCGGCAAGGGCGGCTTGCTGCCCGACGAGGCCTGCGAGTTTGCCAAGCTGCTCGAGGGTGCGGGCATCGACATGATCCAGGTCGCACAGGCCAACCACACCGGCAACATGGGCGACACCATTCCGCCCATGGGCGCCATGCCCTACAACTGGACGCTGCCCGTGGCCGAGCGCGTCAAGGCCCTGGTCTCCGTGCCGGTGGCAACCGTCGGCCGTGTTGTCTCGGTCGAGGCCGGCGAGAAGATTCTGGAAGACGGCGCGGCCGACATTATCGCCTATGGCCGCTCGCTCATGTGTGACCCCGACATTGCGCTGAAGGCTGCCACGGGTGAGCCCATCCGCGAGTGCCTCAACTGCAACAAGGGCTGCGTCGACGCGATTCAAAACCGCAAGTACATCTCGTGCGTGCTCAACGCCGAGAACGGCGACGAGGCGACCATCGCCATTAAGCCGGGCGAGGGCGACAAGAAGATCGCCGTGGTGGGCGGCGGTATTGCCGGCCTGGAGGCCGCACGCGTGGCGGCCAAGCGCGGCTACGATGTGACCGTCTACGAGGCGAGCGATCATCTGGGCGGCCAGATTGTGCTGGCGGCCGCACCTCCGCGCAAGGATGAGATTATGCGCTCGGTCGAGTACTACGAGAAGATTCTGCCCGGCCTGGGTGTGAAGGTTGAGCTCAACCACGTCGCTAGCCCCGCGGACCTTAACGCCGCCGACGCCGCGATTGTGGCCGTGGGCGCGCACGACGTGGTCATCCCCGTTCCGGGCGCCGACTCGGACAAGGTCGTCTCGAGCTGGGACGTGCTGGCCGGCAAGGTGGAGCTCAGCGGCCGCGTCGCCGTCATTGGCGGTGGCCTGGTGGGCACCGAGACTGCCGAGTATCTGCTGCAGCACGGCTGCGAGGTGGCGATCGTGGAGATGCTCGACAAGATTGCCGCGGGCGAGTCCGAGACCATTCTGCCGCTGATTATGAGCGACTTTGCCGAGCACAACGTGGAGCAGCACGTGAAGACCCGCCTGACCGCCATTACCGACGAGGGCGTGGAGGCTGTTCGCACCACCGAGGACGGCGCCGAGGAGCCGGTGAAGATCGCCTGCGATTACGTGGTGATGGCCGTGGGCTCCAAGGCCAACGCGTTTGACCTGGATGGCGTGACGGTGCCCGTGACCTGCGTGGGCGACTGCTCGGGTGAGCGCACCGCCGACATCGCGAGCGCCATTCGCACGGCGTATCACGCGGCCAACGAGCTGTAGTTGAACATCGCGGCCAGGCGGGGCGGTAGCACGGATCCGTCTCGCCCGGCTGTGTCCCGTCGGGTGTCAACCGGTGCGGGGTCTGCAAGCGCAGCAGGTCCCGCCCTTTTTGTTTTGCTCCGGTGGATGGCAATGCGCGGTAATCATGAGGAGTGAGGACGTCTACTGTCCTGCAGATCACTCAAAATTATTGGGGGAGGGGTTAATAACTATATCCTCTATACCAAAGGACATAAAGAGATGCCAATTTTGTTGACAAGCGAATGACGATTAGCTGCGAGTCAGCTACCAGCGTAAATAATCGATAAAGAAATGTCGTAATTTGGTGCCAAATGCCCAGATAGCGCCGCGTCTATTTTAATTAACTGCCTTGAGCAAACGCTAAAATGCTACTATCTAACTTGCACGTAAGAAAGCAGATTAACGGTTAAGGCTAAGAAGTGGCAGGTATGTCGGAAGCAACTAGGACTCGCACGCATGCGCCCGAGGTTAGGCAGCGCGCCGTCGAGATCCTTCAAGAGGGGGTCGGTCATCGCGCCCTCGCCGCGGAGCTTGGCATTCCCCAGGCCACGGCTCGTCAGTGGGCCCGCGCGTATGCCGTGGGCGGTGCCGACGCCGTTCTCAATGCCGGTTCGCATCATCACACCTATTCGTACGACGTAAAGCTCGCTGTGGTTAAGGACCGTCTGGAAAACGGCTTGACGGTTCGCGAGGCCATGATCAAGCACAAGATTCCCAGCGAGTCTTCGGTCAAGGCTTGGTGCCATCAGTACCGCGAGAGCGGTGAGGCCGCACTGGTCGATAAGCCGCGCGGTCGCAAGCCGCGCGTTAAAAAGGCGGAATAGCAAACGGGATGGTGCGCCCATAGGGGCGCATTTTTCTTGCCGCGCCAACTTTTTGGACCGGCGCGAGCCTATCGGGACATCCTCCAAAGTGGCCAATAAACCGCGCGCAGTGGCCCGCGCGCCTGTCGCTGCGATAGGGGAGCGTCGCCCCACTACTCCAAAGCGGACATGCCCTTGCCCCGCACGCCTAAAACTCCCCAGTTGACCGAAAACCTGCCGCCGCTGCTCCTCAATTGAGCTATAACGTTAAACAATTGCAGCGTTTTTGCATGGGGGAGTGATGGTATGACGCTACTGTATTTTCTTACCCTGTTTCCGCTGGTACCGGCGTTGGGCATGCTGCTCGCGCGCGGTGACCGCGCCCGCGATGCGGTGGGGCTCATAGGCTCCGGCATTATTATGGCGGTGACAGTTGTAGTCGCCGTCATGTTTTTTGGCACGGGTCCGCAGAGCTTTGAGGTTGCCCCCGGCACCTCGCATGTGCTCTCGATCATCAGCTCCGTCATCGACGTAATTCTGTGCGCCGTCATCCTGTACAAAGCGTACAAATATAGGAACGCGCTCACCACGGTGCTCGGCATAGTCCAGCTGGTGGGCTCGCTCGCCTTTGCAGCCATGACGCTGCCCGCGGCCGAAGCCGTCACGGCGACGCCGCTCTACCTGGACTACATGAGTGTGATCATGGTCCTCGCCGTCGGCATCGTCGGCAGCCTAATCTGCGTGTATGCCCTGGGCTACATGAAGGACTTCCAGGCCCATGACGAGCACGAGGCCGCGCTGCACGGGCAGGCCGCGCCCGACCGTCGCCCGCAGTTCCTGGCGCTTATGTTCCTGTTCCTCTCGGCCATGTTCGTCATCGTGACGAGCGACAACCTTGAGTGGCTGTTCTGCGGCTGGGAAATCACCACCGTGTGCTCGTTCCTTATGATTGGCTACACGCGCACGCCCGAGGCCATCAAGAACGCTTTCACCCAGATCATCCTTAACATGCTGGGCGGTATCGCGTTTTTGGCGGGCCTTATGTTCTTGCACGTTAACGGCATGCCGCTGACCATCTCGGGCATGATCGAGCTTTCCGGCGCCGGTACCGCGCAATCCGCACTGCTGGTGATGCCGGTCGTTCTGTTGTCGCTCGCCGCACTCACCAAGGCCGCACAAATGCCGTTCCACACTTGGCTGCTGGGTGCCATGGTTGCCCCCACGCCCACGAGCGCCCTGCTGCACTCGTCAACCATGGTCAAGGCCGGCGTGTTCCTGATGGTCAAGCTCAGCCCGCTCTATGCCATCTATCCCGTGACCGGCTTTATGGTCACAAGTGTGGGTGCCATCACGTTTTTGCTCGCTGCCCTCATGGCCATCTCGCAGAGCAACGCCAAACGCGTGCTCGCATTCTCCACCATTTCCAACTTGGGCCTTATCAGTGCCTGCTTGGGTGTCGGCGCGCCCGAGGCCGTGTGGGCGGCCATCTTCCTGATCCTGTTCCACACGGTGGCAAAGTCGCTGCTGTTCCTGTGCGTGGGCACGGCCGAGCATCATATCGGCAGCCGCGATATCGAGGACATGGACGGTATGTTCAGCCGCATGCCGCACCTGACGCGCCTGATGATGCTGGGCATCATGGGCATGTTTGTGGCGCCGTTTGGCATGCTCGTGTCCAAGTGGGGTGCCCTGGTGGCGTTTGCGCAGACTGGCAACGTGCTCATGATCATGGTGCTGGCCTTTGGCTCGGCCGCGACGTTCTTCTTCTGGGGCAAGTGGCTTGCCAAGCTTTCGGGTGTCGACCCCACGGCTCAAAACGTTGAGGTCAATGTCCATAAGACCGAATGGATGGCGCTCAACACCATCGCCGCGCTGCTGATTCTGTGCTGCGTGGCGTTCCCGCTTATCTCGAGCGGTCTGGTGTCGCCTTACTTGGCCATGGTGTTTGGCCGCGTGCCGTACGTTATCGGCAAGGACGCCATGTATCTGATGGTGGTTATCGTGGCGTTTATCGCCGTGGTGCTGCTGACGTCGTTCCGCGTGAGCAATAAGCCGCACGTCAACGTGTACCTTTCGGGCGTGGGAACCGACAAATATCGCCATTTCCGCGGCTCGATGGGACGCGAGGTGAAGGCCGAAAAGCGCAATTGGTATTCGGAGGATGCCCTTGGCGAGAAGCGTATTGGCCCCGCGGGTAGCGTCGTGTGCTGCAGCATTATCTTGTTTGCGCTGCTGTGTTGCGCGTGGATTGGGCCCGAGCGGCTTGCCATGAGCGCGCCCTCGGTGTTGCGCGGCAAGTATTTTGAAGGTTCGGGCGTCGTGGGCATCTTTATAGGTACCGTGGCGTTTGCCCTGCTGGCGCCGCTTGTGGGCGGCCTGATCGATGGCCTTGACCGTAAGCTTTCGGCTCGCATGCAGGGCCGCGTGGGCCCGCGCCTGCTGCAGCCCTTCTACGACGTTGCCAAGCTCCTGCGCAAAGCCCCTGCCAGCGTAAACACCATGGACGATACCTACATGGCATGTGCGCTCATCTTTACCGTGGTGGGCGGCGGCATCTTTGTGTCGGGCTCCAACACGCTGCTGTGCGCGTTTATGGTTACGCTCGCCGCGATCTTTGTGGTGCTGGCGTCTGCCTCGACGCAAAGCCCGTTTGCCCAGGTCGGCGCCGATCGTGAGTTGCTGCAGGTTATGAGTTACGAGCCCGCCGTTCTGCTGATGAGCGTGGGCCTGTACCTTGCCACCGACAGCTTCGATTCCATTGCCGTGACGGGGCAGTCGGCCCCCATCGTCGTGTACAGCGCGCCCATTTTCCTCGCGCTGCTCGCGGTGCTTACCATCAAGCTGCGCAAGTCGCCGTTTGACCTTTCGTACTCGCATCACGCGCATCAGGAGATTGTCCAGGGCGTCGCCACCGAGATGAGCGGCGGCACGCTGGCCAAGATGACCCTTATGCACTGGTGCGAGACCGTGCTGTTTTTGATGTGGGTGGGCATGTTCTTTGTTTGGGACAACCCCGTGAGCTGGGTTGTAGCCCTGGTCGTGATGGCCGCGACGTATTTTGTCGAGGTCCTGATCGACAACACCTTCGCACGCAGCACCTGGCGCAGCTGCTTTAGGCTCGGATGGGGCGTGGCGCTGGTGTTTGGCCTGCTCAACCTTATGCCTATCCTCGTTGACGTATTTATTTAGGAGGCGGCATCCATGGATCATAAAATATCGCGCTCGCCGTGGGTTATTCATTACGACGGTTCGAGCTGCAACGGATGCGATATCGAGGTGCTGGCCTCGCTCACGCCGCTGTTCGATGCGGAGCGCTTTGGCGTGGTCAACACCGGCAACCCCAAGCATGCGGATATCTTTTTGGTGACGGGGTCGGTCAATGCCCAGAACCTGCCCGTCGTGCGCCAGATCTACAACCAGATGCTCGAGCCCAAGTGCGTGGTGGCGTGCGGCATTTGCGCGTGTTCGGGCGGCGTGTTCCGCGATGCCTATAACGTGATCGGCGGCGTGGACCGCGCGATTCCCGTGGACGTGTACGCGCCCGGGTGCGCCATTCGCCCCGAGACCGTGATCGATGCCATCGTGGAGGCGTGCGGCATCCTGGACCAGAAGGAGGCCGTGATGCGTGCTGGCGGCGATCCGCTTACCGTGGGCGGCGCCGCTACCTGGGATGGTGGCGTTGAGCTGGGCGAGGACGGGTTTGTGGCCGCGTCTGAGGCCGGCGACGCGCCTGCCGCTGGCGACGCACCTGCTGAGACGCCCGCCGCTGCAAAGGAGGCCGAGTAATGCAAAAGGCTATCTATACCACCGTCGGGATTGACGAGCTCCTGTCTCATGTCCAGGCGCTCAAGGGCGTCGGCGCGCGCTTTGTGCAAATGCACGCCGAGCGCAACGTCGACGACGGCTCGTATCGCCTGGTCTATACGTTCATCAACGTTCGTGCTGCTCGGGAGCATATCGCGCAGGACGGCAGCTATGCGATCGAGAACCTGGTGGTCGAGGGAATTGATCAGTACCAGGAGATTCCGTCCATCAGCTCGTACTATCCGGCGGTGTTCCCGTTTGAGAACGAAGCGCACGACCTATTTGGTCTTGCCATCACCGACATGCAGATCGACTTTAAGGGCTTTTTCTACCAGGTCTCGACTGCCGAGCCCATGAGTGTAATCACGCCCGAGGTGAAGGCCGCGCGCGAGAAAGCCATGAAGGTGCGTGCCGCTGCCGAGGCAAAGACGCGCAAGGCCGCGGCCGAGAAGGCCGCCGCCGCTGCGGCTGCTGCAGGGGAGGGCGCTGCGAGCACAGGCGATGCCGCGGGCGCCTCTGCTCAGCCCGCTGCGGCTGCCGGCTCCGATGCTCAGCATGATGAGGTCGCTGCAAAGGCCGCGCTCAAGGCCGCTGAGATGGAGGCAAAGCTCGCCGCCATGGATCCCGAGAAAGCGGCCAAGGTCCGCGTGGCGCTTGCCGCCAAGGCCGCCCGCGACAAGCAGAAAAAGGAGGCGTAAGGTCCATGGCACATCGCTCCGTTATTCCGTTTGGCCCGCAGCACCCGGTGCTGCCCGAGCCGCTTCATCTGGACCTGGTGATCGAGGACGACCGCGTCATCGAGGCAATTCCGCAGATCGGCTTTGTGCACCGCGGACTCGAGAAGCTCACCGAAAAGCGCGACATGCATCAGTTTGGCTACATCGCCGAGCGCATCTGCGGCATTTGCGCCGTGGGCCACAGCTGCGGCTATGCCAGCGCCTGCGAGCGCATGCTCGACATCGAGGTGCCCGGCCGTGTGCAGTATATCCGCACCATTTTGCACGAGCTTTCGCGCATCCACTCGCATCTGCTGTGGCTGGGCCTGCTCGCCGACGCCTTTGGCTTCGAGGCGCTGTTCTATCGGTCATGGACCCTGCGCGAGCAGATACTCAAGATTTTTGAGAGCACTTGCGGCGGGCGCGTGATTCTGTCGATTAACGAGATCGGCGGCCTTAAGCACGATATCGAGGACTCCGAGCTGGCGGGCATTGTCCAGACGCTCGATGCCATGCGTCCTGGCTACGAGGCCCTGGTGCATACGTTTTTGGACGACAACAGCTGCGGCGAGCGCCTGCACGGCGTGGGCGTGATCAGCAAGAAGGACGCGTTGGATCTGTCGATGGTCGGTCCGTTTGGACGCGCCTCGGGCGTGGACTACGACGTGCGCATGTTCGGTGACGGTGCCTATGCGGATCTGGCCGCGTTTGAACCTATCGTTGCTAGCGATGGCGACTGCTATGCCCGCTGCCAGGTGCGTTGTGCCGAGGTCACACAGGCCATGGACATCATCAAGGAGCTTGTCGGCAAGATTCCGCACGACGGCATCGGCGGGCGTACCAAGCTCACACCGACCGACGGCGCGCGCGGCGAGGTTGTGATTGAGCAGCCGCGCGGCGAGGCGTATTACTATGTGCGTGGCAACGGCACCAAGAATCTGGACCGTTTCCGCGTGCGCACGCCGACGTCGCAAAACTTGGCGGGTCTGACGCATGCGCTGCAGGGCGTGCTCCTTGCCAACGTGCCCATGATCATCTTGACCATCGACCCCTGCATTAGCTGCACGGAAAGGTAGGCGAGGCATGAGTTTGCTGACATTTGCCAAGACGGCCTTGGGCTCTATGGTCAAACAGCCGGTTACGGTGTGCTATCCGCAGGAGGAGCTCGCGGCGCCCGAGCGCCTGCGCGGGCATATCGTCAACGGCATGGACGTGTGCATTTGCTGCGGCATGTGCGCGCGGCGTTGCCCGGCGGGCGCGCTCGCGGTCGATCGCAAGGGCGGAACGTGGTCGATCGACCCGTATGCCTGCGTGGTGTGCGGTGAGTGCATCGAGAGCTGCCCCAAGCACTGCCTGACCATGGATCCCGCCTACACGCCCATCGCCACCGCG
>OLPF01001362.1_pt1 | contig 20504 bp, 21 predicted proteins | sample 1673121 | NCBI WGS metagenome assembly OLPF01 (sample SAMEA3136756, study PRJEB25190) | human gut metagenome
AAGCCTTATAGGCTTCAGAGAAAAACCACCCTTTTTAAGGGTGGATTTTTACTTTGAAGAAATGTTTTTTGTAAATTTGCACTTTGGATAATTTTCACAACCAAAGAATTCCCCATATTTTCCAGTTCTTTTGATTAGATTTTCACCGCATTTTGGACATTTGTTTTCTCGATTCTTTTCCTTTTGAGTTTTTATTGTTTTTGCAAATTTGATATGTTGTTTTCGTTCTTCGTGATTGGTTATATTCAATTCTTGAATTCGATTGTAATATTCGGTGGCGTTTGGCAGAATCTCATCTTGATAACTTAAAATTTTTGGTATCAAATTATTAATTGAGATGACTTGTTCTGACTTGATTTTTATTTTGGCATTGCTAGAAATGCAGACAAGTGGAACGAATTTATTTGGTTCGATTTGCAATGCTTCCTTTAATGCTTGCATATGTCCATAGTTTTGATGAATCGGATTGTTGATATAAAACTTCTTTTTTCCTGCTCGAAAAGTCCAATTTTTATCGTAATCGTTTCCGATTAATGTTCCGTTGTATTGTTTTGTTTCAATGATAAAAATTCCAAATTTAGATACTACGACATGGTCGATTTGATGAGTTTGATTATTGGTACGAATCATAATATCATTTAATACTTTGTATTCTTTTGGTAATTTTTTTAATTCTCTTTTTACCCAAAATTCGCCTGCTGCACCGACAATTTTTTTATAAAAAACAACGGACAAAATCCCTAATATTATTATCGGTATCGCATAAGGCGCAAAGTATGCAAGAAATTGATTGGTTAGTTCACTCATAAAAACACCTCTTGTCCATATTATACTATTTTTTTGTTTTGGATTGATACTAATTTTACTGTCTGATTGTGGTATAATTATGACAGTTAGTAGCAACAAGAAAAGGGAGTGTTATCTATGAATGAAATTAAATGTCCGAAATGTGGAACGGTTTTTCAAATCGATGAACAAGATTATGAATCTATTGTAAAACAGGTTCGCGATCATACATTTGAAGAAGAGTTAAATGAACGGAAGGCACAATTTCAAAGAGAACTAGAAAGTGCTGTTAAACTTGCCAAAGCAGATACGGAGAAGAAACTACTAGAGCAAGTTAATCAACTGAAGATGGCAAATGCCAATTTAGAGACACGGATACAATCTAGTGAAGAGGAAAAGAAACAGGCGGTACAACTAACAAAAGCAGCAGTAGAAAAAGAATACACGTCTAAAATCAGTGAACTAACGTTATCTAAGACAAAGTTAGAAAACGATTTAAAATTAAAAGATACAGAAAATAAATTAGCGGTGGAACAAGCCATTAGTGCCAAAGATAAAACAATCGATTCTTTGAGTAATGAGTTAAGTTTAAAAGAAAAAGAATTTCAATTAAAAGAGACTTCTATGAAAGAGTCTTATGAAAGTAAGTTAAAGGATAAAGATGAGCAGATTGCATATTACAAAGATTTCAAGGCAAGACAATCTACCAAGATGATTGGCGAAAGTTTGGAGCAACATTGCAGTACGGAATTTAATAAGTTGCGTTCGTTATTTAAAAATTGCTATTTTGAAAAAGATAACGATGCAAAGACTGGTTCTAAGGGCGATTTTATTTTTAGGGCATATGCAGATGATGAACATACGAGTGAAATTGTTTCTATCATGTTTGAGATGAAGAATGAAGCAGATCAAACGGCAACTAAACACAAAAATGAAGACTTCTTTAAGGAATTAGATAAAGATAGAAGAGAGAAGAAGTGTGAATATGCTGTCTTGGTTTCTTTGCTAGAATTAGATAATGAATATTACAATGTTGGGATTGTCGACGTTTCTTATCAGTATGAAAAAATGTATGTCATCAGGCCGCAATTCTTTATTCCACTGATTACATTAATTAAAGATTTAGCATCTAAATCTTTGGAATATAAAAATGAACTAGAACTCGTTCGCAGTCAAAATATCGACATCACGCATTTTGAACAAAACATCAATACATTTAAAGATAGTTTCAGTAGAAATTATCGTCTTGCTAGTGAACGATTTGCTAAAGCAATTGAAGAAATTGATAAAACGATTGATCACTTACAAAAGACAAAAGAGCACTTGCTAAAGACAGAGGACAATTTACGTCTTGCTAACAACAAAGCACAAGATTTGACGATTAAGAAATTAACTCATAAAAATCCGACGATGGCTAAGATGTTTGATGACTTGAAAAAGAATGCTGATGATGTCTCATCTGAAGAGCAGACAGAGTCTATGGATTTAGAGGATGCTGCATAGTTATAACGTGGTAGAAAGGGATGTATTTAGATGAAACGGAAACGAACAGTTTGGAAAAAAAGAACAAAAATTATTTTGGTAATCTTTGTTTTGATTCTCGTATTGATTGCTGTTTTGCTCTTTTGTTTGAGTAATAAGGATTTGAAATATCAAGAATCTATTCAGATTTTGATTGGAGAAGAGTTGCCAACTTTGGATGAATATTTAGATTCTGATGATTTAAAGAGGATAGACAATCTTGAAATTACTTGGTCAACAATGCCTTTAGAGGATGGTAAAATTTATCATGCTGGTACCTATGAAGGATACTTTTCTTTTCGTGGCGAAGAAAAAAATATTTTTGTTGTAGTTGTAGATGACGTTGCACCTTCTATCGAAGGAGTTCAAGACATTACTGTTTACAAAGATGAAACGGTCGATTTGTTAAAAGATATAACGGTTACTGATAATAGTCACGATGAAGTGGAAACATCTGTTTCTGGTGATTACGATTTGTCTGCTGCTGGTGAATATGCGCTTTCTTACGTTGCTAAAGATGCTTCTGGCAATGAAGCGACGGAGAATTTTAAATTGATTGTAAAAGAAAAAGAAAATCCTACCACGGAAGTTCCTAGTTCTGGTGAATCTCAGATTGTTGGAACAACTTCGAAAGGATATACAATTGAACAAATTAACGGACTTTATTATATCGATGGTGTGTTAATTGCCAACAAGAGTTATGCACTTCCTAGTAGTTACAATCCGGGTGGATTATTAGATTCTTTCCAAGATGCTTTTTCTGTGATGCAAAGTGCTGCTGCTAATGATGGGATTTCTCTTTCTGTTATTAGTGGGTATCGTTCTTATTCTAGACAGAATACAATTTATAATAACTATGTGAGTCGTGATGGAAAAGCGAAAGCTGATACCTATTCGGCACGAGCAGGACACTCAGAACACCAGACTGGACTTGCTGCTGATATCAACAGTTTGTCGCAAAGTTTTAAAAACACCAAGGAAGGGCAATGGTTAAACGAACACTGTTCTGAATACGGTTTTATCATAAGGTATCCAGAAGGAAAAGAGTCTATTACAGGTTATATTTTTGAACCATGGCATATTCGCTATGTTGGGAAAGAGTTAGCAAGTGCTTTATATAATAATGGTGACTGGATTACATTAGAAGAGTACTTTGGAATTACCAGTCAATATTCATAAAACTTTTTCATGATGTAAAACATGATGATTTCATTATGTTTTTGTGGCTTTTTTTCTAATATAATGTTATTCTTAAGATACGAAAGTAGGGATAATATGATATACGATTTAGATGTAAAAGGAATGCGGAAAATGATTCGTAAATTTTCTCGTACTGCTTATGGTAGAACTGTTTTTACTCTTGCATATGCAGCATTTTTCTTCTTTTTGATTTTGACCGTTTTGTTCTTATTTGGAATGCTTTTTGGTAGCTGTTTGGGAGCTAATTACTATACACTTAATACATTAATGTGGATTTTAGGTTGTTGTTTTGCTGCTTTTTTTTCCTTTTTAATTGGAAGTGCTTACTATTATAAAGAACTTCGAATTTACGTTAAAAATTTGGACGAGTAATTTTAAATGTTTCTCATCATAAGATTTAGTGGGTGTATTTATGTTAAAAAAATGGTTTATTCCAAATTATCAGAATGTAGAATCTGCGAGTGTTCGTAATCGCTATGGTACAGTGGCATCCTTCTTTGGTATTTTTACCAATATTCTTTTGGGTGTCATGAAACTCATTATTGGGTTTCTTTCTAACAGTGTTACGATTTTAGCCGATGCTACGAACAATTTATCTGATATGATTGCATCGATTATTACGTTGGTAGGATTTCGTTTTTCGGCTAAACGTCCTAGTAAGGAGCACCCGTATGGATATGCACGGTACGAATACATTGCCAATTTATTTGTTTCGTTATTTATCTTTTTCATTGGTCTTTTTTTTGCCAAAGAGTCATTTGAAAAGATTTTACATCCATCATCTTTGACAATCGATGTGGTCACATATTTAGTTTTGATTGTTGCGGTTTTGGTTAAAGGAATTCAAATGATGGTTTACTTAGACTTTGGTAGGCGAATTGATTCCGATACGTTAAAGGCTACGGCAATGGATAGTAGAAACGATATGCTTTCTACACTTGCTATTTTACTTTCGATGATTGTCATGCAAGTGTTCCATATTAATATCGATGGTTATACGGCACTTTTGATTTCATTCTTTGTGATTTATAGTGCCATCAGTTTGTTACAAAAAGCACTTGATCCTTTGATTGGAGAGCGACCATCTGAAGAGTTAGTGGAACGATTACAAAAGAAGTTGAAAACGTATCCAGAAGTGTTGGGAATTCACGATTTGGTCATTCACAATTATGGTGTTTCATTTAATTTTGTCAGTGTGCATGTAGAGTTGGATGCCAAGATGAGTTTTATGGAATCCCATCAGATTGCAGATCAAATTGAAGATGATTTTTATAGAGAGTTTGGTATCAATATTGCCGTTCATACGGACCCGGTGGAAATCGATAATCCAGTTGTCATAGAGTTGAAGGAAAAAGTACTAGATGCTTTAAAGAAATACGATGCCAATTTAGAAGTTCACGATTTTCGGATTGTCGAGAAAAAAGGTGCGATTCAAGTGTTGTTTGATTTGGTAGAACCTTTTGAAAAAGATTATGCTGAGGATGAACTGATTTCTTACTTATCTAAGCACGTTCCAAAGAAGGGAAAAGACCTTCAATATTCTATTAAAGTAGATCATATGTTGACGTAAGGAAGATTGTCTTCCTTTTTTAATTGGTTTCTGTTATAATTACTGTTAGTTTTGAGGTGATATGACATGCGAATAAAAAATTTAACGTTGTCGTTTGGAACTCAACCAATCTTTGATCATATCGATTTATATATTCCAGAGAAGGAACATATCGGTTTGGTTGGTGTGAATGGGGCCGGCAAAAGTACATTTTTTAAATTACTCACGAAAGAGTTAACGCCTGACGATGGTGAGATTATTTTGGAATCTAAAAAGAAAATTGCCTTATTGCCGCAGGTGATTACCGATGAGATTCCATCACTCGACATGACTGTGTTTGAGTTTTTGGAATCTGGAAGACCGATTGAACAGTTAGAGAAAAAGTTACAAAGTACATACGAAGAGTTGGCTGAACACCCAGAAAAAGAAAAGATTTTGTATCAAAAAATCAATCGAATTCAAAGTGATCTGGAGTATTACGAACAGTATAAGGCAGATACTTTTTTATTAAAAATTATCGAAGGCATGCATATCGATGGCGATATGTTAGATCAACCGCTTAAAAATTTATCTGGAGGACAGAAGTCTACGGTGGCATTTGCTAGACTACTTTACTCTAAACCAGAAATTATTTTGTTAGATGAACCGACAAACCACTTGGATTTGATGACGAAAGATTATGTCGTTCAGTTTTTAAAATCTTATTCAGGTACGATTTTTATCATTTCACACGATACAGAGTTTTTGAATCAAGTTGCAACGACCATTTTATTTTTAGATAAACGAACTCATAAAATGGAATTGTATCCGGGAAATTACGATCGTTTTTTAAAACTTCATGCCGAACACGAAAAGAATTTGCTATTTCAAGCAAAGATTGAAGAACGGGAAGAGAATAAGTTACGAGCAATTGTTCAAAAGTATGAACATGGAAATGGCAAACGGAAAAAGATGGCGCAAGATAGAGAAAAGAAACTGGCAAAATTATTAGAGAACAAGATAGAAGTTCCGCCTTCTATGCGACAAGTTACATTCCAGATGGATGTAAAAAGAGAAAGTGGTATGACACCTGTCCGAGTTGAAAAGTTATGTTTTAAATACGACAAAACGAAACCGAAGGGAATCATTAATAAACTTTCTTTTAGTTTACATAAAGGCGAAAAGTTTTTGATTGTAGGCGAAAACGGTGTTGGAAAAAGTACGTTATTAAAACTGATTGTCGGAATTTTAAAACCAGATTTTGGTACGATTGAAATTGGTAATCACACCGATATTGGCTACTATGCTCAGGAACATGAATTGCTAGATAAAACGACGACGATTTTCGATAATTTTCACGATACCGATTTAAATGATAAAGAGATTCGTTCTGCATTGGGAAGATTTTTATTTTCAGGGGATGAAGTATTCAAGAACGTTTCCATTTTATCGCCTGGAGAACAGTCTCGGGTCGCTCTTGCTAAGTTGTCTGTCTCTGGTGCTAATTTTTTGATTTTAGATGAACCAACGAACCATTTAGATCCCGATACACAGAAAATTATTTCTAAAGCATTCCAAAGTTTTGAAGGAACGATGTTAGTGGTTAGCCACAATCCAGAGTTTGTTCATGACTTAGGAATTGGTCGCATCTTACTGTTACCAGAAGGAAAAATTGTTCCTTATGATGAAGAAATTGTCAAACATTATCATACACTTAATACCAAGCACTTTAAAAACCGTCAAAATCCTCTATGATTTTGGCGCTTTTTGATGTATAATAGGGCTACTTTTACATGGAAAAGAGGAAACAGGATGGGTTACATTAGCACTACTCACTATTTTTTTGTTAATTATGATAATGATCAGAAACGAATTCTTGTAAATAACAATTTGATTTCAGATGAGTATTTATCGTTAGAGGAGTTTAAGAGGAAATGTTGGGAACAAATTTTGCTCAATGGATATTTTCATTATACACCTGTTCCTAACAGTGTAAAGTGGCGCGATGTGGAGGAGTATCATTTAACAATTGGGTCTCAAAAATTGTTTGTAGCATGTGATAAGTACCCAGAAATTCATGAATTTTTTCAAAATGCATATCGAATTTATATGGTTTATCAAAGCGGCAAGGAGTTGCCTAGTGATATTTCCGATGATGAAAAAAATTGTTTTTTAACTACTTTGGAAGAAAACCATTCTCAGATTGCTATCCGTAAGGCTCGTCATGATGTTTATACACCAACGTTCGACTATTTTGATGAAGATGCTGTTTTTGGAGAAAAACTTGGGATTCTTACTTTTAGAGGAGTTCTTCCATCACTTTTCATGTTTCTTTTGACTTCCGTATTGCAAAATGGATTACCAGTTTTTCCTCTTTGGGTTTCGATTGTGATTCCTGCGACTAATTTATTGTTACAAAATGCGATACCAGCTTTATGGTCTTTATATAAAACTTCCAAAAATGATGAGAAATTGAAAGAACAATTGAAGCGTTATCAGAGAACGGAAGAAGCAAAGTCGCAAAAAAATAGTATTTTGTCAGATTATCGTGAATTTTTACATGAGAAAACAAAAGAAGAAACGATTACTCTTAAACAGGATAGCGAACGTGTTGGTTCTGTGTCTCCAGTAATTTCTTCTTTTCAAGAAATTTGTGCATCGTTAGAAAAATTACCAGATTCGGTTCAAAAAAGAGAAATGATCAAGCAAACAAAAGACCTTTTGAGTCGTTATCAAAATGCTATTGGTGGTATTTCAAAGTTAGAACAAGAGAGTGAGAGACAATCACAACGAATCAAAATTGAGTCTGCATTTAATAATCGTTTGGTGTTATTGCGACAGGATATTTTAAATGCAGATCAACGGCAACGTGACGATATCGATTCTATTCAACAATTGCAAACTTTGAATGAACAGTTAAATGCTATGTTGCTATCGGGAGAAGATACGGATGTTGCTAGTAAAGAAACTGATTCATTTAAAATACTTCGCAAGAGTGCTGGTCAACATCATTAATTTTTGAAAGAAATTATATAGAAAAGAGGAAACAAGATGAAAGATAAGGAAATTGAAAATTGGGATACATTTTACGCTACTTATGATGAAATGAATGGTGAGCCAATTCTTGTTCAGAATAATTTGGTTCCTGATGAATATTTGTCGCTTACAGAATTTAAAGAAAGATGTTGGAAAAAGTTTTTAATCGATCATGTTTCTTATCAACCAAGTGATGATAGCGAGGATGAAAAACTTGATGTATTTGTTTTGAAGTCTGGATTAAAAGAATTAAAGGTTGATATATTTCGCTATCCTGAAATTCATAAATTTTTTCAAAATGCCAATCGGATTTATTCTTGTTATCAACGCGGTGATGGATTACCAAAAGATATTCCGTTAGATGAACAGAAGTGTTTCTTGGATGTTTTGTCTTCCGATGCCGTTACTATTGCCAAAGCCCATGCCTTACGCGATGCTTTTTCATCTCATATAAAGTATTATTCTAGTTTGGATATTAAAGATGAGATTCAAAATAATATTATTTTTGGCGCCTGTCTTGGGGTTGTTTCACTTTTGGGTTTTGTACCAGCAACAGTCAATGGGGGATTACCAATATGGGGAACTATTTTGCTTCTAGTTGCCACGACGTCTTTACCAAATGCTTTTCCTTTTGCTAAGTTTTGCTATCGCTTTTTGAAAAATGTGAGTGCTATTAATTTTTGCCTTGATCAGTATAAAATTATGTATTTGCCACGGTTTCACCGGGCAGAAAAAGAAGCCCAAGAGAAGCAACAAAAAGCTTTCGAATTACAGAGGATGAAAGTGAAACAGGATGATTCTCTTGCGAAAGAGAATGAAGAAAAACAACAAGATGTTCCGTTGTTTCCAGCTATCTCGTCTTTTCAAGAGATTTGTGCATCGTTAGAAAAATTACCTGATTCGGTTCAAAAAAGAGAATTGGTCAAGCAAACAAAAGACCTTTTAAATCGTTATCAAAATGCCATTAGTGATATTTCAAGTTTAGAACAAGAAAGTGAGAGACAATCACAACGAATCAAAATTGAGTCTGTGTTTAATAATCGTTTGGTGTTATTGCGACAAGATATTTTAAATGCAGATCAACAGCAACGTGATGATATCGATTCTATTCAACAATTGCAAACTTTGAATGAGCAGTTAACTGCTATGTTATTAGAAAGTGATGATACGGATGTAACTAGAAAGGGAACTAATCAACCAAAAGTGCTTCGTAAGAGTGCAAGTGCTGGTCAACATCATTAATTTTTGAAAGGAAATGTATATGGAACTAGATGATTTACAAGATTATTTTGATACAGATAAGATAACGGAAGAAAATTTTAAGAATGTTATGTGGAACTTGTTTTTTGAACATGGGTTTGGTTACGAAATAAGAGAAGATAAAAAGACGAATCTTTTGTGGATTGATGATTATTCTTGTAAAGTTTCTCCTAAGAAGTTTCCAAGTGTGCATCAATTTCTTCAAGATGCCTCTGATATTTGGGAAAGTTTTCGTTTTTCTAGTAATTTTCCAGAAGGAGTAAATTTAGAAGAGGTTCCTACATTCTTTCAAGCTTATCATGAATATCTTGCTAAAAAAGCGAAGCATGATGCGGTGCAGAAATTTTATCATTTAGATGACGAATACAGTAAAAAAGATGTAGAAGATAAATATGTTACTTTGAAACGATGTCTCTTTTTTATGCCTATTAATATGATTCTTTTAACTACGTTATTATTGTTTCAGATTGATTTACCACTTTTGGTAAATTCTGCCATTTGTTGTGCTACTACATTTTTATCTCCGTATTATCTCGATAAACCTGTGATTCATATTTTGTCAAATCGTCTTTTAAAGAAATCTGAGGCACAACTCAACCAAAGAAGACAACAATTTGAAAAATATCAACAAACTTTGGCTCTGCAACAGTCTTCCTCTTATGATGAAGAACATCAAGAACAAATACAATCTAATATTATGAATCCGTGTCTAATTCAGTTTGATGAATTGACAAGAAGAATTCAGAATCTTCCAGATGGTGTTCAATCATCATATGCCAATTCTTTAAAACAATTATTACTTCAATATCGTTTAGAGTGTCAGAAAGTTAGACCTAAAGATTCTTCGATGGTACAACAATTAGAATTGAATCGAATTGAATCTGAGTACAATACCCGTTTGTCTATGTTTGGAACTGTTCTTACAAGCGTTGAATCTGGTTTGCAAGAACAAGTTCAAAGAGAACAGAAATTGTCTGATATTCAGTCGACGTTAGAGGAAATAATAGGAGAATCAGAACAGACTTTAGATACTGGTACCGCTTATCAAAAAAAGAAAAATTAGAAGAGTAGAAGTTCTTTGATTTGATGCAAAATTATTTTTGAATTTTCGACCATTTTAGATGTTTCTGGTAAACAGTTCATTAAGAAGATGACACCACCTTCTTCTAATTCTTTGAAATAATCGATTATTAGAATGTTTTTGAACATTCTTTTTTCTTACACAATTTTACATAAAGAAGAGATGAATGATTTTAGAGATTTATGCTATAATGTTTAATGGGAGTTGATTAGATGCAAAAATTCTTCAAAAGATTAGCAGCATACGTCGTTGATATTTTTATTATCAATATTTTAGCAACACTCGTTGCAAGTATTTCATTTATTAATCCACAATACGCTGATTATACGGCAGATTACGAAATGTATTTGGAACTTTATAGTCAGAGAATAGAGGTCATGGATGATATCGATTCAGCATATGAAGACCAAGCAATTTCTGCTGAAGAGTTAGATAATTTAAAGAATGATTATACGTATTTTGGAACTGAGTTCGATGTTTTAAATGACAAGACAGAAGTGACACAAGAAGATATCGATGGTTTAAAAGAATCGATTGCAAATTCTTATAACGATCAGTTCTATGATATCAATTATAGTCTTGAAAAGAACATGATGATTTATAATGTCATTTACATTGTTATGATTATTATCTATTTTGGATCATTACCAATATTTACCAATGGACAGACAATTGGAAAACGTCTGTTACGTTTAAAAGTTGTTACTAAGGATGGTAAGGATGCTGGATTTGTTCGTTATACCGTTCGTAGTTTGATTTTATATCAATCTGTATTTACGATCATTCAAATGATTTTAGTAGGAACGTTAAGTGTCGACAATTACTATACCGCAATCGATTTTGTCACGATTGCTAGGGACTTGGTATACTATGTCATCTTATTCATGGTTATGGTTCGTATCGATGGACGTGGATTACACGACTTTATTGCAGGAACCAAAGTTGTCATGTTAGACCGTGAAGGAAATGTTTTACCAGATGAGACTTATGCTCCAGTTGAAAAGACAGAAGAAGCAAAGAAAGATGAAAAGAAAGAAACCAAATCCGAAAAAGATGCTAAGAAAAAATATCAAAAAGATGATGTACAAGATGCTTTAGTAGAAGAAGTAAAACCAAAGAAATCTAGAAAGAATTCTAGTAAAACTAAGAAGAGTAGTGGCGGAAGGAAGAGTCAAAATGATGAATAAAATTCGTCTTGCACTCTACCGTTTCTTTATGGGTCGAAATGGGGCGGATGACTTGTATCGTGCGTCCTTTCTTTTCTATTTAATTCTCTTTGTTATCAGTTTGTTTGTACGCTCGACCGTTCTAAATGTCATTTTATTAGTCCTAGCCATTTGGATTGTATTTCGAGCATTATCTAAAAATATCCCTGCTAGAAGAAGAGAAAACAAGGCCTATTTAAAAGTAAAAAATCGAATTTCTAGGTTTTTCGATATGGTGGGAAGAAGATTTCGTGACCGGGATTCTCATTTTTATAAAAGATGTCCACATTGTCATGAGATGTTACGATTACCATTAAAAAAGGGCACTCATACTTGTAAGTGTCCTCGCTGTAAAACTAGATTTACTGTAAAATGTAGGAGAAACGCAAAAGCGGTTTTAGTCCGTTAGAAAGGGAGTTGTTATAGCTCCCTTTCTTTGTTTTCTAAATCTTTATCGACTAGTAATTCGTGAATTTCTTCTTCTTCGTTGTTTAGGTAAACTTCTTCGATACGATCGACACGACAACGTTCAGAAAGAAGAATGGCATTGACTTTGTTTGCAGCATCTTCTAAATCATCGTTTGTTACGACATAGTTGTATTTGGTAACTTCGTTGATTTCTTGATAAGCACGACGGAATCGTTTTAAGATTTTATCCCTATCTTCTGTTTTTCTGTTGACTAATCGTTTTCTTAGTTCTGCCATGCTAGGTGGCAAGATAAATATGAAGATGGCATCTGGCACAAGTTCTTTTACTTTTAGTGCACCCTGAATTTCGATTACCAAAATGACATCGATCCCAGCATCTAGTTTTTCATTGATTTTATCTTTTGGAGTACCATAGTAGTGGTCATTATATTTTGCATATTCTAGGAATACATCATCTTTGATTCGTCTTTTGAATTCAGCTTCAGTGATAAAGAAGTAGTCACGACCTTCTTCTTCTCCTTTTCTGATGGCACGGCTCGTCATGGAGATGGATATCCAGATATTTTTATTTTTCTTTAATACTTCTCTTACAATCGTATCTTTGCCAGCTCCAGATGGGCCACTGATTACGATTAAATTTCCTTTTTCACGGGTTTTAATAATTTTACTCATACGTCCTCCTTTATATTTTCTAGTATTATAGCACATTTTGGGACTTTAACAAAGAATTATTTTGTGGTATAATAAATGGGCTAGTGAGGGGATATAAGGTTACGAGCTATCCCGGGTGATTACTTACACGTCTTTTGGCGGAGTCACTTGCAGATAAAATAGAATAGGAGCGAAAAATAAAAAAATGAAATTATTATCATCTGATGTTGTAGAACTTGAGCATGAGTATAAGCATTTATCTGAAGTAGTGAAAAGTGTAAAGGAAAATAGTGAAGATATTTTAGATTATTTAAATTCTAGTGAACCAAGTAGTACATTCTTTAGTTTCTTTGATACAGGAAGTAGAGAAGAAAATAATTCCAATTTTGGCCAACTAGTTTATTGGTATCAAAAAACTTTAAGAGATGTTGTAAAAAACTTGGGAAATGATACTTTTACAGGCCGAGAAAAGATGTTTAATTTTTTGGAGTATTTAAGACTTACTTGTTGTAATGAAAATTATCAAATTAACGAAAATGATTTTGCTGATGTCAGTTTGATTCCGGAACTTAGTTACAGTCGGATGAACGCGGCACTTTTAGGAAAAGGTGTTTGTAGTGCACAATCTAAATTTTTAAAGGATTTAATTACGTATTCGAAGGCTTTGCCATATGGCCGGGTTACCACTCAAACAATTTTTGTACCGAAGGGATTACATGATATTGTTGTGTTAAATAGTGAAGATGAAAATCGTGCGATTACGTTAGATCCACAGAATTATGTTGGAAGTGTAAGTAGTGTCAAACGTGGTTTCGATTGTAAAAAACGGTTGTTAGACGATTCTTTTGAAGGAAAAGGATTTCGGACTACTAAGAAAGATTTGTTAAAAGCAAGAGAGACTGTTTTGGATTACTGTGTACGAAAGTACGGTATCGATAAACTTGCTCATCGGGATTTTCAAGGTGCTAGTCCAGAGGAACAAATCGAAAAAATTGAACGATTTATTTCATCTTATACGACGAATTGCAAACATCCATTGAATTTTGATACCATTTCTGTGCAAGGACATGAATTTGAAGTTGGTAAGTTCTTTGAAATGGCTTGTCATGCTTGTGGCATTCCTTATGAGTTAGAAGTTCCATCTAAGGAAGATCGTGCTCATACAGTCATTGTTCTTCCTACTATGAATCGTAAAGTTGACTTTACGCAAAAGCCAAAATTAGCTACTTCTACAAAAGAAAACGGACCAATTTATGTAAAAACTCTAGTTCAAGATTAAAAAGTATATTTGAAATATACTTTTTTTGTGCATTCTAATAAGGAAAGTTGTTTGATAGTTTGCAATTTATGATATAATTTTGATAGATAATAGGATGTGATTATTATGGCTATTGATATTCAAGCAATTTTAAGAAAAGTTGTTGCAGAGAGAAACGATGCAGATCGTCAAATTGAGATTAAAGATGTGCCAAAAGAGGAACCTGTTCAAGTAGAGGTTCCTGTTGAAGTACAACAAGCGAAGGTCGATAACCAAAAACTGAAAGATGAGGTTGGAGTTGTCCCGATTATTGAACCTGAAAAAGCGGATACGATTCCAGCGGTTCCGTTTCCTCCAGATCCGGAACCTGAGCCAGGAAAGTTCAGTATGTTGCGTAGCTTTGGTGAAAACTATTGTCAAAAGACATATATTACGAATCCAGCTATTGGTAGAGATGAAGAATTGCAAAAATTGATTTTGGTTTTGTTGACACCAGAAAAATCTGCCATTTTAACTGGTAAACCTGGTATTGGTAAAACGGCTATTATCGAAGGATTGGCTTACCGTATTGAACAGGGAAATGTTCCAGATGCTTTAAAAGGATTCAGTGTCATTAACGTTAAGACAGCATCTTTACTAGGAAGTTTACCAAATGGAGAATCACGGTTACAACTTTTGATTGACGAGTTAAAAGAACGTGAAAAGACGATTTTGTTTATCGATGAAATTCATATGTTGATTGGTGCTACAGCGGAGTCTTCCGTTGACTTTGCCAATATCTTCAAGGAAGGTTTAGGTCGTGGTACGATTAAAGTAGTTGGTGCAACGACGACAGAAGAGTACGAGCGTTACATCTTACGAGATAAAGCGTTCACAAGACGTTTTCAACGAATCGAAGTAGCAGAACCTACTAGATTACAGACGATTCGAATTATGATGGGAACGTTACCAAAGATCGAGAAGCAGACTGGTGCTAAATTAAAGTACTCTTATTACATGCAGACGGCGATTATGACGTTCTACGTCGATTTGACAAGTGAATACCGTCGTGTGTATGAACTGGGTTCTAGATATCCAGATTGTAGTTTGACGATTTTAAAACAGGCGTTTTCTTATGCGGTATTCGATAACCGCAAAGAAGTCAATATTTTGGATGTGCGGAAGTCGATTGAAAACTCGAAAGGTGTTTATCCTGACGTTATCAGAAAAGAATTACCAAGATTCGATAAGACGTTTGCATCTCTAATAGCAGAAGAGGGAGGTCTACATTAGACTCCCTCTTCTTTGTATATATCACATAATTCTTTGAATCTCGCAAAGTGGACGATTTCTCTTTGCCGTAAGAACAGTAATGGTTCTATGACATCTTGATCTGTCGTCAAATCGATTAGGTTTTCGTAGACTGCACGTGCTTTTTGTTCTGCCGCCATGTCTTCTGTTAGGTTGGCTAACCAGTCTCCAGTATCGGCAAAATAAGTAGAAGTATGGACGTATCCGTTGGCATCGGTTGGAAATAGACTTAGGCCATGTTCGGTGTAGTTTCCTTCTAGACCAGCTTCTTTGATTTCTTCTATCGTAGCACCTTGCATCAGTTGTGTAACCATCGCTTGAATCATTTCGATGTGACCAAGTTCTTCAGTAGCGATATCAGTCAGTAATGCAACACCACGGTTATCTGGCATGTTGAATCTTTGATTTAGATAACGAATGGCAGCACTTAACTCACCATTTGGGCCACCATACTGAGTAATCAAGTACTTTGCCATTCGTAAATCTTTGCTTTTAATATTTACGGGATATTGTAATCTCTTTTGATAACTAAACATTTTTATCCTCCCATGGAAAATTAATTGTCGTCCATGCCCAAGGGACCACTTTGAGGATGTCACTCGTGATGGTAATTGGACCATACCTTCTTTCATATTCCATTAAAGCTTTGTTAGACTCTTCTCGGTATTCATTAAATAGGCGAATCATCGCTTCGTCTTCTGGATGGACATCTAAGTAAAGATTTAATTCATGCGCAGCAAATTGAAGTTGGGCTAGGTTTAGTAAGTACTGTTCTTGCTCTGTTTTAGGTTCTAGATTTTTTGGTACATATTTTTTGTACGGGTCATATAAATCTCTAAATAGATTTCCTTTATTAAATCCTTCATACGGACTAAATAAATTTTGATTCATAAATCCTCCTTCATTTTACTTTATGTGAAAATTACTAGTTGGAATAGGCGAACGTGTAGAAAACGCAAAAAAGTATTGCAAAATGTGCAATTTATTGATAGAATATTAATGTATTTTGAAATGGCGGTATTGGTGAAGTGGTTAACACGCCGGATTGTGGCTCCGGTATGCAAGGGTTCGATCCCCTTATTCCGCCCCATTAAGGAAATTACTAGGACGTTGGTTCTAGTTTTTTTGTGCTTTGGCAGGAATTGGTAAAATTTGGTAGTTAATAAAAAGAATAATTAATTTAAGAAGTATAATATACATGAATTTTACACTTGATGTTCAGCAAATTGAAAGAATATGATACAATAGTATAGAAATGTTGGGTGTGATAATATGAGTGAAAAAGAGTGGGATTCTAGTATAAATTTTTATCAAGAAGAAATAAAACCTAAAGGGTATATGAAACAGTTACAATGGGATATGGCTATTGGTTTGCAACAAGTAGATAATTTAAAACCTTCTAAATACTTAGAGCAAATTAGCGAGAAGAATGTTTTAGGTGAACTGACAATCGATGAAGTGGAACAAAGTTTAAGAGAATATTATATTGAAAAGGGAAAACAAGATAGTATTAATCATAAGGAATTGGAATGCGACTTTGTATCTATGAGAATTGTTGAGTTATTAGGGGTTGATAATTTTGAATTATCTGTAGATTATTTAAAATATATTCATAGATATTTATTTCAAGACGTTTATGAATTTGCAGGAGAGTTTAGGAAAGTCGATTTTTCAAAATGTGAAAAAATATTAAATAATGATTCTGTTGCTTATGGAGACTCTAAAACATTAACTGAATCATTAGAATATGATATTGGTTTAGAAAAAGAAAAAAGTTATAAAGAGATGTCTATTATAGAAGTTATTAAAAATATTGTTGATTTTTCTTCTAGAATTTGGCAAGTACATCCATTTAGAGAAGGAAACACAAGAACAACAGCGGTATTCATAGAAAAATATTTGATAAGTCTAGGATATAATGTTGATAATTCATTGTTTAAAGATAAATCGGTATATTTTAGAAATGCATTGGTGAGAAGTAATTACTTTAATAATTATTTGAATATTAAGGAGGATAAAAGTTATTTAATTAAATTCTACGAGAATTTATTATTGGGTAAAAATAATAATTTACACTCAGAAGATTTAATTGTGAGAGAATTGTTTGGATAACATAGCAATTGGTGTTAATAATAAAGATGAAAACATAGAAATTTTTAGAATTTAAGAAACTTACAATAGATAGGAGGATAAAATGCTTATAAATTATATTGATGAAGTAAAAAAATTATTAATATCAAAGGGATTATGGAATGAAACTTTCACTATTCTTCCTAATTCTAAAAATGGTGGGCAATCGTTATGCTTTTTTATAAGGGATAAAAATAATAAGCCATTATATATAGCAAAATATTTTGATTATCTAAAAGATTTGGGTAATGTTACTAATATGTATGATATTGGTGATTGTGAAACAGTCAATCAATATTTAGATATGCTATCAGATCAACAAATTCCTTATGATATTGATAATATTAATGAAATTGTTTATTACTTAAAAAGGTGTTTTTCAAGATATATTGAAGTTGCTGAGAAAACAACAGATTTATTTCCCAAAGTATATTGTTATAAAGAAAATGTAAAAATAAAAAATTCTTTTTATGGACTGTTAATAGAAGAGGCAATTGATGGAATTACTTTACAAGAAAAAATGAACAATATTATTATGGATGGAAATAATAATATAAAATTAGCCATTAAATGTATGAGTGAAGTTGGAAAAGCCATTGATAAATTATTTAACAATGGGTATGTTCATCGAGACTTATCACCAGATAATATTATGATAAATAATAAGGATAATAGGATGATGATAATAGATCCTGGTACAATAAAAATAATAAATCGTGATACAACTAATTTGGGTTACATATTGGGAAAGCGGCAGTATGCATCACCAGAGCAATATCACGGAAATGCTGTTTCCGCAGATTTTTCTAGCGATTTATACTCTTTAGGAATTATATCATTTCAAATAATTACAGGGACTAATTTAATTATAGAGTATTGTCGAAAGAATCCAAACGACCCCCATAATTTAATATGTAAAGATTTAGATAGAGATATTGAGAATAAATTTTTTGATTATTGTAATGAGGATGATGAAAAAAATATAATAATATATAGTATTATCAAAAAATTATTACAAGTAGATAAAAAACTTAGATTTTCGAATACCCAAAGTTTTATGGATGCAATTGGAATTGTAAAGGAGGAAGAAAATGACTAAATTATTAATTCAACATGGGCCGCAAAAAGGGCAAAAGATTGAAACTGCTTTAAATAACAATAATGCTGAAGGCGTAATTTTTTCGCTAAGAGATGAAAGAATAGATTCTATTTATGATTATATTAATAAGTGCCCAAAATTAACTCCTAAAAATTCATTTATTGATTCTCAATTTTATTATTCGACTTACGACAAGGATATAACTAAAAATTTAGAAAACTCATTTCATTTTCCTTTAGAAGTAACAAGAAGGGATATGAGGACTAAATCAGCAAGAATGGGTGAATATTTTGAAAATTATTCAGAATACTTAGAGGGAAAATTTGATAATATTTTAGTTCCAGGATTATCTATAGATGCAATTGATTGGAAATTTGATTATACATTAGATATTTATAAAAATTTTCATCAAAATAAAAAATTTAAGAATTATTATATGACAATGGTAATTTCTTCTAAAATGTTTCATAGTAGAAATGATATCGATGAAATTTTATTAGATATTGATGATGATACAAATGAATTTGATAATAATGGAGTTTACTTAATCATAAATTATGATGATACTAGCGACACGAATTATGAAAGTATAGATCCGGAGACTCTCTCAAATATTTTATATTTTGTATATATGTTAAAGAAAAAGAAATTTAAAATTATTGTAGGCTATACATTTATTAATTCTATATTATTTGCTATGCTTGATTGTGATTATATTGGAAGTGGATGGTTTAATAATCTTAGAAAATTTACTAACTCTAAGTTTAAGAGTGTCGATATATTTGGAAGAAGAAAAAAGAAATACTTTTCTATTCCGTTGATGAGTTATATAAATTTAGAAACTATTAGGGACTTAAGTAACTATTATGATATAAATGAATTAAAATCAAACGCTTTATGTGATGAGTCAGCATTTTCTAATATTGACAATGTTTCATTTGTAGATTTAGAACATCAATTTTGGGAATCGCTTAGTTTAATGATTAATGAAATTAACAGATTAGAGACAATTGAAGAAAAAATAAAATTATTAAAATCAAAATTATTAAGTTCTATTTCATTATCTGATAGTATTTTATCTTCAATTCCGGATTTTGTAGAGTTAAAAAGTATCATAAAGGGAAACACATCTCATTTAAAAGAATGGCTATTTGCCATAGATTTATTTATAAAAAAAGCATCACTATTAGTATACTGATGCTTTTAAATTCGTTTGAATTAAATTTGCTAATCTTATATATTGTTTGATGTTAGAAACTTTATGAGCTTTTATTAATCTTTTTTGCTCATTGTGTGAAACTCCAATAAGACCTATGCCATGTTCAATTAATACATTTTGGTATTTTTTTAAAATCTTATTAGCAATGTCCATAGGAAATACCATATAACTATAATCAACATATTCCTTATTAATCATAGCTTGAAAAAAAGCTTTATTATAATCAGTTAATTTTGCCTCATAGCCAGTTATTATTACCTTTGGAAATGTGAAATCTATATTTCTATAAAATAAACAATCTTTTTTTATTATAAGTTTAGTTTTTATAAGTTGATTTATACAATTTTGAATTGTTTTTTCACTCATACCTTTTTCAGATAAAAGACTTTTTTTACTTATTCCTCTGTTTTTTTTAGTTTTTAAAAAAATTCTTGAATTAGATGCTTTTGATAATATTTTACATTGTTCATTATTAAAAGGAATATAATTGTTTTTTATATTTACAATATCTATATTTCCCCATCTTATTGGTACTTCGGTAGTAGTTATCGAGCGAGAGGATGTTTTGAATTTTATATCAATAAATTTATTAACCAAGTCAATTTCATGAGCAAAATAACTATTCATATTATCATCCTCCTAAACAATTATACCATGAAATTATGATTTTTTTAATATATTCATAGTAGAAAAAAATAATAACTTTCACCCGGAAGATTTAATTGTAAAAGAATTGTTTTAAAGCAGAATTTTACTTTGAACTTGTCAATAAAAAGTAGACAGTTTAAAAGCAATGTTATTCAAACCCTAG
>OLPF01001367.1_pt1 | contig 20376 bp, 20 predicted proteins | sample 1673121 | NCBI WGS metagenome assembly OLPF01 (sample SAMEA3136756, study PRJEB25190) | human gut metagenome
AGTAGTAGCCGGGGAAGCCGCCGATGCTGTCCTCGAGCACAAGCGCGCCGACCTCGACCGCATTGCCGCTGATCTCGAGGATGCGGCGCAGCGAGAAGTGGTTGAACGATGAGAACATGACCTTGTGCTCCAGACCGTAGCGCTCGATGGTCGCCCAGATCTTGCGCTCGATGTCGTGGTAGTAGATCTTGTCGGTCTTGATCTCGATGTTGTGGCCGACGGACTCGCCGGAGGGCCACTCGCAATACTCGTCGAACGACGGGATGTGCTCGGGCGCGTACTTGCCCTTGTAGCGGGCGGCGGCGTTGACCTGCTGCAGCTCGGCGAACGAGTGATCGCAGATGCGGCCGGTGCTGTCGGTCGTGCGGTCGAGCCGCTCGTCATGGATGACGACGAGGCGGCCGTCGCGCGTCTCATGCACGTCCATCTCGATCGCGTCGCAGCCGACCTTGACCGCCTCGCGGAACGAGAGCATCGTGTTTTCCGGATATACACCGCTGTAGCCGCGGTGTGCCATAACTTTCATGCAATTGTCTCCCTTAATAAATGAGATTCGGTATCAGCATCGTGATACCGGGGATATACGTCAGCAGCAGCAGCGCAAGGAGCAGCGCGATGATAAACGGCACACATTCCTTGATAAACTCCTGCATCTTGCAGCCCGTGATGGACACGCAGGTGAACATCATCGAGCCGAACGGCGGGGTCAGGCCGCCGATCATGATGTTGACGTTGCAGACGATGCCGAAGTGCACCAGATCGATCCCGGCGGCCTTCACGATCGGCACCATGAGCGGGGCGAGGATAATGAGCGCCGCGCCGCCCTCGAGGAACATGCCGACGATGAGCAGCACAACGTTCATGACCAGCAGCACGAGGAACTTGTTGCTGGCAAAGCTCGTCACGGCGTTGAGCAGCATGGTCGGGATGTTCTCCCAGTTGAGGTAGTAGCCGAACACGGTCGCCGACACGATGATGAGCATGACGGTGGCGGTGCCGGAGATGGTCTCGCGCAGGATGGGGATGAAGTGCTCCTTTTTCAGGCCCTTGTAGACGAACTTGCCCACGATCAGGCAGTAGAGCACGCCCACACCGCCGGCTTCCGTCGGCGTGAAGATGCCGAAGCGCATGCCCATGATGATGCCCAGCGGGAAAAACAGCGCCCAGAAGGACTTGAGCGCCTGCCGGCCGATCTCGCCGAGCGTCGCACGGCGGGGACGGGACGGCGCGTAGCCGCGCTTTTTGGAGATGATCGCCACGGCGATCATCAGCGTCACAGCCATAAGCAGGCCGGGGATGTAGCCGGCAGCAAAGAGCTGACCGACGGATGCGCCGGCGATCAGACCGTAGACGATGAGGTTGATCCCGGGCGGGATGATGGGCGTGACGCACGAGGACGCCGCCGTGATCGCGGCGGAAAAGCCCTTGCCGTAGCCGCGCTTTTCCATCTCGGGCACGAGCAGCTTGCACTCCATGGCGGCGTCGGCGTTGGCCGAGCCGGAGCAGCCGCCCATGAGCATGCTCAGCAGGACGTTGATCTGCGCAAGGCCGCCGGGCAGATGCCCGGTGAGCGCGTCGGCAAAGTCCATGAGCCGCGCGCTGATGCCGCCGTAGTTCATGATCGAGCCGCACATGATGAAAAACGGGATCGCGAGGAACGGGAACGACTGCGTGGACGTGATGAATTTCTGCATCAGCAGGCACGGCACGGTCGTCGTGTCAATGAAGCCGAAGTAGGTCAGTGCCGCGGCAAAGAGCGCGTAGGCGATCGGGATGCCCGTGAAATACAGCACGAGCGCGATGATGATCGGCAGGATGGAGAGGAACGTGCTCATGCGTCCACCTCCCCGCCGTGGCTGCCGCTGCGCCTGAGGTCTTTGACGAAAAAGACGAGTGAATAGATCGTCATCAGGCCGAAGCCGATGACCAGCGCCGTGTTGACCACGGAGGACGGCAGCTTCGTGATCGGCATGCGCTTGATCCAGGACGACTGGATAAACTGCACACTGAGCACCGTGATGTAGCCGTTGATGACCACGAGCAGGGCGCTGGTGATCAGGTGCACGGCTCTGCGCGCGCCGGCGGGCAGCCGCTCCACGAGCAGGTCGACACCGACGTGCTGGTGCTTGCGGTAGGCGTAGGCCGCGCCGATGAACACCGAGTACACGAAGCAGGAGGTGGCAACTTCCTCGCTCCAGATGATGATATAGTTAAACAGTTTTCGCGTGATCACGTTGACGACGACAAGCACGATCGTCACGATCATCATCGCGCCCGCGATATACGCGTCGAGATTTTTCAGTACTTTTTTCAAATTTGCTTCCCTCTGCTTTCTGTGGCTTTGCTCAGCAATGCCGGGTGTCCGGCAGCGTGTGCGGGACACCCGGCATAAAAAGCCGGTATGGGGCTTCCGGCCGTCCGTCAGCGCGCAGCGCTCACTTATTGGCCTGGCGGTACTCGGCGAGGATGGCCTGCGCCTGCTCGTAGAAGGTGGGCGTCACGCCGTCTTCCTTGACCATGCGCTCAAACTCCGGCTGCACGGCGGCGCGGAACGCATCGACATCGACCTCGTTGAACGAGCAGCCCTGCTCCTTCTCGAGCTTGGCCTTCGTCTCGGCAAAGGAGGCGTTGGTGAAGTCGGTCAGTTCCTTAGCGCCCTTGGTGAACTCTTCCTGGATGATGGTGCGGTACTCTTCCGGAATGCTGTTCCAGACCTTGGTGCTGATGTAGGCGCCGCAGGTGCCGACAAGGTGGTTGGTCAGGGACATGTTCTTGCACACCTCGGCGCTGCCGTTGGTGGAGTAAGCGTTCATGTTGCCTTCCAGACCGTCGATGACGCCCTGCTGCACGGCGGAGATCGTCTCAGCGAACGGCATGCCGGTGGGCGTGGCGCCCATAGCGGTGAGGCAGTTGATGTACATGGAGCTGTTCGGCACGCGGATCTTCATGCCCTTGAGGTCAGCGGGGGTCTTGATGACCTTGTTGGTCTGCATGCAGCGCATACCGACGTTGAAGTCGAGCGCGAGCACGTGGATGCCGTAGTTATCTTCGAGCTTCTGGCACATATTCTTTACCAGATCGGACTGGCAGACGTAGGAGTACTCGTCGATGCTGTTGTACATCATGGGGCCGATGAGTGCTTCAAAGTCGATGTCGTAGTCGGCGAGGTAGGAGGGGTCTTCGCAGGCGATCCAGTCGGCGCCGTTGACGACCTGCTCGATGTTGTCCTTATAGACGGCGAGCTGGCTGGAGTCGTAGCACTGGATCTCGATCGCGCCGTTGGTGCGCTCCTTGATGCGCTGGGCGACCTGCTGCATCTCGATCGTGAGCTGCTCGGTCGTCGCAAAGACGTGGCTGAGCTTGAGCGTGAGGTGGTAATCATCGTTCGCGCCGGCCTTATCGCCGCCGCCGCCGCAGGCGCACAGTGCAAGCACCATGGTCAGGGCGAGAAGCATCGCAACAATTTTCTTCAAGGTAGTTCCTTTCTGCTTAAAAAAGCGTTGAATTTTTCTCCGTCATTTTAACGGCTCTCTGTGAAAAATGTTAATATTTTTGTGCGATGCCGTCAATATGGGCAGAAATTTTGCTTGCCATTTTTCTGTTTTCGCTATATACTCCTCGTAGAAATTGGTGAAACTGCAAAGGCGAAGCGCCCTTTTTCGCTGAAAAATGCTTAAATTTTCAACACATGCGCCGTCATCTGTACTCTATTGGAGGTGCCTATGAGCAGCAAGCCCACCCTGCGCGACATTGCGGAGGCGACCGGTGTTTCGACCGCGAGCGTCTCCATGATCCTCAACGGAAAATCGCTGGAGCGCTTTTCCTCTCAGCGCGTGGCGAGCGTTCTGGCTGAGGCCGAGCGCATCGGCTACCGCACGCCGTCCGCCCGCTGCTCCGGCAAACAGATCGCCGTCCTCTCGCCGTCGGTCTCCAACCCCTACCACACCAAGATGATCACCGGCATCGACGCGGCAGCGCACGCCGCCGGGTATCACACCGCGATCTACAACACCTATTGGAATCCCCGCACGGAGAGCCACCTGCTCGACACGCTCGACTTCTCGCGCGTGGCCGGCATCATCTTCGCCATGACGCCGATCCAAACGGTCAAGGTACGCGAGCTGAGCCGCCGCGTGCCCATCGTCGCCGTCGGCGACCGCGTCGCGGACTGCGGCATCGACACCGTGGACGTGGACAACTTCGGCGCGGCGCAGCTCGTGGCCAAGCACCTCATCGACCTCGGCCACAAGCGCATCGCCTACCTGTCCACGGCGCTCAACGAGCACCACATCTCCCGCATGCGCCGCGCCGAAGGGCTGCAGGATGCCTACCGCCGCTGGTGTCCGGAGGGCAGCGTGACCATCTGCTCGCACGTCAACTCCCTCGAGGCGGAGATCACCACGCCCGACCTCGAGTACCGCTCGGGAATGGAGCTGGCCTACAAATGCCTGCGCAACGACAAGATTACCGGCATCGTCGCCATCAATGACATGGTGGCCTTCGGCGTGCTCGACGCGCTGCAGCGCGAGGGCTACCGCGTGCCGGAGGATTTCAGCCTCTGCGGGTTTGACAACGTCACGACCTCGGGCTATCAGCGCATCCAGCTCACGACCGTGGACAACAACACCTTCAGCCACGGCAAGAGCGCCTTCAACCTGCTGCTCGAGCGCATCGAGGGCGGACTCAACAGCCGCGAGGATCAGCCGATCAACCGCGTGGAATACCGCAGCCGGCTCATCGTGCGCGGCAGCACCGGCAAGCCGCGCAGCGGCGGCCTGTAACCAGCTCAGAAAGGAATCGCATCTATGGCGTCCGTACTCTCCTACCTGCGTGAACTGAATATCGTCACGATGATGCTGCGCATCCTCCTCGCCGTGCTCTGCGGCGGGCTGATCGGGCTTGAGCGCGAGCGCAAAAACCGCCCCGCCGGCTTTCGCACCTATATGCTCACGGCGCTCGGCGCAACGCTCACCGTGCTGCTGAGCCTGCAGCTCGACCAGATGCTCCACGGTCCGTGGCGCGAGGTCGCCGAGAGCATCGGCGCGACGCAGGACGTGTCGCGCTTCGGCGCCGAGGCCGCAAAGGGCATCGGCTTTCTCGGCGCGGGCACGATCATCATCACCGCCCGCCAGCAGGTCAAGGGCCTGACCACCGCCGCCGGACTCTGGGCGAGCGCGTGTCTCGGCCTTACCATCGGCGCGGGGTTTTATGCCTGCGCGTTCATCTGCATCGCGTACATGGCGGCCTGCATGTACCTGCTGCCGCCGCTGGAGCAGCAGCTCACCCGCCGGGCGCACCACATCAACATCAGCCTCGAGATCGAGCGCATGGAGCACCTCGGCGCGATCGTCGCGCATCTGCACGACGAGAACATCCGCATTTTCGACTTTGCCGTCAACCGCAACGGCACAGGCCCGCTGGCGAGCTTCCTGTGCCAGTTCAGCGCCATCCTGCCCGAGCGGCGCGACCACCCCGAGCTGCTGGCAGAGCTGTCGGCGCTCGAGGGCGTCATCCTCATCGAAGAGATCTGAGAAAGGAGGCTGTACCATGCTGCATTGTTTTGATCCCATCCGTGATATGACCTTCTGGGCGATCCTCGCCCGCCTGACGCTGGCCGTCGTCTGCGGCGGCGTGATCGGCGCCGAGCGTGAGACGAAGCGCCGGCCTGCGGGCTTCCGCACGCACATTCTCATCTGCCTCGGCTCCGCCATCACGACGCTCACGAGCCAGTACCTGCTCTTCCAGCACCTGTATAACGACATCGCGCGTCTCGGCGCGCAGGTCATCTCCGGCATCGGCTTTGTCGGCGCGGGCACGATCATCGTCACGCGCGACAAGCGCGTCAAGGGTCTGACCACCGCCGCCGGACTCTGGGCCGCGGCCATCATCGGTCTTGTCTGCGGCGCGGGCTATGCCGAGTGTGCCATCTTCGCCACGGCCGTCGTGCTGCTGGTCGAGGTGGTGCTCGTGCGGCTGGAGACCCGGCTCACGAGCAAGAGCACCGATCTCACGCTCTACATCGAGTACGCGCACGCCGTGTGCATGGAGTCCGTGCTCGCCCTACTGCGTGAGCGCAGCATCCGCATCGACAATCTCGAGATCAGCCGCATCTCGGACAGCGACGCCCCCGACGCGCCGCACCACTACTGCGCGCTCATCCCCATCCACAGCCGCGCCCCGCTCCGGCCCGGCGACCTGCGCAACGATCTGACCGCGCTGCCGGACATTCTGACCGTCGAGGAAATGTGAAGCGAACACAAAAGCAAGGGCGGACGCCGCATGGCGTCCGCCCTTGCTGTATCTTCAATATCCGCTGCTGACCACGTGCCAGCCGCTGCCGCGCCGCTCGAGCACAAAGGGCCAGTCGGTATAGGTCTCGCCGGCGGTCAGGCCGCTGCGCCGCCCCGGGTCGCGCGCATACACGCTCGCGAGCAGCACGATCGTGCCGCCGTCGTCCCCTGTGCCCGCGCCGGCCAGCCAGCACGTCTGGTACGTCTCGTTGTACGCCAGGCGTACCATGGCGCAGCCACTGTGTCCGCGGTGAAACGCGCGCATGGCCGCGTCCATCGCGCCGCGGATATCTTCGTCCGAAAACCGCTCCGACGTGCCGACGACGATCTCCACGCCCGACGTGTCGCCCCGCTGCGCGCAGCCGGTCAGGCCCGTGAGCAGCAGCGCCATGAGCAGCAGCGCCGCGATGTTTCTCTTTCGCATCGTCTCGCCTCCCGCCTCAGCGCAGCGTACCGAGGTAGCCCTCCAGGATCAGGCTCGCCGCCACGGCGTCGACCGTCCGGCGGTGCTTTTTCTCCTTGCGGCCGTTGGCGTGCAGGATGCCGTGCGCCTCGATGGAGCTGCGCCGCTCGTCCCAGAGCACGACCTCCAGCCCCGTCGCCTCCGTGAGCAGGTGCGCGACGGCGCGGCTCTTTTCCGCGCGCGGACCTTCCGTGCCGTCCATATTCTTCGGCAGCCCGAGCACGATGCGCTCCACGCCCTCGGCACGCACCACGTCCGCGATCGCCGCGACCGCACGCTCCAGATTCCACTCCGTGAGCGTCCACGCCCGGCCGCAGAGCGTGGCCGAGGCGTCCGAGAGCGCCAGCCCGATGCGCGCGTCGCCGTAATCAATGCCCAGAATTCTCATCGTGTTTCCTCCGCAGATAGGTTCGGATCGCGCCCGCCATGTACAGTGAGCCGACCGCGCAGATGACATCGTCCTCCCCCGCCTGCGCGAGTGCGCGCGCCGCAGCCTGCGCGGGGTCGGGGCAGACCGTCACCGGTTTCCCGAAGCGCTGCAAATATGCCCCCAGCTCCTCCGCCGGCAGCGCGCGCGGCGAGAGCGGCGTGGCCGCGATGTAGGACGCAGCATACGGGTCGAGCGGCGCGATCAGATTGGGGTAGTCCTTGTCCGCGAGCACGCCCACGAGCAGCGTGATGCGCCGGCCGGGGAAATAGCGCGCGAGATTGTCCGCCACCGTCTGCGCGCACTGCGGGTTGTGCCCGCCGTCAAGCACGAACCACGGCGCGCGCCGCAGCACCTCGAACCGCGCCGGCCAGCGCACCTGCGCAAGCCCCGCGTGCACGGCCGCATCCGGGATGCGCCAGCCGCGTGCGCGCAGCGCCGCCACCGTCTCGAGCGCGACGGCCGCATTGCGCAGCTGATGTCTGCCGAGCAGCGGCAGGTCGTACACCGCGCCGCGGTAGGAAAAGGTCTGCCCGTCGATGCTGTCGCGCAGCGGCTCGATGGCGTCCGCGTCCGCCTCCGTGAGCGGGATGCCCAGCCGGGCGCACGTCCCGCGCAGCACATCGCGCACCTCCGGCACCTGCGGATAGCTGACGGCGCGCGTGCCGGGCTTGAGGATGCCCGCCTTCTCGCGCGCGATCTGCGTGAGCGTGTCGCCGAGGATCTCCGTGTGATCCAGACCGATGTTCGTGATGACGGCGCACGCCGGCGCGCCGATGACATTCGTCGCGTCCAGCCGCCCGCCGAGCCCGACCTCTAACACCACGACATCGCAGCCGCGGCGCTGAAACCAGAGCATGGCCGCCGCCGTCACGAGCTCAAACTCCGTCGGCTGGTCGTCCATGGCCGCAATGCACGGCTGCAGCGTCTCGCACGCGGCAGCAAGCTCCGCATCCGGGATCGGCTGACCGTTTACCTGCATACGCTCGGCGAATTGCTCGAGAAACGGGGACGTGAACAGCCCCGTCGTATAGCCTGCCGCCTGCAAGACGGCCGCGAGCATCGCCGCCGTGCTGCCCTTGCCGTTCGTGCCCGCGATGTGCACGAATTGCAGCGTGTCCTGCGGGTCGCCGATGCGGTGCAGCAGCTCGCGCACCCGCGACAGTCCCGGACGAGATCCGCGCCACTCGACGCCCTGGATCAGCACCCGCGCCTCTTCTATGGTCATTACGCAGTACCTCCCGCGTGAAAAAAATCAAACGGAAGAATTATATCACATTTCATGCCGCGCAGCAACCTGCACCCTTGCAATTTGCCTACGGTGGGAGTAAACTATAAAATGCTCGTTTTTTCGCCGGTTTTCTCCGGTTTTCTAAATTTTACCCAAAGGTGGTATGCGAATGGAGAATCTCATCATTTCTGTCAACGCGATCCTGCCGATGTTCCTCGTGATGGCGCTCGGCTACGGCGCGCGCTGTCTCGGCTGGATCCGCCGGGAGGAGATCTTGAACATCAACAGGATCGCCTTCCGCATCTTTCTGCCGTGCCTGCTGTTTTATAATGTATACTGCTCCGATCTGTCCGGCTCATTTGACCCGCTGCTGATCGCCTATGCTGTCGGCGGTGTGCTGCTGTCGTTCGCGCTGGCGCTCGGCTATACGCTGCTCATGGAAAAGCTGCCGGAGCGCCGCGGCGTGATGATCCAGGGCATGTTCCGCAGCAACTACGTCATCATGGGCATCCCCGTGGCGACGGCGCTGCTCGGCGCCGACCAGCTCGGTACGATCTCAATCATGATTGCGATCGTCGTGCCGATTTTCAATATGCTGGCCATCATCGTGCTCGAGGTATTCCGCGGGCAGAGGCCGAAGCCGCTGCATGTCCTTGGCCAGATTGTGAAAAACCCGCTCGTGATCGCGTCCGCGCTCGGCATCCTGACGCTGGCTGCCGGCATCCGTCTGCCGCACATTCTCGAGCAGACCATCCAGAACGTCAGCGCCATCGCATCGCCGCTGCAGCTGTTTCTGCTCGGCGCGTTCTTCCAATTCTCCGGCATCCGGCGCTACGTGCGCGAGCTCACGGCTGTCGTGGCGGCAAAGCTCATCGTGTTTCCGGCGCTGTTTCTCGGACTCGGTGCGCTGCTCGGCTTCCGGGACGCGGCGTTCGTGTCGCTGCTGGGTGTGTTCGCCTCGCCGACCGCCGTCAACTCCTTCACCATGGCGCAGCAGATGGGCGGCGATGCGGAGCTTGCGGGCGACATCGTCGTCGTGACCTCGGCCGTGAGCATGCTGACCATGTTCCTATGGGTGTTTCTGTTCAAATCTCTTGGCATGTTCTGAGCGCCGGGGGCTTCCCAAACCAGGTAAACCGGCGTATAATACTGTATTCGGATAACGAAACCACAAAGAGGGCAAAACCATGAATTTTCGAATGATCGGGCAGGTCGTCGGCCGCGTATTGTGCATCGAGGCCGCGCTGATGCTCCTGCCGATGATTGCAGCCTTGGTCTATGATGAATCTCCGGTCCCGTTTCTGATCACGATTGCCGTCACCGGCGGCATCGGGCTGGTCATGTGGCGCGTGCGCGCCAAATCCGGCGGCATGACCGCACGCGACGGTTTTCTGATCGTCGGCCTGTCGTGGATCGCCATGTCGCTGTTCGGCGCCCTGCTGTTCGTGCTCACCGGTGACATTCCGAACTACATCGACGCCCTGTTCGAGACGATCTCGGGCCTGACCACAACCGGTGCCAGCGTCGTCACATCGCCGGAGAGCATGACGCGCGGCGGTATGTTCTGGCGGCTGTTCACACACTGGATCGGCGGCATGGGCATTCTCGTGTTCGTGCTGGCCGTGCTGCCCATGAGCGGCAACCGGTCGATGCACATCATGCGCGCCGAGGTCCCCGGCCCGACGGTCGGCAAGCTCGTGCCGCGCATCCGCAAGACTGCCTCCATCCTCTACCTGCTGTACATCGCGCTCACGCTCGTGGAGATGGTTCTGCTCATCGCCGGCGGCATGAGCTTTTACGATGCGCTGCTGCACGCGTTCGCCACCGCCGGCACCGGCGGCCTGTCCACGCGCGCGCTGAGCATCGGCTACTACAACAGCGCCTATATCGACATCGTCGTGGGCGTGTTCATGATACTCTTCGGCGTCAACTTCAGCCTGTATTACCTCATTCTACTCGGCAACATCCGCACCGCCCTGCGCAACGAGGAACTGCGCTGGTTCCTCGGTGTGATCGCCTTCGCCGTCCTCACGATCGCATTCGACATCCGCAATCTCTACGGCGGCGTCGGCCACGCCCTGCGCTATTCCTTCTTCCAGGTCACATCGATCATCTCTACGACCGGCTTTGCGACTGCCGACTTCAACCTCTGGCCGGAGTATTCCAAATTCCTGCTCGTGCTGCTGATGTTTGTCGGCGGCTGCGCCGGCAGCACCGCCGGCGGCCTGAAAGTCTCGCGCGTGATGCTGCTGTTCAAGTCCTGCACGATCGAGGTCAAGAAGATGCTGCGCCCCCGCTGCATTGAAGAGGTCCGGCTCGACGGTAAGCCGGTCGACGGGCAGACCGTCTACAACGCCCTGACGTATTTCACGTTCTACATCATCATCCTGCTCATCGCCGGGCTGATCGTGTCGCTCGACGGACTGGACTTCACGACGAATTTCACCGCCGCACTCTCGTGCCTGTCCAACGTCGGGCCGGGGCTCTCCCTTGTCGGACCGACCGGAAGCTTTGCCATCTTCTCGCCGCTGAGCAAGATCGTGCTCATGATCTGCATGCTGCTCGGCCGTCTGGAGATCTTCCCGCTGCTGCTGCTGTTCGTGCCGTTTACGTGGCGCTGGAAATGAGCGCTGCCCGCGCCGGAATGCACATTGACCACAAGCAAAAATCCACACCGCCCCGCAAGTCTTATAACTTGCGGGGCGGTTTTTCAACGCCTTTCCCTGCCGGGTGCGCGGCGTGCCGACCCGCACCTTGAGCCTTCTCCTTGAGGAGAAGGCTTAAAAAATGCGCAGCAAATCTTATCTCTGCAGCTCATTCCATCCGAGGCGGGCCTTGCCCCCTCGGGCTCCCCTGTGGTTCTGTCACATTGCTCCGCTGCCACTAACTCCCCGCAAAACAGCGACAACCCCGCAGGCCGAAGCCTGCGGGGTTGCCTCCGCGTATCCGCGGTCCATTGCATCCGAGGCGGGCCTTGCCCCCTCGGGCTCCCCTGCGGCTCTGTCACATAACTCCGCTGCCACTGACTCACTACAAAACAGCGACAACCCCGCAGGCCGAAGCCTGCGGGGTTGCCTCTCTATGACGCCGCAAACGCGGCGGTCCATATTTCTTAATCGGGACGCTGGAGAGTTGCGCCTTGGTCAGATCACTCCGACAGCTCTGCCTTCTTCTCGGCAGACAGCTTCTTGATCTTCGGGATGCCCCAGATGAACGCCGGGAGCACAACAACGATCAATGCATAGTAGCCGTCATAGCCGTAGATCTTGGAGATGATGGTCGACAGGCCGAGCAGGGAAACTGCATAGCACAGGCCGATGACGATCAGGCCGACGATCACGCTGCGCGCAGCCTTGCTCTTGATGGCCTTCGGGAAGCAGTGACCCTCGAAGCGCTGGATCATGGAGTAGACCAGCGTGACGGACGTGGACACGAACGCGCAGAACAGCAGGATGGTGTACACGACGAACAGCCAGGTGTAGCCGCTGCCCATGAGGGTGACAACGCTCTGGTTGGGGAGCTTCATGACATCGCCGATATGGCGGGCTGCAATGCTGGCAACCGTATCAACACCGGTGCTCTTGATGGCGCAGAGGATCGGGTACCAGCGCAGCAGCATGGCACCGGAAGCGGCGAGCGCGCCGCCGTTCATGAGCCAGCCAAGGATGCTGGCGCGCTTGACGCCCTTGTGGGTCAGCTCGGTGGAAGCAGCGATCATGGCCGGGACGGACACGCACTGGAAAGCAGCGTACACGAACACGCCGCGCCAGACGCCCTCGAGGCCCTTCTGGGAGGTGACGTCAGCGATGGCCGGGATGGAAGCGTAGGCCGCGTTCTCAGTGGCCAGCTCCTGGGCAACCGCGTCGATCGGAACGACAAAGCCCATGATGACCAGGATCGCGGTGACGATCAGGATCGCGGGCAGAACGCCTTCTTCTACGATGCGGCGGAGGGCTTGCTGTCTTCCACGATCTTGCTGCTTGCAGAGTTTCTGCCGCCGGATGAGGAGCACCCGGAGGAGCGGCGGCACATCGTGTCGGTATTCAAGCTGGTGCAGGATCTGCTGGAGCCGGCGCGTGGTGCGCGGGGACGCTCCCGTTTCCAACTGCTCATGGATAAGCTGCCGTCCGAGCACAAAGCGCGCTGGCTGGCAGGCGCCGCACTCAACAGCTCCGAGCAGGCGATGGCATCCGTCATGTCCACGGTGCTGTCCCGGCTCAACTCGTTCCTCGATAGTGAGCTGGAGCAAATTCTGTGCTTCGACAGTGCCATTGACGCTGAAATGTTTGCGGCGGAGAAATCCGCCATCTTCCTCATCCTGCCGGAGGAGGATCAGACGAAGAACTTTATGGCGGGCTTGATGATCCAGAACCTCTCCCGTGAGCTGTTCGCAGTAGCGGATGAGAACGGCGGCAAACTGAAAAACCGCGTTATCCTCTTTTGCGATGAGCTGGGTACCATGCCGCCCTTTGATATTTTGCCGCTTTTCAGTGCTGGACGCTCTCGCCGCCTGACGCTGGTACCCATCATCCAGTCGCTGGCGCAGCTGGAAAAGAACTACGGCAAAGAAGGCGCATCCATCCTGATGGACAACTGCCAGGATGTGATCAGCGGCGGCTTTGCGCCCAACAGCAGCTCGGCCGAAACGCTTTCCAAGGCACTCGGCTCTCGCACAGTCATGAGTGGCTCGGTCAGCAGGAATAAAAACGATCCGTCGCAGTCGCTCCAAATGATAGAGCGACCGCTGCTGACACCGGACGAACTCAAGTCCTTGCCCAAGGGCGACTTTATCGTCATGAAAACCGGTGTGCATCCGATGCGGGTACACCTCAAGCTGTTCTTCAAATGGGGCATTGAGTTTGACGATGAACACCCATACGCCGTACCCGACCAAGGCAACCGTGAGGTCAAGTATGCCGACAAAAAGGAAATTCAGAACGGCATACTCGAAAAATATCCGCCGGAGTGGAAAGAGGAAACGCCTGCACCGAGCGACGCTGACGGCGGCGGTCAGGCACAGCAGGACAGCACCAAGAACGAGCCGCAGAGAACGCAGCCCAAGAGCGAAAAGCGAGGCGGCAACCCCATCCGTACCTCACTGCCGAAAAAAGAAACTGCTCCCGACATAACGGAAGCAGAAATCATAAAAGACTTAACCGAAACGGAGGTGCAAAGCAATGAGCCGTCTTGATTTTCTATACCGCACCGAGCTGCCGCACAGGGCCGTTGCGGTATATATCTATCTCGCCGACCGAACGAACGAGAACAACGAGTGCTGGCCTGCCATCTCGACCATAGCCTCAGACCTCAAGCTCTCGCCCTCCACCGTCCGCCGCGGGATCCGTGACCTCAAAAAAGCAGGGCTCCTCGCAACCGAGCAGCGGTACAGAAAAAAAGGCGGCAAGAGCAGTCTGCTGTTCCGGCTGAAAGCGGAGTGAAAAAAGCAAAACGCTCCGCCAAGGGGCAACTGCGTTCTCGAGGTCCCCCAAAAGCTATACAGCTTTTTGGGGAGAGGAGGAGCAACGGAGCAGATGAGCTTTTGCCGTTCTATGGCAAAACGAATCGTGCGGAGTTTGTGACGACGAAGTGACAGGTGCCACCTGTCATGGTGATAGGAGAAAGTGAACTACCCAACTGAAGAATAACTACAGCAGAAAGAAAAGCAAGAGGATATATGCAGTTTGTAAGAGTCTGTTGTCCGGCAGATATTCGGCAAGGCAAATCGAACCTAAACCGACTGTGCTTTTTCTTTCTGCTGTAGTGAAAGTGCGAAAAACCACAGAAAATAAATTCATCGCTTTATAACCCGTTGTGTTTTTCACAGAAATATGCTATTATATTCTTGACAGTCACTTCTGCTGTTTTCGGATTTTGTTCGGTGGAAGCAAACCCTAATTGAATCGAGGCTGACGATATGAATATTAGCTATAAAAAGCTCTGGAAATTGCTGATTGACCGGGATATGAAAAAGAAGGACCTGGAAAAGGCTGCGGGCATCAGCAACTATGTCATTTCCAAAATGACACGGAATGAAAATATCACGGTTGAAACCGTGGGAAAGATCTGCAAAGCACTGAATTGTACGCCGAATGACATATTGGAATTCGTGTCCGACAATGAGTAAGAGGTTTGATTATGAACAGCATTTTGAAAAAAATCAGGCAAAGCGATGCCTTTAATGAGGAAAATCGAATCCCCTATACAAAGGCGATCGTGTTGATGAGCTTATTTACTTTTGTGTTTCTGGGCGCGGAATTTTTGTTTGTCAATATGATCTCCCGCACGGTTTCGGGGAATCAATCGGTAAATGCCCAAAACTATGCGCTTGGTATCAGCGTCATCGGTTTCGTTCTGTATCCTGTTTTCTCTCGATTTTGTAAAGGAAAATGGCAAACCGCACTTGCAATGTGCGCAGCGATTTTGTCGGTTATTTTTCTGTTTGTGATATGCCGCCATGCCTCTTATGCACTTACACTCGGCATGGGACTCTTGCTGTTTCTGATTCTCGGCGCGTTTGGAAGTGCCGTATTCTACAAAACACTATGTCTGATAGAGGACAACACCTATATTGCGCGACTGACAGGCGTTTCCTATATGCTTGGAATCTTGCTTCAAATCGCAAACAACGATTTGGTTCATATAGATCACATAGAAGCCGGCATACTTTCTGCATTTATACTATTGCTGGCATTTATGCTGATAAAAGCAGAAAAAAACAGCGTTGTCCCTGCCTTCTCCAAAAGCAAAACCGAAGAGGAAAACGACGAAAGCGGAAAGGATAGCTTGAAAATCATTTTGCTCCTCGTCCTATTTGTCGCACTGATGACTTTTATTTTCAGCACCATGGACAATGCGGTCACCGTATACCACGCAAACGGAACGGTGAATATTGGTCAGTGGCCGAGAATACTTCTCGCACTCAGCGGTCTTATGGCAGGTTTTTTGTTTGATATCGCAGGCAGAAAATATATGAGTGTGATCATGTACTGCGTAATGCTTCTGTCTACGACCTGCCTTGTCATTATTCAATTTGCCGGGCCGTTCACGGTGGGTCTGGTCATATTCTATCTGTCCGCCGGCTTCTTTGCCGTTTTCTTTACCTCTTCCTTTATGGAGATCGCCCGATACACGGATACCCCCGAGTTGTGGTCAGGGTTTGGCAGAGCCGTCAATAATCTTGTTGCCGCTGCAATCTCGGGAGGCTCCCTTGCACTTTTGCATTCCGAAAACAATATTATCATGATCACCATAGAGCTGATTTTATTCGTGGCCACCAGCATTGTTGCGCTTTTCTATACCAACAAAAGAAAAGCGTTTTTTGACAGGCTTGCCGAAGCGGACAGCAGCGAACTAAGCGACGGTGAAAAACTGCAAAGGCTGGCAGAGCAGTTTTCGCTGACGCAGAGAGAAGCCGAGGTTTTCGGACTGCTTGTCCATACCGAAGACGGATTGCAGACGATAGCCGATGGTTTGTATGTCTCCAGACGAACCTTAGAGAGATATGTCTCCGCCATATATGAAAAAACAGGTGCAAAATCACGGATCGGGCTTGTTGCTCTTTATAACAACGTATAATAAAACATAACAAAAAGCATTTTATCCTCCCGCCGATGTGGGAGGATATTTTTTGCGGTTTTTTCAGGGAAAACCGATATTTTTTGCCTAAGTTTTAAGAATGGCGGAGTTCCGCCACCCCATTTTCGGCAGATTGGCGGACTTCCCTTATATCAAAATCGGCACTCTGTAAGTATAATTATATGCAAAGACGGTCGGGAGGAATACGAATTGCGACACAAACTCTTATATTTGATCGAAAGGTATCATACGAAGTATTTGCCCAAAATTTTAACTGTCCTTTTGCTTGCAAGTTTGGCTCTGAGTGCCTGTGGCAAAAAGCCTTCGGAAACATACAGTTCTACATCAATCCCAGAGCCTTCACAAAACACATCTACGCAGGCGGAGCCGGTAACGCTGGAACAGGCGCTTCTCAAGGAACGCGGCAAGCCGTATGACCAATCGGACTACAAGACATTTGTCGGCGGCGAGGGCATTATAAACGAATACGCCGAATTCGACTGTAATCTGGATCACGGCTACAGTAAAACCGTCAACGATCTCGTGGTGGCTGATGGAAAGCTGTATCAGGCAAATTTCAACTCCGTTCTGGCAAACGGCAAGAACATACAGGAGGTCGGCACCCTGCCCGGAAAAAATATCCGATATTGGCGCCTGACCCATGACGGTGAAATGGGAGAGATCTACTTAAATGACGGCTCCGGCTATAAGGTCAGCAACCCGCCGTTTACGGCCTCGCCGATGGATCAGGCGCAGCATCCGCTGTTCCGAAAGGTTTACCGCTATGCTTCCGACGGAAAGGCGCTGGAGGATCATACGGTAGAATACTTAAATGCCGATAAGGTCTACTCCGGCGATCCGATGATCACCGTTGCCGGCGGTAAAGTCAGCCTGCTTTTTTCGGGCAAATACCTTGATAAGGGTACGACCGGCTGGAATTGGTATCGGGACATGGACCGACGGGAGTACATTGCCTTTGATTTGGAGCTGTCCGAGCTTGCCGGTGAAACACCGATCCGGCTGTTTAATCGGAACATTCTGATGACCAATTGTGCCTTTTATGAGATCGTGTATGCCTCGGAGCCTTTGGACGACAGCGACACAAATGCGCAGTTTGCGCCGGACGGTTCGGTGTCTCCCTACTATCCTGCAGCACAGCATCTCAACTGCAATGTAAAGCTAAGAAAGATTGATCTGCTTACCGCTTTTTATGGTGATGTCCGCAACATCAGCACAAGCCATGTGATCACCGAGGACTATACGATGCTCCCCATTGCCGAGGTGCTTACAGACGGATACGGTGCGTATCAAAAATACGATCCCTGCCGTTTCTATTGGGACTATAATCAGGATTAAGGAAAAAAGGAGAGAAACACGATGAATATAAAACGAATCACGGCGCTTGCGCTGGCCTTGGTCATGACCTTGCTTCTTGCCGCCTGCGGCAGCAAAACCGTTGTGAACGATGACGGCACAAAAACCGAACAAACGGAAAGAGGCGTGAAGGTCACGCAGACGGTCGCCAAAGCCGCACAGACGGAAAAATATGAAACTGCCGATTTCAGCATGACCATCCCCAAGGGCTGGACGGTAACGACCGGCGGAACAAATATCTACCACAGTATTCGGGTAAGCGACCCGAACGAACCACTCAATCAGATGTTTGTGCTGCTCAAAGCCGATGTGTTGCTGCACAGTCAGGCTGGCAAAGATGCATGGCAGCAGAACTACAATATGGGCGATACACAGGCGGCGCTTTTTGCTAAGGCCGCTGTGCTTGATAACCCGTCTACAGAGGGCTTTTTCAAAATATTCTCACAGTATACTGCATTTGCATCGGAGGTGGAGCCTGCTTATTCGGGATATGCCTTCCCCCGGTTTGATAATTTTACGGTAACCGACCGCTATCCCTCTGCCAGCCCGATGAAGTCCTCCGCTCTCGGCGACGAGCAGCTTCGCGCGACATTCACGGATAACGGCAAAGAGGGCGAGGGCCTATTTGCCGCCAGTGTGGTGGACTTTGGCAGCTTTACCATCTCCGGCGGCAATGTGGTAGGTTATCAGCTTCAGGCGGTGGACGGCGGCTACTATATGGCTTACAACATCGTTGCTGTTACCGCCGCAAAGGACACCTTTATCGAGTGGGAAGGTGTGCTGACCGATTGCTTCAAAACCCTGCAGTATTCCGACAGCTTTGTCAGTACCACCAATCAGGCAAGCAATGAAAAGGTTGCCCTTGCTCAGCAGATCAGCCAGAACTTCAATTCGACCATGGACGGCTTTATGTCCTCCTGGGAAAGCCGCAACAGAAGTCAGGACATTATGAGCCAGAAGCAGAGCGACGCCACCCTCGGCTACGAGCGCGTGTACGATACCGAGACCGGCGAAATTTACAAGGCTACGAACGGTTTTACCGATGTGTACGACGGCAAGCGGTACAAGGCAGTGACCGACGACAATATGTATGCCGAACCTATCAGCGGGTATATTGAAAAGCAATAACACCATAACAAAAACGGTTTACCGTAGAATCGTGATGAAAAGGAGGTGACGGACGATGAACGGGCAGTTTTCCGCTTTGCCGGACAGTAAAACTATAAGGATATTGCTGCCGTATAAAAGGCAATATGTGATCTTCGCCGTCTATGAAGTGCTGGACAAAAACGGAGCCGAATATGAAAAAACAGACGCATCCACCATTTTAGCAGAGATGTCGGTATACGGTAATTTAAGCCGGTTTTCCGTCTCCGTAAATGAACAGAAAACGGGAACGGAACTGACCGTAACCATGATACATCCTTGCCAGGGACTGTCCGATACCGGTATCCGAAGGGCAACGACCGCCATAGCCGACAGTATATCGCAGCATTTGGAAAACGAGCTTGAAATAAACAAGGTATCCGTCCAAAGGCAACCTGTTTGAAATTTCAGAATGGAGGCAACCAAATGAATGAGTCGCGAGTATTTATGTTAAATGGCACGGACGTGCAAAAGATCGTTACCCGCTTAGAGGGTTTCTTTCGCACCGAGAAGGGTATGGAGGTGCAAAGATCCGAGACTACGGAGGGCTATGTTATACAGGCGAGCCAGCCGAAGGACGGATGGAGAACTCTTACGGGAATGCGGCTTGCCGTTACCGTGCAGATGACGGTTATGGGAAATCAATTGAATGTAAACATCGGCGAAGGACAGTGGTCGGATAAAATCGGCGCCGGAGCAATCGGTCTGTTTGTTGCATGGCCGCTGGCGATCACCGCCGGAATGGGTGCATTCAAACAGAAAAAGTTACCAGGCGAGGTGTTTCAGGTCATCGAAACTACCATTATGACCGGCGGCCAGCCTGTGGTTGTGACCGGCGCAAGTCAGACGGTGGCTGTGGGAATGATCGTGTGTCCGAGCTGCAAAGCGCAGCTCACCGCCGGCTCTAAGTTCTGCAATCATTGCGGAACAAAGCTCAACACAAAATGCCCGAATTGCGGTGCAGATATTACACAGGGAAGCGCATTCTGCTCCGAATGCGGACAAAAACTTTAAGAAAGGATTTTTAAATCATGAAAGAACGCACACTTATAACAAAATTGCTGACAGTTCTGCTCACGCTGTGCATGGTGCTGTCGCTGACTGCATTTACGGCGTATGCCGGCGAGCTACCCAAGCCGGATTATCTTCCTGAAGGCGTAACGTACTCTAATGACTACGATCACACATACCACACGCAGGTCAATGTAACCGCCAATGTTTCCGTCAAGGATTCCGATGGTACGGTGGTCGAAACCACACAAGTAAGTAAAAGTACCGAGGAGTTTCTCAAAGGAGGCGTAGGCATGTTGCAGAGCAATATTGCAAGGCTTCAGACCGAGATCGAAACACCATATCAAGACAAGGGGACCCTTGCACGTGAAAACGAGAGCGGGCAGTCGATTCTTGACCATTTTGAGAGTGCAGAGCTTTATACGTTCATTCCCACGTCCGGTGATCCGGTCGAGTTTGGCATGGACTTAGATGCAGCAAAGAAGTATTTCAATGAGCACCCGGATGCAACCGGTACTTTCACCGAAATTTTGGATGTCCACGAATATCAAAAATATAATTACACCTATGACCTGAATGTGCAGCAAACCGGTCAACCGGAAAGCACTATCACTGCGGCGACGATTGAAAATGTAAAATTCGACTATCAGTTGGGTGATGCACCGCAGGCCACAGCATGGGTAGCCATTGACGATATGGATAAATATGAGATCGCCTATGAATGCTGGCAGCAGTTTGAAAACAACGAACCCGTTGCCGCCTGGTATTCCGACAACGGTGCACACGGTTCTCTTCCGACCATCACGGAATTTGAAAGCGGGGAAAAATATGTATATTTCCTTATGCTGAAGCCGAAGGA
>OLPF01001375.1_pt1 | contig 20284 bp, 18 predicted proteins | sample 1673121 | NCBI WGS metagenome assembly OLPF01 (sample SAMEA3136756, study PRJEB25190) | human gut metagenome
AACCTGAGGTTCCTGCACCTCCCACACCGCCTTGCGAAGATTCAGGTCGGGTGTTTTGCTTCCCACCTCCCTCTTCGAGGGAGGTGTCGCCGCAGGCGACAGAAGGAGTGATGTCCTTGATTTCAAAAACCTCCCCGCGGTCAGGGAGGTTCGTCGATCTTTTTACGCAAAATACCCCAGCGCTTTTTCCTCGTCGCCGTCGTAGAGCACGCGCATCAGCGTCAGCCCGCAGGCGGGCGCGGTCTGCCCGAGCAGCAGGCGGTCGCCGGTTGCAATCGCGCGCGCGATGCAGCCCGGCTCGCGTTTCCCCGTGCCGACCTCCATCAGTGTGCCCGCGATGATGCGCACCATGTTGTAGAGGAACCCGTCGCCCAGCACGGTCAGAACCACGTCCTCGCCCTGCCGTTCCACCTGCGCGCGGTAAATCGTGCGCACGGTACTCTTGGCGACGCTCCCGCTGGCGGCAAACGCGGCGAAATCGTGCCGGCCGCAGAGGCTCTGTGCTTCCTCGTGCATCCGTTCCGCGTCCATCGGCATGGGCGCGTGCGCCTTGTACTGCCTGCCGATGGCGCAGGCGTGGCGCGCGTTGCAGAATGTGTATCGGTACACCTTCCCGCAGGCGGAAAACCGCGCGTGGAATCCCTCCGGCGCGAGCATGCTTTCGCGGATGCGGATATCCGGCGGCAGCATGGTGTTGAGCGCGAAACAGATTTTTTCCGGCGGGATGCGCGTCGCGCTGTCAAAGTGCGCGCACAGGCCGCAGGCATGAACGCCCGCGTCCGTCCGGCTCGAACCGACCACGCCGATCGTTTCGCCCGTCAGCCGCGCGAGCGCTTCCTCCAGCGTCTGCTGCACGCTCGGGCCGTTGATCTGCCGCTGCCAGCCGCTGTACGCCGTGCCGTCGTATTCAATCGTCAGCCGGAAGCGCTTCTGTCCCTCCGGGGGATGGTCCGCCGGGCTGGGAATGTGGCGGCTGGTCAGCCTCAGCTCATCCAAGCAGCCTGCCCTCCGCCACGATGATGATGAGGAACGCCGCCATCGCCAGCGCGCCGTAAAGGTCGAGCTTGGTGTATTTCAGCTCGCGCAGGCGGGTGCGGTGGTCGCCGCCGCGGTAGCAGCGCGCCTCCATCGCCATGGCCAGCTCGTTCGCCCGGCGGAAGGAGCTGACGAACAGCGGCACGAGCAGCGGAATCATCGCCTTCGCGCGCTCGATCAGGTTGCCGCTTTCAAAGTCCGCGCCGCGCGCCATCTGCGCCTTTTGAATCTTGTCCGTCTCCTCCAGCAGCGTCGGAATGAACCGCAGCGCAATGGTCATCATCATCGCCAGCTCGTGCGCCGGGAAGTGAATCTTCTCCAGCGGGTGCATGATGCGCTCCAGGCCGTCCGTGAGCTGCACCGGGCTGGTCGTCAGCGTCAGCACCGACGTGCCCATCACCAGGAAGACGAGGCGCAGCGCGAAATAAATCGCGTTGTTCAGCGCTTCCTTCGTCAGCGTGAAAAAGCCCAGCGTGAAAATCGGCGTTTCGCCCTGCACAAAGAACAGGTTCAGGATGAACGTGAAGATGATGATGAATCGAAGCGGCTTGACGCCCTTCGCCAGATACGAAAATTTGATGCCCGAAATGCGCACGACGATGTAGAGAAACGCCAGCGCAATCGCGTATCCCGGCAGATTCGCCACGATGAACACGCCCACGATGTAGAGAATCGTCAGAATCAGCTTCATCCGCGGGTCCATCCGATGAATCACCGAGTTGCCGGGGAAATACTGCCCCAGCGTGATGTCGTTAAGCATGGCGGCCTCCCTTCCCCACGATCGCCTCAACCGCCGCGCGGACTTCTTCAATCTTGTAAATGCCCTCCGGCACGTCAAAGCCCTTTTCGCGCAGCTTCTGCGCCAGCTCGACGGCCTGCGGCACGTCCAGCCCGATGGCGCGCAACTCCTCCCCGCGGGAGAAAATCTCGCGCGGCGTGCCGTCCATCGCGACCTTGCCGTGGTTCATAACGATGACGCGCTCGGCCAGCGCCGCCACATCGTCCATCGAGTGGCTGACCATCACGATCGTCGCGCCGGATTCGCGGTGCAGATCGCTGATCAGCCCCAAAATCTCCTCGCGTCCCCGCGGGTCAAGGCCGGCGCAGGGCTCGTCGAGCACCAGCGTCTGCGGCTCCATCGCCAAAACGCCCGCAATCGCCACCCGGCGCATCTGCCCGCCGGAAAGCTCGAAGACCGAGCGCTGGGCGAGCTTGTCGTAATCCAGCGCGACGCGGCGCATCGCCGTGCGCACCCGGCGGTCGATCTCTTCCTCGCCCAGCCCCAGATTCTTCGGGCCGAAGGCGATATCCTTGGCGACCGTCTCCTCAAACAGCTGGTTCTCCGGGTATTGGAAAACCAGCCCGACGCGGCGGCGGATGGCGCGCCTGTCGGTGCCCTTCTCCGCCAAATCCATGCCGTCCACGGTGATTTTACCGCTCGTCGGCAGAATCAGCCCGTTGAGGTGCTGCACCAGTGTGGATTTTCCGCTGCCGGTGTGGCCGATCAGGCCGATGAACTCGCCGTCGTGAATCGTCAGGCTCACATCGTCGAGCGCCCTCGTCTCATACGGGCCGCCCTGCATGTATACATAGTTCAGATGTTCGATGACAATCGACATACTTCCTCCACCATCTCGTCCACGGTCAGCACATCCGCGCGCACGTCCACGCCGTCCGCCCGCAGGCTGTGCGCCAGATCGGTCATCGGCGGCACGTCAAGCCCCAGCGCGCGCACCTTGTCCACCTTCGTGAAGACCTCGCGCGGCGTGCCGTTCATGGCGATCCGCCCGTCGTCCATCACGATCATGTAATCGGCCGTCGCCGCCTCGCTCATGTAGTGCGTGATAATCACCACGCTGATGCCTTCCTCCCGGTTCAGCCGGTGCACGGTGTTCATCACCTCGCGCCGCCCGCTCGGGTCAAGCATCGCCGTCGATTCGTCCAGAATAATCACGTCCGGCTTCATCGCCAGCACGCCCGCGATGGCGACGCGCTGCTTCTGTCCGCCGGAGAGCATGTGCGGCGCTTTTTTGGCGTATTGGCTCATGCCGACAGCCCGAAGCGCGTCGTCGATGCGCACGCGGATTTCCTTGGGCGGCACGCCGTTGTTTTCAAGGCCGAAAGCCACATCCTCCTCCACAACCGTCGCAACGATCTGGTTATCCGGGTTCTGAAAGACCATGCCTGCGTGCTGACGGATATCGAAGACGAGGTCGTCGTCCTTCGTGTCCATCCCGCAGACCCAAACCGTGCCGCTTCCCGGCACATACAGCGCGTTGAAGAGCTTGGCCAGCGTCGATTTGCCGCTGCCATTGTGGCCGAGAATCGCCAGAAACTCGCCCTTCTTCACGCGCATGCTCACCTCATCGACCGCGTTCTTCTCCGCTTCCGGGTAACGGTAGCAGAGGCTGCTGGCGATGATGCGGTTTTCCTCAACATTTGTCACCGATTTATCCTCCATACGGGTACATTCTGTTTTGCGTCTTATTACTCCCTCAGTCAGCTTCGCTGACAGACCTTCGGCGTGACGGAAGGAGACAAAAAACGGCACCCAAAGAACATGTCCTTGGGCGCCGTGAAAGCATAGCAAAAATCCTTGCCGTCTTCTTCCATCCAGACTATACTGTCGGTTTCGGAATTTCGCCGAATCGAAAGCCGCTTTGGCTCGTCGCGGACTATACCGCCGGTCGGGAATCTCACCCCGCCCCGAAGACGGATTGATTATAGCATAAAACCCTTCAAAAGGAAAGAGGAAATTGTTATTGATTAAACGTGACGACCTCTTCCTCCGGCGGTTCGCACGGCTCGAGCTTGGTGACGTAGAGCACCGGGCCGACGCCCTTGTACTGCGTCCGCTCCTCGGCCTTCACCTCGGCGGTAATCATCTGCCATGTCTTCGGCTCGGGCAGCGGCAGCCCGTTCGCCTTGGCGATAAAGCCGACGAAGCGCACGTCCTCCGCGCAGCAGACCATGCCCATCCGGCCGGGAACAAACTCGTCCTTGCCGATGTTACGGCCGCGGTAGATATAGCCCTTAAACCGCACGGTCTTTCCGTCGTATTCCTCCGGGTTTTCGGAAGCGTCCAGATAGAAGATGCCGAACTGGTGATCCTCAATCTCGACGATCGGCGCGTCCATGTCGTAGGGCGGCGGCATTCCCGCGCCGTAATCCTCGCTCGTGCCGTCGTCGTTTTCGAAGTAGAGGGACGCCTGCGGATTCATGCTGCGCACGTTGCGGTCGCGGATGAGCTGGCGGGTTTCCTCCGTCGCGCGGTTGAAAACCACCATGTCCGCGTCCGTGATGTGCTGGAGCATCCGCTGCCCCATGTTCTTGGCGTACAGGTCAAACGTCTCGGCGTTCACCGTCGTGATGATTTGGTAGATTTCCAGTACCTTCGGCGTGCGCTCAATCGCCGCGTCGAGATCCCACATGCCGTTCATCTCGACGATCACGCGGTCTGGGTGATGCTTGCGCACAAACGCGCGCAGCGTGTCGCCGTTGTACTCGTCCTCGTCCTCGATGCACTCCACGACGCTGTGCGTCTTTTTGAGCATATCGGGTTCGTATTCCGTCTCGCCCTCTTCGCACTGGATAATCAGCGTGCTCTCGTCGCGCGTGAATCCGGGGTCCTGCAAAACGCTGGCGATAAAGGATGTTTTGCCGCTTTCAAGGAAACCGGCAAACATGTAAACCGGAATGGCCATTTCGTTCCTCCGATCAGGCGACGCCGAACAGGCTCGCCAGCTTCTCGTCCACGAGCTTGCTGCCGATCACGCACAGGCGGCCGGTGTAATCCGCCGGGCCCTTGCGGATGTTCTGCTCGCCCGGCGTGTAGTCAAAGTGAATCCAGCCGCCGTCGGTGCAGGGCACAATGCCCTTCGCGCGCAGTACAATGCCGTACTCGCCGCCGTCGAGCTTGGCGAGCATCGCGGAAAGCTCGTCCTCGCCGAACTTGCGCACCGTCTCCCTGCCCCAGGAGACGAACACCTCGTCCGCGTCGTGGCCGTGGTGATGGTGGTGATGGCCGCAGCTGCACACGCCGTGCTCGTCATAATGATGATGATGCTCGTGCTCGTCGTGCTCATCGTGATCGTGATGATGCTCGTGCTCGTCATGCTCGTCGTGGTCGTGATGATGCTCGTGCTCGTCATGCTCGTCGTGATCGTGATGATGCTCGTGCTCGTCGTGATCGTGATGATGGTGGCAGCACTCGTCATGCTCATCGTGGTCGTGATGATGGTGGCAGCACTCGTCGTCGTCATCATCATCATCATCATCGTCGTCGTCGTGGTGCTCGGCCATCACCGTCGCCAGCATGTCCTCGGCGAGGCTGTGGTCATCCTGCATCGCCGCGAGAATCGTCTCGCCGCTGATGTCGTCCCACGGGGTCGTGATGATGCGCGCCTTCGCGTTGTGCTCGCGCAGCAGCGCGACGACGGCCTCCAGCTTCTCCTGACTCATGCCCTGCGTGCGGCTGAGCAGAATCGTGCCGGCGTATTCAATCTGGTTGAGGAAGAACTCGCCGAAGTTCTTGACGTACATGCGGCACTTGCCCGCGTCCGCGACGGTCACAAAGCTGCCCATCTCGGCCTCCGGGATGTCCTTCTCCACGCCCTCGACCGCGCGGATCACGTCGGAGAGCTTGCCCACGCCGCTCGGCTCGATCAGGATGCGATCCGGGTGATACTGGTCGATCACCTTGCGCAGCGCCTTGCCGAAGTCGCCCACCAGCGAGCAGCAGATGCAGCCGGAGTTCATCTCCGTCACCTCGATGCCGGCCTCCTTCATAAAGCCGCCGTCAATGCCGATCTCGCCGAATTCGTTTTCAATCAGAACGACCTTCTCGCCGGAAAGCGCCTCTTTAAGCAGTTTCTTGATCAGCGTCGTCTTGCCCGCGCCAAGAAAGCCGGAAAAAATATCAATTTTCGTCATGGTAAGCATCTCCTTATGGGTTTACATTTAAGGCTGCGGGGGAACGCCTGGGACGCTGTCCCAAGCCCTGCCAAGAGCCTGCGGTTCTTGGCACGCCCGCCCGATTCCAAAAGCATATTGTACACCGTTTTTTCGGAAAATACAAGGATTTCAGCCGAAAAAACAAAGTTGGTCAAATTATGCTTGTTTTCTCTTTTTCGCTGTCCGCGTTCAGATTCGCGCCGCGCCGGTTTCCCGCGCCGCCTTCGCCACCGCCTCGGCGACCGCCGGGCCGACGCGCTTGTCAAACGCCTTGGGGATGATGTAATCCGCGCTCAGCTCGTCCTCGGCCACAAGCCCCGCAATCGCGTAGCTCGCCGCAACCTTCATCGCCTCGTTGATGTCCTTGGCGCGGCAATCGAGCGCGCCGCGGAAAATGCCGGGGAATGCCAGCACGTTGTTGATCTGGTTTTTGTAGTCGCTGCGGCCGCTGCCGACAACCGCCGCGCCCGCCGCCAGCGCCTCGTCCGGGTGGATTTCCGGAACGGGGTTCGCCATCGGGAACACGCACGCGCCCGCGTTCATGCTCGCGACCATCTCGCGCGTCACCACGCCCGGCGCGCTCACGCCGATGAACACATCCGCCCCTCGCATCGCGTCGGCCAGCGTGCCGGTGATGCGGCGCGGGTTCGTCCGGCGGCTCATCTCCTCGTGCGCCGGGTTCAGCCCATCCATGCCCTCGCAGAGAATGCCGAACCGATCCACCATAATCAGGTCCTTCACGCCGAGGTTCATCAGGTGCTTGCCGATGGCCACGCCCGCGCTGCCCGCGCCGTTGATGACCACCTTCGCCGTCTCCATCGTCTTGCCGACGACCTTCAGCGCGTTGAGCAGCGCTGCCGCGACGACGACAGCCGTTCCGTGCTGATCGTCATGGAAGACGGGAATATCGCAGATTTCCTTCAGCCTGCGCTCGACCTCAAAGCAGCGCGGCGCAGCGATGTCTTCCAGATTGATGCCGCCGAAGCTGCCGGAAATCAGGTAGATCGTCCGCACCAGCTCGTCCACGTCCTTCGTGCGCACGCACAGGGGGAAGGCGTCCACGCCAGCGAATTCCTTGAAGAGCACGCACTTGCCTTCCATCACCGGCATGCCCGCCTCCGGGCCGATATCGCCCAGACCGAGGATCGCCGAGCCGTCCGTGATGACGGCGACCATGTTCGCCCGCCGCGTGAGCAGATAGCTCTTTTCATAATCATCGCGAATCGCGAGGCACGGTTCGGCCACGCCCGGCGTATACGCGAGGGAGAGCTCTTCGCTGTTGGTGACATGGGCGCGCGGCGTGATTTCGATTTTTCCCTGCCACTCGTAGTGCTTTTTCAACGCTTCCTGCTTGATATCCATAAAAGAACGTCCTTTCTTGGGGCGCTGCCCCAAATATTCCCAACGTCCCCCATCATACTTGAATCGTCCAAAAAAATCAATCCCGTTCGGCAGGAAAAAAGCGTGAAACCATCGAAATGTTTGCAGGGTATGGTGTTTAGGAGGTTGTTTATGAAACTCACTCGCCAGCAGGTGCTCGATCTGCTCGTTCGCGCTGAGGCCGCCGGTCTTCTGCCCGCCGATGGGCCGACCTCGCTGTTCGTCGCCCAAAAGCGCGGGGCTCCCCTTCAGCTCGCGGTCGCCGCGGCGGATTCCAAAATCGTCGTCCGCCAGAGCCGCCTGCCCTTTTCGCGCCCCCTCGTCTTTTCCAGAGCGGAACTGGCGCACCCCTGATTCTACATTCGATTTTCTAAATTGGAGGTTCTTTCCATGAGCAATTTTGAATTTTACACGCCCACCCACGTCTATTTCGGCCGCGATACCCAGCGGCAGGTCGGCGATCTCGTCCGCGCGCAGGGCTGTAAAAAGGTTCTGGTTCATTTCGGCGGCCAGAGCGCGCGCCGCAGCGGCCTGCTCGATCAAATCGAAGCGTCCCTCGATGCGGCGGGCGTCGCGCACGTCCAGCTCGGCGGCGTCGTCCCCAATCCGCATCTGTCCCTCGTCTATCAGGGCATCGACCTGTGCAAAAAAGAGGGCGTTGACTTCATCCTCGCCGTCGGCGGCGGCAGCGTCATCGACTCCGCCAAGGCCATCGGCTACGGCCTGTGCATGGATGGCGACGTGTGGGATCTGTACGATCATACGCGCAAGGCGGAGGGCTGCACGCCCATCGGCGTGGTGCTGACCATCGCCGCCTCCGGCAGTGAAATGAGCAATTCCTCCGTCATCACCAAGGAGGAAGGCGGCATCAAGCGCGGCTATAACGACGAAATCTGCCGCCCGAAGTTCGCCATTATGAACCCGGAGCTGACCATGACCCTGCCGGATTACCAGACCGCCTGCGGCTGCACCGATATCCTCATGCACACCATGGAGCGCTATTTCACGCAGGGCGATTCTCTGGAAATTACGGACAGCATCGCCGAGGGGCTTTTGCGCACCGTCATGGCGCAGGCCGTCATCCTCCGCGACGATCCCAAGAATTACGACGCGCGCGCCGAGGTCATGTGGGCGGGCAGCCTCTCCCATAACGGCCTGACCGGCTGCGGCCACAGCGAGAGCGACTTTGCCTCCCACCGTCTGGAGCACGAGCTGGGCGGCATGTTCGATGTGGCGCACGGCGCGGGTCTCGCCGCGGTCTGGGGAAGCTGGGCGCGCTATGTCTACAAGAACTGCCTGCCGCGCTTCGTCCGCTTCGCGCGCAACGTCATGGGCGTGGAGGCCGACCTGTCCGATGAGGAAACCGCCCTTCGCGGCATCGAAAACATGGAGGATTTCTTCCGCTCCATCCACATGCCCACCAGCCTCAGCGAGCTGGGCGTTCATCCCACCGAGGCGCAGCTTTGCGAGCTGGCGCGCAAGTGCAAGATTGCCGTCGGCGGCCTGCTCGGTTCTGCCAAACGTCTGGATGAATCCGACATGCTGGCGATCTACAAGATGGCCAATCACTGATCTTTGTTCAAGTCTGTAAAGCGTCAAGCTTTCGCTCACGCATGTATTTTTTCGCAATTTCCCATATATCAATAAAGGGAAGCCGTTCCGCGCGGCTTCCCTTTTTCAATGATTCGCTTAAAATTTATTCGCCCAAAATTCTCGCCTTGTTCAGCGGGAAAACCACGCAGCGCACATGTCCCTTGATCATCTTGCGCTCCAGCGCGCCGACCATCGGGCTGCGGCTATCCTTGCTGTTGTTGCGGTTGTCGCCCATCACGAAGTAGTGCCCCTCCGGCACGGTGAACGGCCCGAAGTCCGTTTCGTTGGGCGTCATATCGAACTGCTGCTCGACGTGCTCGCCGTTCACATACAATTCGCCTTTTTTCAGCTCAATCGTTTCGCCCGGCAAGCCGATCACGCGCTTGACGCGATACATGCCGTCGTCCGTGTTCGGGTAATCGCAGATCACGATGTCAAACCGCTCCGGGTCGCCCATCAAATAATCAAACTTCGTCGCGATCATAAATTCGCTGTCTTCCAGCGTGTTGAGCATCGAGCTGCCGTCCACGCGAACCGGCTCAAAGATGAACGTGCGCACGACGAACGCCAGCGCCGCCGCCACAACGAAAACCATCACCCATTCAAAAATCTCGCGCTTCAAGCTCTTTTTGGGCTTCTCCTTTTTCTTCTTGTCTTTCTTTTCCTGCTCCATGAAAAATTGCGCCTCGTTTCCTTGAATTTTTAATCCGTCTCGTTGGTGCCGCGAATCGGCTCTTTCGCGTGCTCAATCACCTTTTTCATGCGCTTGGTGAAATCCGCGCGATCCATCATCACAATGCGCCCGCAGCCCGAGCAGCGGATTTTGATGTCCGCGCCCACGCGGATCACCGTCCATTTGTCGCTGCCGCAGGGGTGGGTCTTGCGCATCTGCACCAAATCGCCCAACTGCAATTCGTCCATGCCTGCCGCCTCCTTTTGTGCGTCACCGCCCATTATAGCAGGGGCTTTTCCTCTTTTCAAGCATAAACCTCCGGCGGCAAAACCATTATATGCGCGTCGCGCCGAATTGTCAACTATATTTTGCTTTTTGTTAAATTTATCCGTCGTTTATTCCGGGTCGATTCGGTGGATTCTCTCGCGCAGCCGCATCATCTTTTCGTCCGTCTGGTGGATCACGTCGGCACATTCCCGCAGTTCCCGCATGATGGCCTCGCTGTCCTCCACCTGCTTTTTATACTGCATATCGTGGTCGAGCGTCGCCCAGAAGTCCATCGCAATCGTGCGGATCTGGATTTCGCAGCGAACAGGCCGCACCTTGTCGCTGAAATACACCGGGATTTCGACGATCAGGTGATAGCTCCTGTATCCGTTGTCCTTCGGCACTTTGATGTAGTCCTTGACCGTGATGATCCGAACGTCTTTCTGCCGCGCCAGCATCCGCGCGATTTCATAGATGTCGTCGATGTACGCGCACAGCACGCGAATCCCCGCGATGTCCGACAGGTGCTGCGTCATGTTGTCCACCGTCACCTCAAGCCCCATCTTCTTGAGCTTTCGCGCGATGGAAGACGGCTTTTTCAGCCTGCTTTCGATAAACTCGATCGGGTTTCTCCGATACCGCACCGTCATGTCCTTGGAGAGCACCTCCAGCTTGGTGCGCATCTCCAAAATCGCGCAATGATAGCGCATCATCGCTTCCTGATAGAGCGCCTCTTGGGCAAAAACGTGCTCGCTGTCGGATGGAATGATATCCGTATCAATGGCCGTCGGGCCCCTTAATTCGTTATTTCTCATGGCCTTGCTCACCTTTACAGGCATTGTCGCCCATTTTTTTGATACGATAATTGTAACATATTTTCACCTATCTGTCTATCCGCTCTTTCCTTCGGTCATTTCCCCATTTTTTGTGCGCGCCGCCCGCCTTTGCAGTTGACGGGGAAACAAAGGATTTGATAAAATGAGGATATCATCCTCTACTCAGATTTGAAAAGAGTGAAATCAGCTGCCATGAACGGATATTATCTACTGGTCATGGGCGAAAACGGCGTTCAAAGTCTCAATACACTTTCCAAAGAACTCACCATACTTTAACATCATTGTTCAGGAGGTACGGTTATGCTTTCATCTGATCCCCGTTACGGCAACTACCTGAAAATTTTGCAGGAGGAGCTCGTTCCGGCAACGGGCTGCACCGAGCCGATCGCCATCGCATACGGCGCGGCTAAGGCTCGCGAGCTTCTGGGCGTACTGCCGGAATCCGTTCTGGTGGAGGCCAGCGGCAACATCATCAAAAACGTCAAGAGCGTCGTCGTGCCCAACACCAACAGCCTCAAGGGCATCGAAGCGGCGGCTGCGGCCGGCATCGTCGCAGGCCAATCCGACAAAATTCTAGAGGTCATCAGCGAGGTAACGCCCGCGCAGCGTGCCGAAATTCGCGCGTATCTGGCCGATCACCCCATCGTCGTCAAACCTGCTGAAGGCGACAAAGTCTTCGATATCTTGATTACCCTTCGCGCCGGAAACAATCATGTCAAACTCCGCATTTCGGATTATCACACGCATATCGTCTATATCGAGAAAAACGGCGAAGTGCTGTTTCAGAGCGGCGAGGTGCTATCCGACAGCGCGCGTGACATGCTGACGGATCGCTCCTGCCTGTCCGTAGAAGGGGTGCTCGACTTCGCCTCCACCTGCAATTTGGAAGACGTTCGAGCGCTGATCGAGCGCCAGATCGACTACAACTACGCCATCGCTGAAGAAGGCATGCGGCATAGCTGGGGCGCGAATATCGGCTCCGTGCTCAAGGAGCATTACGGCGTCGGCATCTATTCCCGCGCCCGTTATATGGCCGCGGCAGGCTCCGACGCACGCATGAGCGGTTGCGAAATGCCGGTCATCATCGTCTCCGGCAGCGGCAATCAAGGCATCACCGCCTCCGTCCCGGTGGTGGAATATGCCAAGGAGTTGAACGTCAGCCGCGACCAAATGGTGCGCGCCGTGCTTCTTTCCGACCTTCTGACCATCCATCTCAAAACCGGCATCGGCCGGCTGAGCGCCTATTGCGGCGCTGTCAGCGCGGGATGCAGCGCAGGCGCCGCCATCGCTTATCTCCACGGCGGCGGATTCCGCGAAATCGCGCACACGCTTGTCAATTCGCTGGCCATTGTCTCGGGCATGATCTGCGACGGTGCAAAAGCCTCCTGCGCGGCTAAAATCTCCGCCGCCGTGGATGCGGGTCTCGTCGGTTACAGCATGTTCCGCAGCGGACAGCAGTTCCGCGGCGGTGACGGCATCGTTACCAAAGGTGTGGAGGAAACCATTCGCAACATCGGCCGCCTCGGTCGGCTCGGCATGCGTGAAACCGATCGCGAGATCATCCGCATTATGACCAATCAGCCCGCCTCCGAGGAGGCCGATTGAATCGTCTTATCGTTCGGCGCATCAGCAGATGATACGATTGCTTCGCATCGTAAACCTTCGTCACAGGCCAGGCATCAAAACACAGGCGCGCCCCCGGCAGAAGAATCTACAAATCCGCACCGCTGAAGTTTGGACTCATCATCGCGATGCTTTCGTTATTCCATTTTCGCTTTATCGCCCTTGAGAAATATGCTATAATGGAATCGTATCATTTCACATGCCAAGGGAGAATCGTTTATGCCGCCGATTACCGTGATGATTAAGCCCGTATCCGGCGCCTGCAACATGCGGTGCCGTTATTGCTTCTATGCCGACGAAATGAAGCGCCGCGAGGTCGCCATATCCCCCCGCATGAGCGACGCGCTGCTCGACGTCACGGTGCGTCGCGTCATCCGTTCCGCCGATTCCGCCGTGCATTTTTTGTTTCAGGGGGGCGAGCCCACGCTGATCGGCCTCCCTTTTTTTGAGCGGCTCGTTCAGCTTGAGCAAAAATACAACACGCGCGCCCTTCGCATAACCAACGCGGTGCAGACCAACGGCTATGACCTTTCCGACGAAATGATCGCCTTCTTTGCCAAAGAACATTTTCTCGTCGGCGTTTCGCTGGATGGAACGGCGCAGACGCATGACCTGATGCGCCCCGACGCGGCGGGTCGCCCTACCGCGTCCGTCGTCCGCAAGACCATTGAGCGCCTGCGCGAGGCCGGCGTAAGCGTTAACGTGCTGTGCGTCGTCAACGGCGAAGTGGCCAGGCGTCCGTCCGAGGTCTTTGATGCGCTCGCTCCGTATGAATACATCCAATTCATCCCCTGCCTCGACGGCCTTGACGGGCAGACGCGGGATTACTCCCTGAGCGGCGAGGCCTATCTCGCCTTTCTGAAAGAAACCTTTGACCGCTATCATCTGGCTTACACCGAGGGACGCCCCGTCTCCATCCGCAATTTTGACAACTGGATCGCCATGCTCATGGGCATGCCGCCGGAAAACTGTGCGATGGTCGGGCGCTGCGGTCCGAGCCTCGTCATCGAAAGCGACGGAAGCGTCTATCCCTGCGATTTCTACGCGCTGGACGCCTGGAAGCTCGGCAGCATTTCCGACGATTCTCTCCTGCGAATGCTCACGGGTGAGCGGGAACATGCCTTCCTCGCGGAATCTCTGCCCGTCCCCGCCGCCTGCCGCGCATGCCGTTGGTATTCCCTGTGCCGCAACGGCTGCAAGCGTGAACGTGTTCCCGAAACCGGACTGAACCGTTGGTGCGGCGTACACGCCGCATTCTTTGAATATGCCTATCCCCGTATGCGGGAAATGGCTAAGGCGCTCCAAAAAACAGACTAAGCCTGCAAAGTGCTTGCTTTGCAGGCTCAATTTAGAAACGAAGCGGCGCAGGGGCTTACTCAGTCAACAATGGTCGGCTCAGCGCCTTCGACGCGCTTGATCCAGTCAAGCAGGCGGCCGCGGAGCATCGCCTTGGCCTCGGCATAAGCCGGATCAGCGACGACGTTATTGAGCTGAACCGGGTCTACCCTGAGATCATACAGATAATCGTCGGCGTAAACGTCCGCCGCGGCGGCTTCGCCGCCGTTCACGCCCGGCGCATACACGGCATACAGGAAATCCGGCGTGCGGATGCAGCGGCCGCAGCGGCTTTCGCTGATCTGCGCAAAGGCCTCGTTGACACGGTTCGGCGTATTGCCCGCCACAACGTCCGCGAGGTTTTCGCCGATCATCTTGTCGCCCACATCAACGCCCGCCAGCGCGAGAATCGTCTTGGGCAGGCTGGCCGTGGAGACGATCTGCTCCTCCACCTTTCCGCCCTTGAACGGGCCGCCCGCGATGACCAGCGGCACGCGCAGCGCCGCGTCGTGGCCGGAGCGCTTATAATCGTCATAGCCGTTGAGGTGGCCGTCGCGATTGCGGGTCTTGAAATGGGAACCGTGATCCGCGCCGAAGATGATAACTGTATTTTCATACAGCCCCTCCTTCTTCAGGCGGTCGATCACCTTGCCCAGATTTCGATCCAGCGCCGCGCACGCGCCCAGATAATCCGGATATTCCTCTTTGTAATCGCCGCCCAGCGCGGCCAAATCCGCAGGCGCTTCGTAATTCGCGTATTTTTTCTTCGAGCCGACCGGACCTTCGTAGTGCTTGTGGTCGTTCTGATGATGCGGCTCGATGTGGGAAATCGTCATAAAGAACGGCTTCTGCCCGTCGTACTGGTCAAAGAATTCCAGCGCCAGATCCGTGATACAGTCCGCGCGGTAGCCCTTGAAGTCGATGCGGTTGTTGTTTTCGTCAAACACATACCCGTCGTAGCCGTGGGACGTAAATTCCAGCACGTCGCTGGCGCGCCAGAAGCCGGTGTAGCCGCCGCGCAGCTCCTTCGGAATCGCGGTGATCGTGTGATCGATCGTCGGCTTCTTCTCCAGCTCGCCGTCGCTGGCCAAATGCCACTTGCCGATATAGGCGGTCTCATAGCCCGCCTCCTCGATATAGCTGCCCAGCGTCTTCACGTTGGCGGGCAGCATCACGTTGTTGCGGAAGCAGCCCGTCTCGGTGGGGTATTTGCCCGTCTGGAACAGCGCACGGCAGGGGCCGCACACCGGCTGCGGGGAAAACGCCCATTCAAACTTCACGCCTTCGCTCGCCAACTGGTCAAGGCGCGGCGTGATATCCAGCTTCTGACCGTAACAGCCGCAGGTATCGGCGCGCTGCTGATCCGTAAAGTAAAAGATGATATTCGGGCGATTAGCCATTTTTCTTTTTCCTCGCTTTCATCTTGTTGAATGCCACAGAGCCGATGACCAGCGCGGTCAGCGCAAGGAACGCGATGCAGAACGGGCTGGATACGAAGATGGAATAGCTGCCGCGCGAAACCATCAGCGCGCGGCGGAAGTTGGTCTCCGCCATCTTGCCAAGCACCAGACCCAGCAGAATCGGCACCGCCGGGAAATCAATCTTGCGCAGCAGCCACGCCACGGCGCAGAACACGAGCGCAACCAGCACGTCAAAGTAGCTCTTGTTGACGGAGAACGCGCCCGCAAAGCAGAACATAACGATGATCGGGGTCAAAATCTCCTGCGGAACGGAGACGACCTTGGCGAAGAGATTGGTCAGGAACCTGCCCTGCACAAACATGAATGCGTTGACCAGAATGAGGCCGAGCATGATGGCATACATGATATCGCCCTGCTCCGTGAAGAGGGACAGCCCCGGATTGAGGCCGTTGATCATCAGCGCGGACAGCATGATGGCCACGCAGCCGTCGCCCGGAATGCCCAGCGTCAGCAGTGGAATCAGCGTCGCGCCGGTGACGGCGTTGTTGGCGGATTCCGCGGCGGCAATGCCCTCGACGGAACCCTTGCCGAATTCCTCCGGATGCTTGGACATGGAGCGCGCGCGGTCATAGCTGAACCACGAGGCCATGGATGCGCCGGTGCCCGGAATGATGCCGATGATGGTGCCGATGATGGAGGACACAAGCATCGGGCGCAGCATGCGCTTTTTTTCTTCCTTCGTGATATCCAGACCGTCTCCGATTTTGGACGTATCCAGAATCAGGCGGTCTTCCTTTCGCTCCGCCTTGGTCATCACCTGCACAAGCGCAAACAGACCGATGAGGCAGATCGCGAGGTCAAGCCCCAGATACAGGCGCTCCACGCCGAAGGTCAGGCGCGCGCGGCTGGTCATCGGGTCTGCGCCGATGCAGGAGACCAGCAGACCGAGGCAGGCCGCCATCACGCCCTTGCTCAGGCTGTCGCCGGAAATTCCGGCGATGATGGTCAGGCCGAACAAACACACCAAAAAGTATTCCGCCGTGCCCAGCATCGCGGCGACCTTGGCCACCTGCGGCGCAAGGAAGAGCAGCATCAGCGCGGAGAAAATGCCGCCGAAGGTGGAAGCGTACAGCGCAATCTTCAGCGCCGCCTTGGTGCGCCCCTTCTGGTTGAGCGGATAGCCGTCCAGCATGGTCGCCGCGGCGTGCGGCGTGCCCGGCGTGTTGATCAGGATGGCGCTGACGCTGCCGCCGTAGCCGCCCGCGCAGTAAATGCCCAGCAGGAACATCATGCCCGGAATCGCCGTCATCTGGTAAGTAAACGGCAGGAACAGGATGATGCACAGAATGACGGTCAGCCCCGGAATTGCGGCGAACACGCTGCCAATAAAAACGCCCAGATTGATCCAGATCAGGTTTTCAATCGTCAACAGGTTCTGCAGAGCAGGAACGATAAATTCAAGCATGTCTTTTCCCTCCCTATCAGAACAGCACGCCCAAGCCAAAGCGGAACACAGCCCAGATGGCCACCGCGGCGGCGAGCACGACGGCGTAATACAGCGGCTTTTTGCAGCGGAAAATAAAAAGCATCAGCACGCCGAAGACAGCGGAGCCCACGGCGAAATTGCCGCTCGTCTTCGCGACGAAATAAAAGACAATCATCGCCAGAAAGATCAGCAGCGCCTTGACCTCAACCAGCAGGTTAACGGTCGTCAGCTTGACCTCCTGCCTGCGCGCCAGCTTGATGACCTGCTGCACGATCAGGATGATCGAACAGGCGATCATCACGTACATCAGCAGGTTGGGAAAGGCTCGCCCGTTGACCAGTTCCTTCTTCTTGATCTCGATCTGCTGCGGAATCAGCCAGAGCATCACAAGCCCGAAGATCAGAAAGAGCACGCCGCCCAGCAGATCGGTCGGCACCTTCCATTCCTTCTTTTTCAGCTTGTCCCCGATGGCGTCCAGCTTCGCGTCGACGCTCGCGACAAGCCCCATTTTCTCGTTACCCATACCAAATTCTCCCCATCACGGTCATGTTACTCAGCGGTCGTGGCTGACGTAAAACGGGCAATGCAAGACCTTCCCTGCATTGCCCGATCGTAAGCCCGCGAATTACTCGGCAACCAGATCGTAGTACTCCTCGACGATATTCTTCACGTTGTCGATATGCGCGATAACCTCTTCCTCGGTCATCATGTCGGCTTCCAGCAGCATGGTGTTGTTCAGCCAATCGACCATCTCCTCGTCGGTGAGGATCTGCGCGTAGAGCGCCTTGAGATCCGCGATCTTCTGCTCGTCAGCGCCAGCCTTGGCGAAGATGAAGCAGCGGTTGCGGAAGTACGGATAGCCATACTGGCCGACGCCCTCAACGCCTTTGAACGGGCCCTGCGCGATGGGCTCGCCGTCAAACGCCGCAAAGACGTCAACGCCACCCTGCTGCCACGTTTCCAGAATCTGGCTCTGGTGAGAAACGGCGATATCCACCTCGCCGCGCGCCACAGCCTGAGCGGCCTCAGCGGCGGACTCATACGGAATCAGGTAGAACTGATCGCCGTAACCCATCGCGCCAATCAGCGCGGCGGCCAGGAAAGCCTCAGAACCGGTGGCGCCGTTGGTGCCGACCATGATCTGGTTGCCCTCCTCCAGATACGCTTTCAGCGCGTCGATGGAGGTGATGCCCAGCTCCTTGCGGGCGCTGGCGACGAAGATGGAGGAGTAGAGGTTTTCAACATACTCAAAATCGTCGTAGGTGAAGTTCATGCGTTCCGGATCGAGGATCGCAGTGATGCCGAACATGCCTTCGCCAATGAAGCACATCTGCGGATCGTCCTCGGTGTACTTGGTCAGCCAGCTATTGATGGTGGCGGTGTCGCCCTTTTCAGCGTTGGCAACGAGGACATAATCCTGGCTGTAGGTGGTGGAAAGCGACGCAGCCTTCTGGTTGACCATCGCGGCAACGCCGGACGGAGCCCACGGGCAGGTGACGGTCCAGGCCTCGGCCGCCAGAGCGGAAACGCAGCTCAGGCAGAGCATGAGAGCCAGAACGAGAGAGACGATCTTCTTCTTCTTCATCATAGGAGCCTCCTTATTTTTCAACCGCCCTCTCCATAAGCGGAGCGGTTTGATTCGCACCCGACACGCCGCCGATACATCCTTGTACCGTCGCGCACACATTCAGCATTTTTCACGGTGTTTACGTATGCATTTCTGAGCATTTGTCACTTTTCATATTTTGCATACGTATTCATTTGTCAGCAATAATATATCACGCCTCCAAGCACTTGTCAATACTGTAAAAGGCGTGATCGAAAAATTTATTTATTTTTTATCGCGTCGTGTCTCTCAATACCATCTGCGCATGATAGTATGTCGTTCGGGGCGCAATTTCTTCGCCCTCGATCAACCCGATCAGAAGGTCGCATCCGTCCCCGACCATTTGGCGCACGGGGGAACGCATGGTGCTCAGCCGGGGCGTAAACCATGAGGCCAGCGGAATATCGTCCATGCCGAAGACCTGCACCTGATCGGGAACCGCCACACCGAGCTCGCGCAGCGCGTTGAGCACGCCCAGCGCCATCATGTCGTTATAGACAAAAATGCCCGTCCGCTCCCGGCAGAACATCGCGCTGCTCGCCATCACCGCTTCATACGCCGCTTCGGGAGAGCGTTCCGCGGTCAGAATGGAATCCTCCCCGAGCGCTTTGCCCGCAGAGGCCAGCCCCTTCATATAGCCATGCAGACGCGCGCTTCGCTCTGGCGGCTCGTCGTCCACCGCCATATAGACGTATCGGCTGACGTCCTGACCGCCCAAATACGCCCCAATCTGAAAGCCTGCGTTTTCTTCATCAATCATCAGCTGATGCAGCATCGAGCTTTCCTGCAAGGCGCTATGCAGCGAGACAAACGGAATCCGAAATTTCTCGATCAGATCAATTTCGCGCTGCAAGAGCTGCGGCCTGAAGTTGATCAGACCATCGACCTTGCCGCTGCGGATCACGCGCTCAAAGGTATTGCTCTTCATTTCCGGATCGTGATCGTAAACGATCATAATATCATAGCTTCTGCGGCTCAACTCGCGCTGAAGCTGATCGAAGATATGCGTAAACATCAGGTTTTTGCTCAAGCTGTCAAAGTTGAGCGGAAAAAGCACCCCGATCGTATTCGTTTTGCTGGTTTTGAGACTGCGCGCCTGCGAATTGAGCACAAAACCGTATTCCTCCGCCTTCTTTTCAATATAGATTCTCGTTTTTTCGCATACGGAAGAACGACCGTTAAGCGCCCGCGAAACGGTCGCCTGCGATACGCCGATCAATTCTGCAAATTCCCGCGAAGTCATCAAGCCAAGCCCCTCCTGCCCTTTTTCCGATAAGGAACACATTATTGATCATAAAACGATCTGAGGACATTGTCAATCAAAATCTGATTATATCGGGAATTCCGTTCCCTTCGCCCCCTCTTTCAGCCTCCGCCAAGGTCCGGAAGACGGGGCTGTCAATCGAAACACATTCAACCAGTCTTCGCAGATACGCGCAACATCGGGTGGTGATTTCTCGATGAAATGGAAAGGACTTATTTTGACATATGTTTTGACGTGATTCGCATTCGTGGAGAAGGAAAATTTTCCTGCCTGAACCCCGCACAGCGGGCGGCAGAAAAAATCCTAACCAAGTACAATGTTGGACGTTGGCTTGAAAACAACCTGGAAGAAGGACCTGACGGGATGCACAAAGAAAAAGCCCCAGACATCGTCTGAGGCTTTTCTTTGTGGAATCCGGCAACGTCCTACTCTCCCAGGTCGTCTCCAACCAAGTACCATCGGCGCTGAAAGGCTTAACTTCTGTGTTCGGTATGGGAACAGGTGGATCCCTTTCGCCATTGTCACCGGAAATCGTATAGGGTTTTTTTGCGTACCCTGAAAACCGCACATCCAGATTGCTTACATCTCGTATAACCAGTTTTCCAATTTTCCCTTTGGTCTCAACTCAATTCTTTTAGATCAAGTCCTCGACCGATTAGTATCATCAAGCTCCAAATGTTACCACTCTTTCACCGATGACCTATCACCTGGTAGTCTTCCAGGGGTCTTACTTCTTTCGAATGGGACACTTATTCTTGAGGTGGGCTTCACGCTTAGATGCCTTCAGCGTTTATCCCGTCCGCATTTCGCTT
>OLPF01001380.1_pt1 | contig 20214 bp, 20 predicted proteins | sample 1673121 | NCBI WGS metagenome assembly OLPF01 (sample SAMEA3136756, study PRJEB25190) | human gut metagenome
CCTGCCAGTTTTGAAATAGAACCTCCGAAGAAGTTACCAAAACCTACACCAAAGGTTGTCAGTGCCAGACCTGCTACGTTCTGGTTTGCCCGCAGGGTAATGGTCAGTACACTGTAGATCAGTCCACCGAAAGCTGCACAGAGAACTGCACATATAAAAGAGATCAGCAGTCCTACCAGACCATTCGGATTCTGTGCCGTTTTTTCATAGAAGAAGGCTCCCATCAGACCTGCAATTCCGCCCATATACATCATACCCGGAATTCCAAGATTCAGGTTTCCGGACTTCTCAGTGATAATCTCTCCGGTTGCTCCAAAGAGCATTCCCACTGCCTGTCCGATCGCTTTTTGAATAAAGGTAATCAGCACTGTCATTTATTTTGCCTCCTTTCTGTTTTTACGGAACTCTACTTTATAATTGATAAAAAATTCACATCCGATCAGGAAGAATAAAATAATTCCGGTGATAACTTCCGATGCATTCTCGTTCAGATTGAACTGGGATGCGATCTGGATCGCTCCTTTTTCCATAAATACCAAGAAGAAGGATACTAAGATCATTGCAAAGGTATTGAATTTTGACATCCATGCAACGATGATCGCCGTAAATCCTCTTCCGCCTGCCGTACTGGTAGAAATCGTATGGCTTGCACCGCTGACCAATACGAAACCTGCAATTCCGCAGATTGCTCCGGAAATCGCCATTGTACGCATGATGACTTTTTTTACGCTGATTCCTGCGTAGAGTGCGGTGTTCTCGCTTTCTCCAACGACTGCGATCTCATATCCCTGCTTACTGTATTTCAAATAGAAATACATCAAAAGCGTGATCGCCATAATGATGATCACATTCCAGCCGTAAGTCCATTCGCCCAGTGCCGGAAGCCATCCAGCCTGTGTCGGCGCATTGATAATACCGACGGTATTAGAACCTTCCGGGTTCTCCCAGAATACGATACAGAAAGTTACGATCTGCATCGCTACATAGTTCATCATCAGGGTAAACAGTGTCTCATTCGTATTTAAAAATGCTTTAAATACTGCCGGGATCAGACCCCAGACTAAACCTGCGGCAAGTCCTGCTAAAAACATCACAACCAGTAACACACCATTGCTCATCGAATCTCCGCCATAGATCATAACGGCTGCAGCTGCGGCTGCTCCCGCTAAGATCTGACCTTCGGCTCCGATATTCCAAAACCGCATTTTAAATGCCGGTGTCAGTCCGACTGCGATACACAGTAGGATCATCGTATCACGGATCGTCACCCACAAACGTCTTTCCGTTCCGACTGCTCCATCCGCGATCGAACGATATACTTCTAAAGGATTTAACTTTGTCAGTGCAACGATGACCAATGCACATACTACTAAAGAAATTAATACTGCAATAATTCGGATTCCCCATGCTTTTCCAAAAGAGATCCTGTCTCTTTTCGAGATATGAACCAACGGTTCTTTTTTTGAAACTGAATGTTCACTTGTCATGCCTCGGATTCCTCCTCTTCCTTCGTCATCAACAGACCAATTTCTTCTTTTGTGGTCTTTCTTGCATCTACAACACCGGTAATCTTTCCACCACAAAGCACTAATATCTTATCACAAAGCTCTAATAATACATCCAGATCTTCGCCGACACAGATTACGGCAACACCGCGTTTTTTCTGCTCATTTAACAGATCATAAATCGTCAGTGAAGAGTTGATGTCCAGTCCACGGACCGGATATGCCACCATCAATACCGTAGGATCTGCGGAAATCTCGCGTCCTACCAGTACTTTCTGCACATTACCGCCGGAAAGACGGCTGACCGGAGTATTGACGCTCGGTGTGGATACCTGCAGCTGGTCTACGATCTTTTCTGCCAATTCCTTTGGTTCTTTGCGGTTTGCAAAAATTCCACGTCCTTCATTATAACCACGGAGCATCATGTTGCCTGTCATTCCCATGGAACCAACCAGTCCCATTCCCAGACGGTCCTCCGGCACGAAGGATAATGCAACTCCCAGTTTTTTAATATCTGCCGGTTTCATGCTCAACAGTTCTTTTTCTTCACCATCTTCTGTAATATAACGTACACTTCCCAATTCCGTCATCTGAAGTCCCGCAACTGCCTCAAGCAATTCTTTCTGTCCGCTTCCGGCAATTCCCGCAATACCGAGAATCTCTCCTCCATAAGCTTCCATAGACGCATTCTTTAATGTCTTTACGCCCTCCTTGTTCACACAGGAAAGATTCTCGATCACCAGACGTTTTACAGGGTTCACCGGATCCGGGCGCTCTATATTCAGATCTATTTTTTCACCGACCATCATCTCTGTTAAAGATTCTGCCGTTGCATTTTTCGTTTCTACCGTACCGATATATTTTCCTTTTCTTAAAACCGATACACGGTCAGACAGTGCAAGTACCTCATTCAGCTTATGCGTAATGATGATAATGGATTTCCCCTGATCTCTCATGTTACGCAGTACGGTAAATAATTTTTCTGTCTCCTGCGGTGTTAAAACTGCCGTAGGCTCGTCCAGTATCAGAATATTTGCACCACGGTAAAGCATTTTTACAATCTCTACGGTCTGCTTCTGGGAAACTGACATATCATAAATCTTCTGATTCGGATCCAGTTCAAAACCGTAGCGTTCGGTCACTTCCTGAATATCCTGAACTACCTTTTTCATATCCAGAACACTTTTTCCTTCTAAACCAAGGATGATATTCTCTGCTGCCGTCAGAACATCTACCAGCTTAAAATGCTGATGGATCATTCCGATCCCCAATGCAAAAGAATCCTTTGGGGAACAGATAGACACCTCTTCGCCGTCCACAAAAATCTGTCCCTCATCCGGGAAATAAATGCCTGATATCATATTCATCAGTGTAGTCTTACCACTTCCGTTTTCTCCAAGGACGGATAAAATCTCTCCATGCTTTACGGATAAGTCCACACTGTCGTTTGCAACAACCTCCCCGAAGCGTTTCGTAATATTTTTTAACTCGATCGCATTCGCCTGTTCCAAAACCAAACCTCCTTAACCTTGAAAGGGATTGCTGCAAAATATCATTTCGCAGCAACCCCTTTGATGCTTTCAAATAGATTGCACTCTATTTATTTCTCTACGCTCTCAATACCATCAATGTTGATAGCAAATGCAGGTGCAGAATGTAACTCTGACTCGTGGAAGTAACCGTCTTTGATGTACTCATTTCCGTTGTCATCTTTCCAGGAATCAAGTTCTTTTCCATCTACTGTAAATGTAGAAGTATCAAATACATGTAAAGAGCCATCTTTGATCGCATCCTCTACTTCTTTTACTTTCTCTTTTGTTCCCTTTGCAATTGCTTTGTCGTTCAGCTCTGTGATCTTATCAGCGCCATCGTCATAGCCTTTGCACCAGTCTGTATCGATCTTTGTTCCATCAATAACGCTCTTTACTGCATATGTGTAGTATGGGCCCCAGTCGATGGATGCAGATGTTAATGCCTGTGTAGGAGCTGTTGCGATCATGGATACGTTATATCCTACGATTGGAACACCTGCTTTTTCACAAGCGGTAGAAGCACCTGTTGTATCTGCATGCTGAGAAATTAATACGCATCCGTCTGCGATTAAGGACTCTGCTGCTTCTTTCTCAAGGTCAATACTTGCCCAGCTGTTTGTGTAGATAACTTTCATGGTTGCGGATGGGCATACGCTTCTTACTCCTAAGAAGAATGCTGTATAACCGGATTTTACCTCTGCGTATGGGTAAGCTCCAACATAACCGATCTTTGTCTGGTCTTCTTTGATATCACCATTTTCGATCATCTCGTTTAATTTTAAACCAGCTACAACACCGGATACATAACGGGATTCGTAAACTGCTGTAAAGTAGTTGTGCATATTGTCAAGTCCGCTGCTTGCTGCCTGATATCCTGTTGCGTGACAGAACTGTACATCCGGATATTCTGCTGCTGCCTGAAGCAGATAGGACTCATGTCCAAAACTTGTTCCAAAGATAATGTTGCATCCCTGCTCAGCTAAATCCACTGCTGCATCATAGCATGTCTCATCTTCAGGGATCAGAGTCTTCTCGATGATCTGATCATCAGATAATCCTAACTCTTCTTTCATCTCTTTGATACCCTTCATGTGTGCCTCTGTGTAACCTTCGTTCTCATCGCCGATGTAAATTACTCCGACTTTGATGTCTGACGCTGACGTGCTCTTTGCAGACTCTGCCTTTTTGCTGTCAGATGATTTGTCGTCTGCTTTCTTGTCACTGCTGCTTCCGCATGCCATCATGGAAAATGCCATAGCCCCTGCAAGCAGTAATGCTGCAAATTTCTTCATTTCTTTCCCTCCATGTTTTGAGTAAGCAAAAGGCATAGCTTTGCTCTATGCCTCTTTGCATCACCGGTACTTCCGGCTAAGTTTCGTTTATAACACATTGTCTAGTATATCATTAATTTGAAGGTTGTCAATGCTTACGTTCACACTTTTTTTACATTTTTCTACATTCTCTGTCTTTTCCATATTAATATGGCGACGATTGCCGTCAGCGTTTCGGCGATCACGAATGCACTCCAGACTCCCGTTACTCCCAAGAAATGACTTCCGATATAGGCTGCCGGCAATATGATCACTACATACCTTAAAAGTGTAATGACTAATGAGGACATTCCTTTTCCAAGTGCCTCTAATGCTCCTGCACAGACTACTGATACCGCGGAGATCACAAATCCAAGGCTGATGATGCGGAGCGCTTTTGCACCTTCTGCAATAGTCTGGCTGTTGTTTGTAAACATTCCCATCAGTTCCTGCGGCAGACACAGGCATACCAACATTCCGATGCACATAATTCCTGCGATCAGTTCCAGACAGATCCTGAAAATTTTCCGTACGCGCTCTTTTTCCCCAGCTCCGTAGTTATAACTTAGCAGCGGACGCATGCCCTGTACAATTCCGTTTGCCGGAAGATAGATAAAACTCTGTAGTTTAAAATAAATACCTAAAATGACCACATACATCTGGGAATATACGGCTAACATTCCGTTCAATGCAGAGATCAGCAGGGATGGCAGTGCCATATTTAAGGTTGCCGGGATTCCCACCTGGTACATTCTGACACTGATCTCTTTTGTCGGCCGCATCTCTTTCATGCGTATCTTTAACGTCACCCTGCCGCTGAAGTAGTACCACAGATAATAGCCCAATGTTACGACCCAGCCAAGTCCGGTTGCAACGGCTGCTCCCTGCACGCCCATCTTCGGGAAAAATCCGATTCCAAAGATCATCAGCGGATCTAAGATAATGTTGGCAATGCAGCCCGCCATCATGCCGGTCATGGTCGTAACCATTTTTCCTTCTGCCTGATATACTTTTTCAAACGTTACACCGACAACTAACAGTGCCGACATTCCAAAGATGATATTAGCATATGCAATACTCCATGAAAGTACACGCTCATCCTGTGTATACATTCTTAAATATACCGGTGCAAAGAAAAGTCCCGCGATCGTGACTAATATTCCATGCACGGTTCCTAAGAAAATTCCCTGCGAAGTTGCCGTATCTGCTTTTTCTTTTTCTCCCGCTCCTAAATAAAATGCGATCCTTGCATTCATTCCCACTCCAAATCCTACCGTCAGTGCCGTGATCAGATTTTGAAGCGGATAAACTAACGATACTGCCGCTAAGGCATCTTCTCCGATCTTTGCCACAAAAATACTGTCAATGATATTGTAAAGTGACTGCACGAGCATGGACAGCATCATCGGTGTTGACATGGAGAGGATCAATGGCAGCACCGGTTTCTCTTTCATGTATTCCTGGTTCATGTTTCCTCCTGATCTTTTTTCTCATGTGATCCGGGTGTCAAAACTGTATTTTATGAGATCGTTACCTCAAGCTGCACAAGTGAAGTATGGAAGGTTTCTTTTTGTGCAATGGAAATGAAACTCAAGAAATCATGGAGCCCTCTGGCGAACATGATTTCTGCTTTCGGAGGTTCATTGGAATGTTCTGCACAAGGAAACCCGAAATATTTCACTTGTGCAGCTTGTTCGACCAATCTATCTCGAAAATACAATTTTGGCAGCCGGAACGTAATAGGAAATAGTATCAAAAAATCTCCCGTTACATAAAAAGGACTATAAATCTACTGTTTAATATCAGAAACAGCAAAATCTATAGTCCTCTTCTTGAGACAAGTTTATTCCGATGTCTATTCTAAGACATTTTTACGTTTTTAGCAAGCCTCTATTTCTTTTATATTGCACCCGTTCCCCTCTAGGAGATATGTGTCATAGCTTTCACAATGTGGGCACTGTTTTCCGTATTTTACGGTTTGATAGGTTTTTCCACAATTCTCACAAATGGTGACTGCCGGTGTAATCTCTATCTTTAGTTCAGAGTTCTTCATGATATCTTCTTTTTTCCGGTAATATGCCCAGCAATCGGTCATATACTCCGGCACGATACCACTGACCTCACCGACTTCGAGGGTGATCCCCCCGATTTCGGTAAGCTGATTCTCTTCTGCAAGAGATTTCAAGGTCTTTGCCATATGAACTAAAATTCCAAGTTCGTGCATACTGTACCTCTATTTATTCTTGTTACCACTGAAAGTAATCTTGATCTTACGTTTCAGAGCATATGGAAGAACCGCTTTCATCTTATCTTCGGATTTCCACATATTGCTGCACTCAGGTAATTCACGGTTTAAGTGAATTGCATCAAATTCACACTGTACGGTACACAGACCACATCCGATACACTTATTCGGATCTACTACAGATGCTCCACATCCTAAGCAACGTGCTGCCTCTGTCTTGATCTGCTCCTCGGTGAAGGTGCTTCTAAGGTCACGGAAAGTCTCTTTAGATACTCCTGATTTCTTGCCCGGTACCTGACGTTTTGCATTGTCGAATGTCTCAACTTTGATGTTATCTTTGTCAAGTTCGATGAACTGGCGTCTGTCACGGGAAAGTGTCAGGCTGTGTCCCTTATGTACGAAACGATGCATGGACACACTTGCTTCTTTTCCTGCTGCGATTGCATCAATAGCAAAACGAGGTCCTGTGTATACATCTCCACCTACGAAGATATCCTCTTCGCCAGTCTGTAAAGTTACGGCATCTGCAACGGCTGTATTGTTTCTGTTTAACTCTACCTTGCTACCTTCTAATAATCCGCCCCACTCGATAGACTGTCCGATGGAAAGGATCACGTTCTCACACTCTACAGTGATTGTATCGTTCTCATCGTACTGTGGGTTGAAACGGTGTTCTTCATCAAATACGGAGAGACATTTCTTGAATACAACTGCTTTTACTTTTCCATTCTCGGTTAAGATTTCTTTCGGTCCCCAGCCGCATCCGATCGTGATTCCTTCTTCTTCTGCCTCTTCTACCTCATCTGCTGCTGCCGGCATGATATCGCGGGACTCTAAGCAGTACTGGGATACTTTTGTGGAACCGGAACGAAGTGCCATTCTAGATACGTCGATCGCTACGTTTCCACCACCGATTACTACAGTATCTCCGGAAAGTGCATGTGCATCTTCACTGATATTTGCTTTTCTTAAGAATTCTACTCCGGTTACAACACCTTCTGCATCTTCACCCGGAACTCCTGTCTTACGTCCGCCCTGTGCTCCGATTGCAACGTAGAATGCTTTATATCCCTGCTCGCGTAACTGCTGGATTGTAACGTCTTTTCCAACTTCCACGCCAAACTTGAACTCTACGCCCATCTGACGTAATACATCAATTTCTGCTTCAATGACGCTCTTCTCAAGACGGAAAGATGGGATTCCGTTCATCAGCATACCACCGGCTCTCTGCTCTTTTTCAAAGATCGTTACCGGATATCCTTTTTCTCTTAAATAGTAAGCTGCTGACATACCGGAAGGACCTGCTCCGATGATTGCCATTTTCTCTGTAAATTCTTTTCCTTCATGGTTCTCAACCTTTGGTACGAATCTGTTCGCACTGTTGATTTCCTGCTCTGCAATGAACTTCTTGATTTCATCGATTGCAACTGCCTGGTCGATCGTTCCACGAGTACATGCGTCCTCACAACGTCTGTTACAGATTGCTCCGCAGACTGCCGGGAATGGATTCTCATGTTTGATGAGTTTTAATGCATCCATATATCTTCCCTGTGCTGCCATCTTCACATATCCCTGAACCGGAACGTGTGCCGGACATGCTGTCTTACATGGTGCTGTACCTGTATCATAGCAGTTGATACGGATATTATCTCTATAGTTCTTATCCCATTTTTCCGGTCCCCATTTTGTGTTGTCCGGAAGTTCGTGTTTCGGGTATTCGATCTTTCCACCGTCTTTTGTGCAAAGCTTCTGTCCAAGTTTTGCTGCACCTGCCGGACAGACTTCTACACAACGTCCACATGCTACACAATCCTGAGGATTTACGCTTGCGCGGTAAGCGGAACGTGACATATTCGGTGTGTTAAATAACTGGGAAGTACGAAGTGCGTTACATACGCCAACTGCACAGTTACAGATAGCAAAAATCTTGTTCTGTCCATCGATGTTTGTAATCTGATGTACATAACCGTTCTTCTCTGCACGCTCTAAAATCTCCATTACTTCATCATATGTAATGTAACGACCTCTGTTGGTCTCTACTAAGTAATCTGCCATATCGCCGACACCGATACAAAGTTCTCCTTCGATATCGCCTGTTCCCTCGCCTCTGACACGCTGCTGTGTACGGCAGGAACACTGACCTACGGCATATTTGTCCTGATATTTCTTTAACCAGTGAGAGATATGCTCTACGCTGGCTGATTTCTGCTCTGTTGGGATTGCTTTTTCTACCGGGATAACATGCATACCGATTCCTGCGCCCCCCGGAGGTACCATTGGTGTTACTTTCTCAAGTGGAAGACGTGCCATCTGCTCGAAGAAATCTGCAATTTCCGGATGCTCCTCGACCTGTTTTGTATTCATAACCATGAACTCTGCACAGCCAGGTACAAACATTGGAAGTATGTACTGTTTCTCATGCTTTGCATTTTCCCAGTTATACTCGATCAGTCCGATCACACTCATCTCTTTTAATAATTCTTCTGTACGTTCTAAGCTCTTACCGCATTTTTTAGAAATCTCTTCTGCTGTTGCCGGAACACGCACTTTCATAGAAAGGGCAACCTCTGCCATCTCATCTGTAACAACTCCTGCAAGTCCCCAGTACTCCGGATCATCTACCGTAACGGTATGTCCGATTCGGTCTGTGATCTTCTGACCTAATTTTAAAATCAATTCTCTTTGTTCTGCCATCTCTTTTCCTTTCTCTATGCATTCCAATTTTTAACTTCTGTACGAAGCCAGTCAGCCCACTTATCGATTCCCTCTCCGGTCTTAGCAGAGATCGGGATAATTGTAATATTCGGATTTAACTTCTTTACCCGTTCTTCACAAGCTTTCATGTCAAAATCGAAGTAATCCATTGCATCTATCTTATTGATTAAAAGCACATCCACAATACTGAACATCAGCGGGTATTTCAAAGGCTTATCATCACCTTCCGGAACACTCAGTATCATGGCGTTCTTAGAAGCACCTGTGTCAAATTCTGCCGGGCAAACCAGATTGCCGACATTTTCAAGGATTGCCAAGTCTACATCTGCACATCCAAGACCTTCGATCCCCTGCTTTGTCATACCTGCATCTAAATGACACATTCCTCCGGTATGAAGCTGGATCACCTTTGCCCCGGTCTTAGAAATCGTATCTGCATCCACATCGGAATCAATGTCTGCTTCCATAACACCGATACGCATTTCATCTTTCAACGCCTCAATTGTCCGTCCAAGAGTTGTTGTCTTACCTGAGCCCGGTGAGGACATCAGGTTTAAAAGGAATGTCTTTTCCTTTTTCAGATCTTCTCTTAAAAGGTCCGCTTCATGATCATTATCTTCAAAGATACTCTTCTTAATCTCGAGAACGCGGAACTTATCCATTCTCTATTCCTCCTTCATCTATGGTACCATCTTCCTGTTTTTCTCTGGTCATACCAGAATGACAGTTTGCTCTTTGCCAAAAGTTTAACACGAATGCTTGAAGTTCGTCAAGGTTAACATGTCACATTTCCGGTATTTTTTTCATATTTTTGCTTGATTTTTTTCTTGATTTCCGTCATAATTTACAATATAATGGTATCTGGAACGTGGTCATACCACAATCAGAAAAGGAAGTGATTTTTACAAATGGAATTTTCAAAACTGAATGCACCTTCATTAAAGGAATTATTTATACAGGAATTAGAGACGATGATCCTGTCCGGAAGACTGATGGTTGGAGAAAAACTTCCACCGGAACGTGAACTGGCAGAATCCATGCAGGTCAGCCGTGCTGTCGTTAATTCCGGCATTACGGAACTTGCCAGAAAAGGCTTTTTGATCATCAAACCGCGTGTCGGCACCTTTGTTGCTGATTACCGCAGAGACGGTACGATGGATACCCTGATGTCGATCATGAATTATAATGGTGGGATTCTCCGTGAAGCGGAAGTCCGCTCCATCTTAGAGCTTCGTATTGCTTTAGACTCCCTTGCGATCCAGCTCTGGCTGCCGGAAGCTAAAGATGAAGAAATCCATCTGCTAAGAAGTTATGTAGAGGCACTGAAAACCGCAAAAACCACTTCTGAAGCAGCAGAATTTGCTTTTCGTTTTCAGCATGAACTGGCATTTTTATCAGGAAATACCCTGATCCCTTTGATCTTTACTTCATTTAAAGTACCGGTTATTTCACTGTGGGAACGTTTCTGCCGGATGTATGGCATCGAACAGCTCTACTCTAACAGCGATACGTTATGCAATTATTTTGAAGCAAGAGACGTAGATAAAGCCACCGAATGGATCTCATCCTTTCTGAACGAGTCCATCGATGGCAAATATACGATTTATTATTAATAATCTGCAAACCGATCGCCCTATAATGTATCGATCAGTTTTTCAAGGACCTGAAGGACTCCGTCCTCTTTCATTGGCGGTGCCGTAAAACGTGCACTGTCGATGACTTCCTGTCTGGCATCTCCCACCGCATAGCTGTAATAAGCGTTTTCAAACATCTGTAAGTCATTGATATTATCTCCGAATGTCATCGTTTCTTCCGGTGAAATACCATAGTAGTCCTGTATCATTTTTAAGGAATTTCCCTTATTCGTTCCCTTATTCATTACATCGACATAAGTAAAACCGGAGCATGCAAGCTGCAGGCGGTCCTCCCATTTGGGAACAAAGGTCTTTGCAGTCACTCCTTCTGCATCTGTCGGATGAAAAACCGTCAGTTTGATACAGGGCTCTTTAAGTTCTTCTAACGAATCCACCATACGACACTCATAGAGCATGTTGTCTTTCATAATCTGATAGACCGTCTGATCTAACGGTGAAAAATATGCGATTCCTGCAACGCAGTATGCACATTCACATCCGTTTCCAATCGCCCGCACATCCCGTACCAGCTCATGGGATGTCTCTAAATCCATTTTTGAAACATACAAATCTTTATTTTCCACCCGCACATGTGCTCCATTATCAGCTATATAAAGCAGTTCCTCATGTACCGGTTCAAAAAGACGTGCCAGTGCCGGGTACTGGCGGCCGCTTGCTGCCACAAACTTTACTCCCTTATCCAAAAGTGTCCGTGCTGCTGCATAATATCCCTCATGGATCTTCGGTGTACTGATTCTGCAAAGCGTTCCATCTACATCAGTTGCGATTAATTTGATCATACAATCATCCCTTTTTTATAGTGTCCTTTTGTATTTCTATTATACCACAATCCACTGCATACTCCCCACCATTTTTTCATAAACTAATAGAAAATTCTTTTTTTCAGGAGTGACTATGTGCAGTATTTCAGGTTTTTTTAACCCTTATGCTGACTACTCTGCGAATCAGGCAGAATATCAGCAGATCCTTAAACAGATGACAACCGTTCTCTTTCACAGAGGTCCTGATGAATGTGGCTTTACCCTCTCAAAACGCTGTGGTCTTGCCCACACCAGATTGTCCATTATCGACTTAAAGACCGGCTCCCAGCCGATGGTATATGAAACAGGCGGATTTTTGTATCAGATGATCTTCAATGGTGAGATTTATAATCTGCCGGACCTAAAACAGCAGCTTGCTTCTTTGGGCTATACTTTCCGTACTACCTCGGATACGGAAGTTCTGCTGTTGTCTTTTTTAGAATACGGTCCTGACTTTGTAAAACAGGTAGACGGTATCTTTTCATTTGCCGTATATGATGAACGTCACGAAACGATTTATCTCTTTCGTGACTATTTTGGTGTCAAACCGCTGTTTTATACCTTTTTAAATGACACCTTGATCTTTTCTTCGGAAATCAAGGGATTGTTCTGCTATCCGGGTGTCGAGGCTGCCGTCGATTCTGATGGTTTAAACGAGATTTTTTCCCTGGGGCCTGCAAGCAGTCCCGGCAGTGCAGTCTTTCGCAATATTCACGAATTAAAACCGGGCTTTTATCTGTCGCATAACCGCTATGGCACGCAGTTTACAAATTACTGGCGGCTCTCTTCGATGCCGCATCGCGATTCCTATGAAGATACGATCGAAAAGACGCGTTTTCTTCTGACCGATGCCATCCGCCGTCAGCTTGTCTCGGATGTTCCGGTCTGCACGTTCCTTTCCGGTGGCGTGGATTCGAGTGTCGTTTCAGCGGTCTGCGCCGCAGAATTAAGAAAAAAAGGGGTACAGCTGACTACATTTTCTTTTGATTTTAAAGACAATGACAAATATTTTAAGTCCAACAGCTTCCAGCCGTCCCAGGATGCTCCTTTTGTGAAAAAAATGGTGGATTTCCTAAAGAGCAACCATCACTATCTGACCTGTGACAACCGGACGCAGGCGGATCTGCTCTATGAATCGGTCGATGCCCATGACCTCCCATGCATGGCAGATATTGACTCTTCCCTTCTCTATTTTTGCAGGGAGGTCAGCAAGAGCCACAAGGTGGTTTTGACCGGCGAATGTGCGGATGAAGTCTTTGGCGGCTATCCATGGTTCCATCGTGAAGAATTCTTAAAGAGCAATACGTTTCCGTGGACTCCGTCGCTTACCCCAAGACAGTCCCTGTTATCCGGTTCACTTCTTGATGCCTTACAGATGGAAAAATATGTGCAAAAAATCTATGATACTTCGGTATCTGAAATTGCGGTTTTACCGACCGAAGATGAAATCGAATCGAACCGCCGCAGGATCGGTTACTTAAATATCCGTTATTTTATGCAGACTCTTTTAAACCGCATGGACCGCACCAGCATGCATTCCGGTTTAGAAGCCCGTGTTCCATTTGCGGACCGTGCTCTTGTAGAATATATTTTTAATGTTCCGTGGGAAATGAAAGCAAAAGACGGAACCGTGAAAAACGTGCTCCGACAGGCTTCTAAGGGACTGCTGCCGGATGAGATCCTTTTCCGCAAAAAAAGTCCTTATCCGAAGACTTACCACCCTGCCTATGAAGCACTGCTTTGTGAACGCTTAAAGGATGTCCTGTCCTCCGCAAACGAACCGCTCTTACAGCTTGTGGACAAAGAAAAAGTGCTGCTTTTCTTAGATCATCCAAAGGACTACGGTACTCCATGGTACGGTCAGCTTATGGCAGGACCGCAGATGACTGCTTATCTGTTGCAGATCAACTACTGGTTAAAAAAGTATCAGGTTACAATCCTTTTATAAAGCTTCCTATAGAGCAAAAAATCCCCACCATTCTCAAATGGTGGGGGTATTTTCTGTTCTGATTTCTAGTCTTCTTTCTCAGATTTGCTCTTGGACTCTTCCATCTTATCAATAACTGTAGTCAGATTCTTTAATGATTCTTTGATAGACTTATTGATCGTTCCTGAACTTGTTGCTAAGTCTCCAACTTCTTTTGCTACTACACTGAATCCTTTTCCGAATTCTCCGGCTCTTGCAGCTTCAATGGATGCATTCAATCCGAGGATTCTCTGACGACCTTCAATCTTATCCAGTTCACAGGACTTGCCGTTGATCTCACGGATCAGGTCGGATGCCTTATCAATCTCCTGATCAAAGATTAAGATTAAGTCTTCGTCTTTTTTCCGTACATACTGGGAGTTCACAACGATATTGACTACCTCGTCTAACAGTTTTGCTGAAGCACGGATCTCTTCCTCGGTTCTAACGGTAATATCCTGCAATGCTTCGATATACTCATCCGGGTCGATTCCAAGCTCTACAGCAAGATTACGGAAATGCTCTTCATCAGGTGGCTGTGGTAATACCTGTCCTCCGACTAATTTTCCGATAAAATGATCACCAATCTTGATGTCTGCCGTAAAATCTATCAGTCCTGCATGACAGAAATATACTCCCTGACCTTCCTGATCACATTTTACACATCGGCGTAATCCTTCCTTTGTTCCTCTTGTGTATTTCATACAGAAATCTTTCCAGCCAATCGGGTCCATCATATATTCGCCCTTTTCATCAACAGCGATAATTCCAATTCCCGTTGCAGTGGACCAGTCTGTCAAAATCTGAATCAATACATCCATGTCAAAAAAATCTGAGATATTCATGCCCATGCTTCATCCTCCGTTCCATAACTTTCTATTGATTCTATTATACTACGATATCGTAGGAATTTCAAAAATATTTTCTGCTTTTTCTTCTTTATGTCATTATGTCATATTTTTTCCTTCTTTTTTGTCTATTCTATCTATATTTCCAATGTTTTTACGTCAAAAAGGCGAGCGTACCATCGGTTGAAGCTGTCTGCCCTGCAACGCTTCTTTGATTGTGTCCGGTATCAGCTCTACATGTGCAATCATGGACTTGGGTTTTTTTTCATAATTATCCTGTCCAAACGGCACCAAATAGATGTTTTTCATATTGGCTAACATTCCAAGATTCCGAAAATTAATACCCAGTGCATCATTCGTAGATACTGCAAGGATCAGCGGTCTTTCATTTCTAAGATGTGCCTTGGCTGCCATCAAAACAGGCGTATCGGTAATACCGCCGCATAATTTTGCCATGGTATTTCCAGTACAGGGTGCAATGACCATTGCATCCAGATTTCCGTTCGGTCCGATCGGCTCTGCCGCCTGTATGGAACGTATGCCCGTATGCCCTGTCATTTCTTCTATTTGTTCGGTAAATACTTCTGCTTTTCCGAAACGACTGTCTATGGTCTGTACGTTTTCCGAAAAAATCGGGATGATGTCCATACCATCATCCACCATGTCTTGTATGATTTCTTTTATTTTTTCATGGGTACAAAAGGAACCGGTTATTGCAAAACCTATTTTACAGCTTTTTTCCGTCTCCATATGCTCCTCCTATCTGCATTGCTCTACAATATATTCATGCAAAATTTTTGCCGATGTCTTTGGTGCATATTTTCCCGGAAGCCCCGGACAGAGCTTCGCCCGGATACCGTGGCACTGACAGTAGTCATGATCCACGCCGCCCCCGCCGGATGCGATATCTATGATCGTCATTCCTGCCGGAAGTTCTTTTAACGCAGCTTCCTTCCATATCCTCACCGGAACCGTGTTAAATAAGAAGCGATATTTTCCTGCTGTATGTTCTGTCAGGATCTCTTCTATATTTTGAACACTCCGACAGCCACTGATTTCTGCAATGGCTCTTTTTTCCGGTTCCTGCTCTAATACAGTGACTTTACACCGCATCCCGCAGAGCCGGTCTGCAAGGACTCTTCCGCATCTTCCGCATCCCGTTACTAACACTTTTGTGCCATACAGGGTCTCATCCGAAAAACAGATTGCCTCCGCAATTGCTCCTTCTGCCGTCGCAACTGCATTTTTTACGGCAATCGTCTCTTCTTCCATATAATCATAACAGCTTACGCCTTTTTCCATGCAGGCATCCTGAAAAAATTCCGGGAGATTACCGCCAAAAACACGCTGTCCTTTCTGTAGCTGGCATATCATCTGTTTTAAATCCAACTTTGCGGTCACTACCGGCAGCAGTACCAGTTCATATTCGCCAAGTTCCCGGCATTTTTCTTCGCAAAGCGTAACCTGACAACCATCTTCAAGTAACATCTGTGCAAGGTACTGCTGCCTTGCATCCCGGTTTTTGACACATAATACATTTTTTTCCATATAGAAACGCCTCCCATAGTTTCAGTATATGAAACTATTCAGAAGGCGTTCCTTTTAAAATCTTATCTCGTTTTTCTCCAAACCATCCGGTAATGACTCCAAGTACCGAACCGACCAGCACTGCTGCTATGATGGTTCCGACCCCGACTGAGCCAAGCGTTCCCAATGCCACCAGACAGGATATCAGCGAAATAATAACCATAGAAATATCAAATCCGACTTTTACTTTGTTAAATGCGATATGGGTTGTATCCGACACTGCTTTCATCGCTCCTTCTCCGGCTAACGGCACAATGTCTGCCGGCAGATAAAAAAAGATTCCCACCGCAATCAGTACCGTGCTGCCAAGCATCATCAGCAGCCGCACCGTCATATGCTCCGGCGTTGGCAAAAAGGAAAACAGATAATTTGAAAAGGTGGTAAAGTAACCAAAGATGACTCCGACGACGACCTGCAACAGGTTTTTCATCTGAAAGGCTTTTCTTAAAATGAGTATCTGCATCACGACCAGCACGATATGAAAAAGTATCGTTGCCTTTCCCATTTCAAGTCCTGTGATACAGGTGATGGTATATGGGATAGAGCTGACCGGCGACACGCCCAGATTCGATTTGACCGATAATGAAATTCCCAATGTCATAATAAACAATCCCACGATATAGACAAGGAATCTTATCGCATAGTTTTCTTCTCTGATTTTTTTATGTAGTTCGCTCTTCATTCTTTTGTTCCTCCGATAGAGCCACAAGATTCTGACTTACCCGCTCTAACAAACGTTCCAGTTCTTTGACCTCCGCTTTTGTCAGCCCTTCCACTGCCCGCTTGTCCACGAATGTAAATGTCTCTTCCACCACTTCTGTCATTTGTTCTCCATGTTCTGTCCTTGAAACATACAACGACCTGCGATTTCCGTTTTTTGTTTCCCGTTTTATCAGTCCACGTTTTTCCATTCTTCCTAAAATTCCTGTTACCGATGCAGAATCTAAATTACAGCCTGCCGCAATAACTTTCTGTTCACATGGCTCATGCTCCGCTAAAAATTCTAAGATTTTTGGTTCACCGGGTCTTAAATCTGTTTTATGCTTGATGTCTGTGACAATGCTTTTCTGACAGTTCGTATGGCAGATTCGCAGTTTGTAGTGTAGGGAATTTTCCATAGTGGCTCCTTTGTTTTTGTGTTGGTATACTAATTGTTTGTATACCAACTGTTTGTAGACTTATTATAACATAGGGAATGGGGATGTCAAGAGGGGGATTGGACGATTTTATGCATACAAGTTAATAATTCCCGTGTTCCCTAATAATCTGCTTTAATCTGGCATTATTATCAAATATATTTTCCGACAGCTTATTAATTTCTAACAAACTTTTGATACACCACTCCGGATCCTGCGTATGAAACGAATAATAAACATCATTCATTTGTCTGTAATTGAAAAGCTGCATAATGAATTTTGTAGATTGTTCCCTTGTATATGAAATATATCTATACATATACCCTATCCAAAACAGTGCACTTTTAGAGTATTTCACTTTCCCATAATCTGTGTCACCAAATTGTTCTAAAATACTATTGATTCCCTCGCACACATCGAGTGATAAAGACGATGAATTATTGGAATCTAATTTTGATAATAAATCTGAATGTAAAAATCTTCTAATAAATACCGCTGTTGAACAATCCAATTCATTTGATCGTTCAAATAATTTTCCTTGATACTCAGCAAGCATTAATCCGTTATGATCAAATTGTCTCATTTTAATATTTCCTCAATATACAAACCTGTTTTAAATTCTCTTTTTGCCAGTTTTAATTTTGTATCTATTTCATAACTTCGCTCATTTAAGACCTTCCTACAATCTTTACGTTCCGGAACCGATAAATAATACTTTTCGATTGGCACTAAATTCTGCAAAGCTTTTTCTGTTTTAAAAATAAATTGACGTCCCAATTTAGATGCCGACAATGAATGAAGTGCAACATCAGCATTGATTTCACCCTCCGTAAATTGAGCCATAATATAAAACATCTTGTTATCCGCAATCGGTGCTATAACTATATCTGCCTTTTCAATCTCATTCACTATTTCCCTAACCATCGAATTCGAGACATATTCTCCCAATGTTCCTCTATAATAGCAAATAGCAAGCATCCATTCCAAATCACATTCAAATTTCTTTATTTTCAAATCCAAAAGCGAATATCTAAACGAATACACACAAGATTTTTCTTTTTCACATACAAACGACAATGCTTGATTATATGTCTCCCCCAGATAAAATCCTTTTCCAAAGTCACAGTTCTCCCTCGAATCAGAAATTGATATTTCTGACAAACCCTTCTTAGAGCCATGAAATAATACATCTCGGTATTTTTCTTTTATTAATTCTTCCTTAACCGAATTAATCCTATATTTATTATTATATGCGTAAGCATATATTTTTTCGCAGACATCATCTCTGGCTATGCCTTTTTTCACTATTCCTTCCAATGTAGTCCGTGAAACTTTTGCCCTTTCAGCAAACTCTATATTATTTATCTTTTCTGATTCTAATATAAAACCTATGTCCTCTTTGATATTATAATCACATGCAACTTTAATCATTCACATCCACTCCTTTTATAGTTATAGTATACCTCCGAGAACTTGTTTGTTCAAGTTGTGCAAATAAGTTTTGTGAAATAACGGATATTAAGTTCGTTGATTTACACTTGTAGAAACGCGAAAAAAAGGACATTCTCCGGTATTCCTACCGGAAAATGTCCTATACACATCATAATCTTCGTTAACAAATGCTTAACGTTTAGAGAACTGCGGTGCTCTACGAGCTGCTTTGAGACCGTATTTCTTACGTTCTTTCATACGAGGGTCACGAGTTAAGTAACCTGCTGCTTTTAAGGTTGGTCTGTAATCTGCATCTACCTGAAGTAATGCTCTTGCGATACCGTGGCGGATTGCTCCTGCCTGACCTGTGTAACCGCCGCCGATTACGTTTACTTCGATGTCGTACTTTGTGAGAGTTTCCGTAGCGTTAAGAGGTTGACGCACGATGTACTTCAAAGTGTCAAGTCCGAAGTAGGTGTCGATGTCACGCTTGTTGATTGTGATTTTGCCGTTTCCGCCGGGAATAAGTCTGACACGGGCAATGGACTTCTTTCTTCTGCCGGTTCCCCAAAACTGAACCTTTTTCTTTGTTGCTGTTTTAGCCATTGTTTATTCCCTCCTTATCTAAGCTCCAACACTTCGGGGTGTTGTGCTTCGTGCTTGTGTTCCGCACCTTTGTACACACGCAATTTGGTGAGCATCTGTCTGCCGAGACTGTTTTTGGGAAGCATACCCTTTACTGCTTTCATAACGGCAAAATCGCTTCTTTCTGCAATCAGTTTGCTGTACTGCGTTTGTTTGAGGTGTCCCGGTCTTGTGGAACGGCGCACATAGTATTTATCCATAAGTTTGTTGCCTGTGAGTACCACCTTGTCGCAGTTGATTACAATTACGCAATCGCCTGTGTCCACGTGCGGTGTGAAGGTGGGCTTGTTCTTTCCACGAAGGACGGCAGCCACCTGACTTGCAACACGTCCGAGAGGATGTCCTGCAGCATCGACAACGTACCATTTTCTTTCAACGGTTTCTTTCTTTGCCATGTAAGTTTTTACCATTTCAGTTTCTCCTGATATTTAAGTTTGTTTGCTGTTCACGGTTGAACAATTACCGCCAGTGGAATGCGGTTTAGACACAGCAGAGCTTAAAATACTGCGCCGAATTATTCACAGCCTTTCTATTATACAAACAGACGTTTTTCTTGTCAACTGATTGACAAGCATTTATATATATTTATTTAGTGATTTCCGCCACTTTTCCTCTTCCGAAATATTCCACAACTGCCTGAACGGGCAACAGCACCAACACCAACGGTGAAAAAGCAAGTATCACCGTGGACGCCACCACTATTTGCAGAGAAAGCGACAGTTCCTCGCCCAGATTGCGCTTTTCCTTTACGACAATGAGGCAAACAACTATTTCTCCCAACACACATGCAACGGAAAGAATAGCAAAGATGTAGCAGGTGCCGTTGATGTCCCACATGG
>OLPF01001386.1_pt1 | contig 20114 bp, 20 predicted proteins | sample 1673121 | NCBI WGS metagenome assembly OLPF01 (sample SAMEA3136756, study PRJEB25190) | human gut metagenome
GTTGGCCGAAGCTGCTTTCTCGCAAAAGTGGGGAAAACTACTTTTGCGACACCCTGGAAAGATGGCAAGAGCTCAAAGGGCAAACTGCTCCTTGATCCTTTGCGCTACAAGCTCTGGCGCAAGATGGGAATTGTCAATCTTCATATAATTTTCAAAGGGTATTTCCCCGGGCAGACTCTCCAGGCGATACCGTTCGTCATCGTGGAGAAGACGCTGGTTGGAGCTTTCCAGGTCACGCTTGGAGGCCTTGTGCTTCAAACGGTTGGCCGTCGCGTTCCGTGCCAGGCGAATCTCCTGGGAGGCTACCAGCTCTACGTAATAGAATTCGGTGCCATAGGGGCGGAATATCTCCTTTACATGCTCCACATAGGCCCAATCCTCCGGCTGGTCGAAGGCCCACATGAGCGTAAAAATCATTCCCGTGCAGTCTGACGCGGCGAATTCCCGGAAGATGACTTCCCGCAGGCTGTCAATGGCTGCCTTGTGATAGTAGCCGAAAATCTCCAGCACGGGCTCGATGGTCATGTGGTTGTGAAACAGCCGCAGGCCAGTGCGCTTCATCAATTCCTGGCCCACGGTCATCTTGCCCACAGCGGCATCACCAATGAGAAAAACCAGCTTCATGGAACCGCCTCCTTTGCCCGGGAGATCCGTCCCGGCGCCTTACAGCAGCTGGATGTTGGCCTTCCGGCAGGCGTCCATTACATCTGCCGGCCACAGGGATGCCTGCACCTCGCCCACATGGGCCTTGCGCAGGAAGTATACGCACATGCGGCTTTGACCAATGCCGCCGCCGATGGTCTGGGGCAGTTCCCCGCGCAGCAGCGCCGCTTGGAAAGGAAGCTTGGCGCGCTCCTGGCAGCCGCGTATCTCCAGCTGACGCCGCAAGGCCGCCGGGTCCACGCGAATGCCCATGGAGCTGAGCTCCAGGGAGATGTCCAGGGGCTTGTAATACAGCAGAATATCACCGTTCAAGGACCAATCGTCATAGTCGGGGGCACGGCCGTCGTGGATTTTGCCGGAGCGCAGCGCGCCGCCGATGCCCATGAGGAACACCGCGCCGTGCTCCCTGGCTGCCAGGTATTCCCGCTCCTTGCTGGTTTTGTCGGGAAACCGGTCCTCCAATTCCTGGGTGGTGACAAAGGCGATGCGCTTGGGCAGCTCCGGGGTAATGTGGGGATAGTGCGCGCAGACATGATCTTCCGTGGCCTGGAGAGTTTCATAAATTTTTTCCACAATGGCCCGCAGGGTGGCTTCGTTGCGCTCCTGGGGCGTGAGGATGCGCTCCCAGTCCCACTGGTCCACAAAAATGGAGTGGATGTTGTCGGTAATCTCGTCCCGCCGGATGGCGTTCATGTCCGTGTACAATCCTTCCCCGGGGGCAAAACCGTAGGTTTTCAAGGCCATACGTTTCCACTTGGCCAGGGAATGGACGATCTCCGCCCGTTCGCCGGTCTCCAGAATGTCAAAGTCCACGGGGCGCTCCACGCCGTTGAGGTTGTCGTTCAGGCCGCTTTGCGGGGTTACCATAATAGGGGCGCTGACACGGGTAAGGTTCAGCTGGCGGGCCAGTTCCCGCTCAAAAAAGTCCTTGACCAGCTTGATGGCAATTTCCGTATCCCGGGTATTGAGTACAGGGTTATAGTCCTTGGGAATTATCAGGTGCATAGCCAATGTCCTTTCCGCCGGCAGAGGCCGTCCCAAGCATTATAGCACAGGGCCGCGCATCCTGCCAAGGCGGCAGAAATGCGGAAGAGAAAAGGAAACAATGGGAATACAAAAACAACAGTTTTCATGGAAAAATTGTAAATTCCGCGCTTTCCCTTTGGTGAAGCGGTTGCATTGGCGCTGGGCTGGTTGTATAATGTGAAGGATTATTGCTGCAAAGGGTAAAGGAGGAGGAAACGCTTTGCGTACGGGTATGAAACGATTGTTTGCGGCTTTCGCGGCAGGCATGCTGCTTTTTTCCACGGCCTTCGCGCAGGAAGACCAGGAATTGACCGAAGAGGACCTGTTTGCCCAGTGGGATCTGGAGGCTGACGAGACCGAAAACGTCGTGCTGGATGAAAACGGCGAGGAGCATCAGGTGCTCAGCGATGCCGAACTGGCCGAGCTGGATACCCTGGAGGATATGGGCGAGGTGGTCATTGATGAATCCCAGCTGGAGATCAACGAAAACCTGCCCGACCACGTGGTGAACATTCTGCTGCTGGGCATTGACAACCGTCAGGATGTTACCGAGGGCGGACGCAGCGACGCCATGCTGATCTGCTCCATCAACACCCAGGACGGCTCCATCAAGCTGACCTCCATTCAGCGTGACCTGCTGGTCACCATCCCCACCAAGAAGAACCCCTACAAGATTACCAACGCCTACAGCTGGGGCGGTGGACAGCTCTCCATGGCCACGGTGAACCAGAACTTTGAGCTGAATATCGACAAGTTTGTTACCATCAATTTCTACGGCCTGGCCGCCATTATCGACTACCTGGGCGGCGTGGACATCGAGCTGACCAAGACCGAGGCCAGCCGCATCAACTATGAACTGAAGAAAGAGCCGCTGCCTTTCGACACCAACCCCAACCGGGACAAGGTGGAGGCTGTGGCGGGCGTGCATCATCTGGACGGCATGCAGGCGGTGACCTATGCCCGCATCCGCGGCATCAGCGGTGAAAACGACTTCAACCGCAGCGAGCGTCAGCGCAAGCTCCTGGAGGTATTGCTGGAGCAGGTGATGCAGGACATGTCCCTGGACCGCATGGTGGAGCTGATCTCCGTGGCCATGCCCTATGTGCTCACCAATATGAGCGCCAGCGACATGGCAACCCTGGGCATGCAGGTGCTGTCCAGCGGCATTGTTACCCGCGCCCAGCAGGGCGAGGACCTGATGGAGCAAATGCGCGTGCCCATGGATGAAACCTGGAAGTACGATGAATCCAACGGCTCCAGCGTGATTGCCTTCCGCACCACGGCGCGTAAGCAGGAAAATATTGAAGCGCTGCACACCTTTATTTATGGCGAATACATCCCAGCCAACTGACGGGGCCGAGAGGAGAGCGTAAGGAGCTATGGGAAAAACAATCCTGCGTGCTGTGGCGCTGGTGGTCATGTTGGCACTGCTGGCGCTGATGGTGCCTACCTTTACACCTTTGGCCGTGGCCGAGGAGTTCACGGAATATCCGGTATATGAACCGGTAACGCTGCCCTTGACGGATGTCCCGACGATTGACTACCAGGCGGATACCCCCTATGCGCCCCATGCGGATGCTTACCTGCCCGATGAGACCGGCTATCTGGACGATAGCCTGAGCATCCGCATCGAGGAATTCCGCGCCTACGACACCACGTGCCTGGCGGCCTGGATTCAGGTGGCTTCTCCCACGCAGCTGCGCACGGAGCTGAACAAGCCCTACCCTTCCAAGTCCACGGCCAAGGCCAGCGTGATTGCCAAGCGCGTGAACGCGGTCCTGGCCATCAACGGGGACTATTTCGTCTACCATAACCAGGGCTTTATCGTGCGCAATGGGGAAGTATTGCGGGAAAAGTTCAACGAGGACTACGATACCCTGATTATTGACGATAAGGGCGACTTTACCATCATCCCCTCCACCACCGAGGAGGAGATCCGCGCCTTCACGGGCAACATCGTCCAGGCCTTTACCTTTGGCCCGGGACTGGTGATTGACGGGGTCAAGACCACGGAATTCCCCTTGAAGGCGAATACGCCCAACAAGGAGACCCAGCGCATCGCCATTGCGCAGATGGGGCCGCTGAGCTACCTGGTGGTAACCACCGAAGGGCCCGAAAACCCCGGCTCCACCGGGCTAACCCTGCCGGAGTTCGCCCAGGTGCTCTATGATCTGGGGGCACAGAACGCCTACAACCTGGACGGCGGTTCGTCCTCCAGCCTGATTTTGAACAACAAAAAGATCAACAGCCTCTCCACCGGCAAGATCCGAGCGGTGGGCGACATCCTCTATTTCATTTCCGCCTGCCCGGAATAAAGGACACAGCTTTTCAGCAAAAAGGAAACACAGAATAAACGCGGCATCATGCCAGCGCCGTTGGTATCCCCGCTCAGGCGGGAGTTCCGGCGGCGCTGGGCCGCGCTTTTTTCCAATCTTATGCAGTACGATACAAAAGGAAGGATGCAACCGTGCAGGAACTGGTGGTACTGTGCAATCTGGGACCCTTTACCCTCACGGCATACGGTCTGTGCGTGCTGGCTGGGGCCGCGCTGGGCGTGGCCATGACGCTGCTTCGCGGCCGTAAAAGCCTGGGAATGGATGCAAGCCTGTCCCTGTGCCTGAGCCTGGTTTTCTCCGCGTGGGCAGGGGCGCGCGTGGTGTATGTACTGACCCAGCTGGAGGGCATCCTAGTGGATGCGGAATACTATGGCCTGCCCTTCATCCTGCATCCCTGGGAGGGCGGATACACCCTCTATGGGGCGGTGCTGGGCGCAGCGCTGGGGATTTGGCTGTATGGCAGGGTAACCCGGCGCAGCCCGGGCAAGCTGGCGGATGTGGCGGCGCCCGGAGCGGCGCTGGCCCTGTGCGTGATTCGCCTGGGGGATTATTTCACGGGCCAGGGCCTGGGGCATTATGTGGAGGAGGAAGCCTTGCAGCGCTTCCCCTTTGCGGTGCAGAACCTTTACGAGGATTGGCAGCAACCTGTTTTTCTGTTTGAGGCGCTGGCGGCACTGGTGATTTGCCTGGTGCTACTGGGCAGCCGGAAAGCCCGCCGCCCAGGGGCCCTGGGGGAACGGCTGCTGCTGTTGCTGGGCGCCACGCAGATCTTTCTGGAGAGTCACCGGGAGGACGAGTGCATTCGCTTTGGCTTTGTGCGCTTTACCCAGGTGGCGGCCATTGTGATCATTGCGGCGGTGTTTGCGTACCGGCTGGTGCTTCGTGTCCGCAGCCGTGGCTGGAGCGGGGGAACGGTGGCACGCATGGTTGTCTTTGTGCTGATGATTGCCTTGTGCGTGGGTATAGAGTTTGCCCTGGACAAGTCCAGCATCAATAACCACCTTCTGTATGCTGTGATGGCAGCGGGCCTGGCCGTCCTCACCGCGGCCGCATGGATACCGGAAAACCAGCTGAGCGGCGCAGTGAAGGAGGCGTGAGCATGGGGCGGAAACTTGTGCTGCTGTGCCTGCTGCTGTGCCTGCTGGCTGCTGGCGCCTGCGCGGAGGAGCAACTGGCGCCTCTCCCCATCGGTGGCCCCGCGCCGTACGCCCCCGACCCGGATTGCTTTGATGCCGATGGCTGGGGGTACCAGGACGAGTCCATCACCGTGCGTGCGGAAGAGATCCGCCGCTATGATACGGACATCACGGTGGTGCGGGTAACGGTGAAAGACCCTTCTCAGGTGCGTACGGCCATGGCGGGCAAGTATCCCAGCAAAACCGCCCGTCCGGCCTCCGTCCAGGGAGAGAATAACCGGGCGGTGTTGACCCTGAGCGGGGACTTCTTTTCCTACCACAATCAGGGGATTGTGATGCGCTCGGGGGTGCTGTACCGCAATAGCCCCCACAAGGGCCGGGATACCCTGATGATCGACTGGAACGGGGACTTTACCATACTGCATCCCACTACCAAGGAGAGCTTTGCCCCCTATCAGGACAGCATCCGGGAGGCATTCTGCTTTGGGCCGGGACTGGTGATCGACGGTGTGAAGCTGGACAGCCTGGAGGAGGTGACCATCTCCTGCGGGGCCAAGCATGGCGCCGTGCGCATGGTGATTGGGCAGACGGGACCGCTGTCCTACCTGGCCTTTGCCTCCGAAGGGCCGGAACATGAAGGCTCCAAGGGGTTGACCATCCTGGAGGCGGCGGACGTGGCCTATGAGCTGGGTTGCATCAATGCCTACAATCTCGACGGTGGGGCCACGGCCACCATCTGCATTGGGGAAAAGCAGGTCAATTCCTACTGGAAGCAGAAGGAACGCTCCATTGGAGACATCATTTACTTTGCAACCCTGGTGCCCTCGGGCGCGGAGGAGGAAACCCATGAGTAAGCGTGTGGCGGCGCTGCTGCTCACAGTGGCGCTGCTGTTTACGGCAGCACTGGCGCAGGAAGACACAATGGACTGGACCGACTATGAAGCGGTGCTGGCCTATGTTACCCGGGAGGCGCCCATGGAGCTGCACCTGGGGGAAACAAAGTTTTCCCTGGAGCAGCTTCGGGCGCTGAAGGAGGCGCTGCCCTCGGCGGCGGAATTCACCTTCACCATGTACCTGTGCAAAACCTGGATTGATTCCACCGCAACGGTGGTGGACCTGGACCAGGGCAAAGGGCACATCGAGGGGGAGGATCTGGAAACCATCCTGTACCTGATGCCACAGGTGACGCGCATTGACGCCTATACCCACCAAAACCTGGATAACGAGATCATGATGCCCATTGTGGACAAATACCCGGAGGTATGGTTTGGCTGGCTGGTGCGCCTGGGCAAGGCGTACAAGATCCGCTCGGATTGTACAGCCTTCTCCACTCGAAAAGGCCCGTCGGCACCCTTTTATACCAGCGAGGACCTGGAGGTGCTCCGGTATGTGCCGGGCTTGAAGGCCATTGACGTGGGGCACAATCATGTGGATGATCTCCACTTCCTGACCTACTTTGACGACCTGCGGCTGCTGATTCTGGCGGACAACAATATTACGGATATCTCTGTCCTCAGCCAGTTCAAAAACCTGGAGTACCTGGAGCTGTTCATGAATGACATCACGGATGTGACGCCCCTGGCGGAGTTGAGCAACCTGGTGGATCTGAACCTGTGCCATAACCAGGTATCCGACCTGTCGGCGCTGGACAACGTGCCCCTGGAGCGGTTCTACTGTTCCTACAATCCCGTGAGCGAGGAGGAAATCGCCCGATTTGAGCAGCAGCATCCGGACTGCGCCACCAACTGGCTGGTTTATTCCTCCACCGGCGCCCAGTGGCGGGAAAGCTACAAATATGACCAGTACCGCAGGATGTTCATTCACCGCATTTGGGAACCGTTTCAGGAGCCTTAAGGTGCCGCGCGCCACTTGCGGTGCAAGGAAATCCATGGTAAAATAAGACGTTCGGCAGCGACGGACAAAAAAAGCGATTGGATTATCGAAAGGAAGAACGCCATGCGCGTATATCATCCGCAAGGGATGTACAACAATATTCCCCCGGAGAACGTGTTTCTCGCGGCGGACGAAATGGGCAATGAAATCGGTGTGGGATATATCATCCGGGTAATGCAGCCCAACGTGTTTCCGGACCGGCCGGTGAACCTGTTTATTTCCATGGAGTGCCAGCCGGTGGCCCGGTATATGCTCTTTGGGGCGCTGGTGGCCCGGGCGCGGCAGATGCGGGACGAAAATCCCCAGCTCAAGGCGCGGGTCTATACGGCCATCAGCCCCGGGGATGCCCGCACCAAGGAGTTTTACCTGCATAACGGTTTTACCTGCGAGGACACGGAAGATATGCTCCGCCTGGAGATCCCCGCGGGGGACGGCAAGATTCCCATGAGCTGCGCGGTGGCGCCCGTGCCTCTGAACACGCCGGAGGAGCAGAATGCCTTCATTTACCGTCTGGTCATGAATGACATCACCTTCATGGATGTGAATTATTTGCAGGCGCTCATGCGCATGCCGCATTTCCTGGCCCTGGGGCTGTACCGGAACACGGACCTGATCGGTGAGATCGTCATGGCCGGCGAGGGGGAGAGCTGCGAGCTGATCAGCATGTACATCACGCCGCCCAACCGCCGCCAGGGCATGGGACGGGCGCTGCTGCACCGCTCCATGGCGGTTATGGCTGCGGAAGGCGTTACCAAGGTGACCACCCGCATTCTCAGCCGCAGCATACCGCAAAAGCGGCTGATGGAGGCCTTCCAGTGCCGGTTGCTGGGGGTTAGTACGGTGTATCCCGGCATGAATATTGATTGATTCTTTGTACGCCATGGCATAGAAATGCACGGCAGGGGGGCTTCCTTTGGAAGCTGCTTTCCTGCCGTGCGTTTTGCTTTACTTGGATGCTTGCAGCGCCTGGAGCGCGGCCAGTGCGGCTGCCTGCTCGGCCTGCTTCTTGGTGCGGCCGGTTCCCTGGGCCAGGGGCTGCTGATCGCGCAGCACCTGGGCGGTGAAACGGCGGTCGTGGGGGGGACCATCCTGCCCAATGATGCGGTAGGTGGGCGCCTCGCCGCCATCCCGCTGGAGAAACTCCTGGAGCGCGCCCTTGCTGTCCTGCATGGGACGCTGGACTTCCTCGGCTCTGGGCCAGTGGAGCTGCACCATGCGGCGGGCCTCTTCCATGCCGCCGTCCAGGTACACCGCCGCCAGGATGGCCTCCATGGCATCGGCCAGCACGCTGGGCTTATCCCGGCCGCCGGTAAGCTCCTCCCCCTTGTCCATGCGCAGGACGTGGCCCACGCCCAGCTTGCGGGCTACCTGGGCCAGAGCGGCCTCGCACACCAACAGCGCCCGCTGGTGGGTCAGGCCGCCCTCCTGCTCCTGAGGATGCTTGCGGAAAAGCAGATCGCTCATTACATATTGCAGCACTGCGTCGCCCAAAAATTCCAGGCGCTGGTTATCCTCCGCACCCATGGAAGGATGCGTCAACGCGCGCTGCAACAGCGCAGGGTCACGAAAGGTATATCCCAAGGCTTCCATGAAGGTTTGCATGTGACACCTCGCAAAAAAAATCGGCGTGTACCCATCCCCGTGCCCGCGGTGCGCAGGGCGCTCCCCGGAGGAAACGCCCTGCGCCGGGCCAAAGCGGGGGACGGGGACGCCGGCAGGATTACTGATGCTTTTCGATGTAGTCCACCACGTCGCCCACGGTTTTCATTTTCATGATCTGATCATCCTCGACCATGATGCCGAACTTGTCCTCCAGGTCCATAATCATGACCATCACGTTGGCGGAATCGGCTTTCAGATCCTCCACCAGGCGGGTTTCCCGGGTGATGGTGGCGGGATCGGCCTTGAGCTGCTTGGCGATCATCGCTTTGACATCTTCAAATACCATGGTACGTATTCCTCCTTATGCAGGCTGCGTTTTTCGCAGACGATTTATGCATGAACCCGAGGATTACTCCTTCGGGAGAATGCCTGCCAGATTGGCCGAGATGCGTTCCACCACCTGGCCGTCAATCATTTTTACGCACTGGCCGATGGCGCAGGCAATGGCATGTCCATTGCTGGAGCCATGAGCCTTGATGACCGGGCCCTGCACGCCCAGCAGCGGCGCGCCGCCCACTTCCGTGTAGTCCATGCGCTTGGCCACCCGGCGGAAGGCGGGCTTAGAAATCAATCCGCCGATTTTGCCGCGCAGATCAGCCATCAATTCCTTTTTGATGATGCCCATGAGCGTGCCGGCCACGCCCTCCATGAACTTCAGCACCAGGTTGCCCGCAAAGCCGTCGCAAACCAGTACGTCCGCTTGGTCCGCGGTGATGTCCCGGGCTTCCACGTTGCCCACAAAGTTGTAGGGAGCGCGCTCCATTAGCGGGTAGGCGGCCTTGACCAGGGCGTTGCCCTTTTCACTTTCGGCGCCAATGTTGATGAGACCTACCCGGGGGTTGGCAATGCCCATGACGCTCTCCATGTAGGCGCTGCCCATAACGGCAAACTGGTTGAGCCAGTCTGCCTGGCAGTCCACGTTGGCGCCGCAGTCGATGAGCAGGAAATTTCCCTTTCCGTTGGGGAGTAGGGGCGCCAGCGCGGGCCGCTCGATGCCCGGAATGCGGCCCAGGCGGAACATGCCGCCCGCCAGCACCGCGCCCGTAGAACCGGCGGACACGAAGCCGTCCACTTCCTTGTCCCGCAGCTGCAACATGCCGATGACCGTGGCGGACTTGGTTTTGCGGCGAACGCCCATGACCGGGCTTTCATGATTGGTGATGACCTCCGGGGCGTCCAGCACCGTCAGACGGCTGCGGACATCCTCCCCATCCTTGAGCAAGGGTTCAATGGCGGCCGGATCGCCTGCCAGGACGATTTCCAGGCGCGGAAAGCGCCGCAGCGCCTCCAGCGCCCCGGCTACCGGCGCCTGGGGGGCATTGTCGCCGCCCATGGCGTCCAGGAAAATACGCATGTGGGGGAGCCTCCTTTGAAGTACCGTATGATAGCGAATATAACCGATGAACAACTCATTTTACCACGAGCCATGCAGGAATGCAAGCTGCGCGGTGGATAACGGCCCGACGCGAAAAAAAGCATTGATTTGCCTATGCGTATATCGTATAATGGTAAAGATTCATCGCAAAAATGCAGGCGGTGGCTACCGCGGCTAGACGTCATTTTTTTTTCGCAGGAAGGATGCATGGATGTGTCGCTGATAGAGCTGTTCATCATTGCGGTGGGCTTGAGCATGGATGCCTTTGCGGTATCCGTTTGCAAGGGGCTGTCGGTGCGCAAGGCGGAGCTGAAGAATGCACTGTGTGTGGGCATCTATTTCGGTGGCTTTCAGGCACTGATGCCACTGATCGGTTACCTGCTGGGTACGCAATTTCAGACGCTGATTACCAGCGTGGATCATTGGATTGCCTTTGTGCTGCTGGTGCTGATTGGCGGCAATATGGTACGGGAATCCTTTGGGGAAGAGGAGAAACTGGATGCGTCCTTCACCCCCAAGGCCATGCTGCCCCTGGCGGTAGCCACCAGCATTGATGCCCTGGCCATGGGCGTGACCTTCGCCTTCCTGCAGGTGAATATCGCCTTTGCGGTTTTGTTTATCGGCGTAACCACCTTTGTGCTGTCCACGGTGGGACTGAAAATCGGCAATATATTTGGCGCGCGCTTCAAAACGCTGGCAGAGCGCTTCGGCGGCGCTGTACTGATACTCATGGGTGTGAAAATTCTGCTGGAGCATCTGGGCGTGCTGGGATGAGGCATACTCGCGTCCGGGACGCAGGCGCAAAGGGGGAAAGCAACGCGTGGCCAAACTGTACTTTCGCTATGGTGCCATGGGGTCCAGCAAGACGGCGAACGCCATCATGGTGCAATACAACTATCGGGAACGCAACCAGCAGGTGCTGATGGTGAAGCCTGCCCTGGAAAACCGGGACGGTGAACGGATATTGAAGTCACGCTGCGGCTTGTCCACGGAATGCGTTTTCATGGAGGAATTGGATCAATACGACATCCGGAAGTATGACTGCATCATTGTGGATGAGGCGCAGTTTTTGACCAAGGCGCAGGTACAGCAGCTGGTGCATATTGTGGACGAGCTGAATGTGCCGGTGATAGCCTATGGGCTGCGGGCAGACTTCCGAGGAGAATTTTTTGAGGGCAGCCAATGGCTGATGTGCTGGGCTGACACCATTGAGGAAGTAAAAACCATATGCTGGTGTGGTAAGAAGGCCATCTGCAATGCCCGCGTGGCCAATGGCAAGGTGGTCAAGGAAGGCGACCAGATCCTGCTGGGCGGGGACAGCCAATATGTAAGCCTGTGCCGCAAGCATTGGCGTCAGGGCGAATTGGGACCCTATAAGGAACTGAATCTGTAAGGATTGGCTGCACACATGCGGTCCCTTTTCTGTGCGGGGAAAGGAGGAACAGCACATGTTTAACCTGGAAGCCATTTTGACGGCCAATGGCGTTGGCGCGGTATTGATGATCATTTTGCTCATCAGCAGCCGCATGCACACCCGTTCCATCTTCCTGGATGAAAAAATCTTTGTGCTCATGGTCTGGCTGACGCTGTCCCTGTGCGTAACCGAAGCCGCGTCCTTTGCAATAGACGGGCGAATGTTCCCCGGTTCCCGGCTGTTGAATCGCCTGCTGAACGTGATCCTCTTTACGGCCAACCTGGGATTTTCATTTATCTGGACGGTGTATGTGGACTATAAGGTCTATGGCGATCGTAATCGATTGCGTAAACGGTACGTCTGGATTGGCTTACCTGCGGCCATCACCATGGCTATGAGCGTGCTGAATCTGTTTACGGACGTGTTTTTCACCATTTCGGCGGACAACGTATACAGCCGCCTGCCGCTGGTTCCCCTGACCTATGTGGTTACCTATGCTTACCTGTTCTACGGGGCGGGGCTGGCGTACAGAAAAAAGTTTCGGGGCCGCAAGTATTTGTTTATGCCCATGATGATTTTCATGGCGCCTGTGATCATAGGCAGCCTGTGCCAGTTCCTCTTTTATGGGGTCTCCCTGGTGTGGGTCTCTGTGGCAATATCCATGGTGAGCCTGTACATGAACATCCAGAATGAGGATGCCTATGTGGATGTGCTGACCGGGCTCTATAACCGCCTCTATTTGACCCGGCATTTGCGGGATGTCCGTCCGGGCAAGGGACAGCAACTGGCAGGCATCATGCTGGACATTGACGCCTTTAAGACCATTAACGATACCTATGGCCACGCCACGGGCGACCAGGCACTCCAGGATATGGGAAAGCTGCTGTATCATGTGGCCATGGATTATCAGGCCATGGCAGTCCGGTTTGGCGGGGATGAGTTTATTCTCTTGCGCACAGTCGCAAAGCGGGAGGAAATGCTGCAGGTTGGTGAAGCGCTGCGCAAGGCGGTGAACAACTTCAACGCCAAGAAGCAACGCCCCTATGCGCTGACGTTCTCCATGGGAACCACGGTATTTCAGGGAGAACGGCAGTCCCTGGATGATTTCCTTCGGAACATGGATGCGGCTATGTACCAGAGTAAGCGCGACCGGTCCCATGCAGAGGTATTGGCAGGGATGGAACACGGCAATGCATGTTCCTACGGCTGCAATGGGGATTTCTAATGATTATGAAATTATGAATAAGAAAAATTATATTATAATATATGGTATGTTGTAAAGCGCCCGGGATGCAATGACGAATCCTTATGGGCGCTTTGTTATATATGCACGGGCAAGGGGACAGGACCTACTGCAATGCATCGCAATTTTGAGACAATTCATCGCAACTGCGGCGCTGGCGCAGGCGAGCAAGGGCATGCTATAATGCACAGTGTAAGCATAGGCTGCGCAAGGCAAAGGGCAGCCCAGGCCAAAGGAGGTGACGGGCATGAAATCCCGGGAACGGTTTGTGCTTCCGTCGTCCGAATACTATAACTTTTCACCCAGCGCCTTAAGCCGGGAGTATTTGCTTCACGTGCTGTGCGTGGGGGATTTCTGCTATGCTCCGGGGTATGACCTGCAACGAAACTCCTTTGACAGCTTTTTGATGGAGGTCATTCTGGAGGGCAGCGTGCAGACTGAAACAGAGGGGGAACATTTCACCGCTCGGGCGGGACAGGTGGCCATCATGGATTGCAACAAGCCGCACCGGTATTTCTCCGATGCAGGATGGCACGCCCTGTGGGCGCACTTTGACGGCGCGGCGGCCAAGGGATACTTCAGCCTCATTACCCGCCAGAACGGACGGGTTTTTACAACCCACCGCCAGCGGGAGGTCTGCGACGCCCTGAACAGCATCTATCAGATGTTTCACTTGCGCAAGCCGCTGAGCGAGCCGCAAATGGCCCTGCATCTAACCCAAGCCCTTACGGCGCTGGCGGAACCTGGCCCTGGCCTATTTCAACAAGCGCGGGGAGAAGGAACTGGCCCGCCGGTGCATGGAGAAGGCTTTTGCCCTGGACGAGACCGACGCCCGGGTACTCCTGGAGCTGGATCAGCTGTGCCGCAAGCTGGGCAGAAGTGTCGCACAGCGCCTGGCCTTCCTGGATGCGCACCGGGAAACAGCCTTCCGCCGGGATGACCTCTATGTGGAATACTGCACGCTGCTGAACCTGGAAGGACGGTACGCAGAGGCTCTGGAGCTGATTCAGGCGCACCACTTCCACCCATGGGAAGGTGGCGAAGGCAAGGTGACCACCCAGTACGCCGTGGCGCTGACGCAGCTGGGCCGTCAGGCCCTGGAGGCCGGTGACGCGGCCGGGGCAAAGACGCTGCTGGAACGGGCGCTGGCATTCCCGCACAACCTGGGAGAGGGCAAGCTGGAGGGCGCCAAGGATAACAACATCCATTATTATCTGGGCCTGGCGGAGCGTGCCCTGGGGGATGAGCAAGCCGCCCTGCATCACCTGGAGCTGGCCGCGGCCGGGGATCAGGAACCCGCCGGCGCCATGTACTATAACGATCAGCCCGCGGACATGATTCTCTATCAGGGCCTGGCCAACCGTGCCCTGGGACGGGAGGAGCGCGCCCGCAGCCGCTTCCATAAGCTGATTTCCTACGGAGAAAAGCACTACTACGACCAGGTGAAAATCGACTACTTTGCCGTGTCCCTGCCGGACCTGCAGCTCTTTGACGAGGATCTGACCCTGCGCAACCGGGCCCACTGCGAGTATCTTATGGCTCTGGGCAGCTATGGCCTGGGAGACACGGAGCGGGCAGGCAAGTGCTACGACGCGGTGCTGGCCATTGACTGCGCGCATCAGGGCGCCATACTGCACAAGCAACTGCTATAAGAAAGGAAGGTACCCCCATGGAAACCATCAACCTCAGTGGCACATGGCAATGCGCCATCCCAGGCATGGAGAAGCCCATCCGCATTCCCGGCACGCTGGATGAAAGCGGCATTGGATACAAGGACGTGGGGGGCAAAAAATGGCACCCGGACACGGATACCAGCCGGGAGATTTATCAGGTGGACCAGGGTATCCGGACCCGTCTCACCCGTGTGGTGACCTATGAAGGCCCTGCGTCCATAACCCGCACCCTGACCTGGGACGTTCCCGCGGGCAAGCGACTCTTTGTGGAGGTAGAGCGCAGCCGTCACCTGACCCTGCGCCTCAATGGCAGCCAGGTGCCGGCCTGGACCGAAGGTTCCGTAAGCACCCCCTGGGTGATTGAGGTTACGGGACGCATGACGGGCCGGGACACCCTGGAGATGATTGCCGACAACAGCTATCCGGGCTGGCCCCATGACGCCATTGTGTTTTCTTCCGCTGCCACCGACGAGACGCAGACCAACTGGAATGGCCTCATGGGCTATGTGCGCCTGCGGGTGGAGGAGGAAACGTACCTCTCCGGCGTCCGGGTTTATCCCATGGGAAACAGCCTGGACATATGCGTGGAGACCGATGCCCTGACCGCTGGGGAAGCCTCCCTGACCCTGACCAGCGACGCTTTGGCCGATGCGGTGGCGCGCCGGGTGGATGTGAAACCCGGCGTGGGGGAGCTGTGGTTCCGGGGCTTACCCCTGGCGGAGAATGTCCGGCGCTGGGATGAGGAAGACGGCAACCTCTACACGCTCACAGCCACCCTGGGGGGCAGCACACGGACGGTACGCTTTGGCGTGCGGGACTTCCGCGCGGAAGGCGGAGTCTTCACCCTGAATGGCAGGAGAATCTTCCTGCGCAGCGAGGCCAACTGCGCCGTGTTTCCCGAGGAAGGGCATCCGCCCATGACCGTGGAGCGCTGGCGTGAGGTGCTGGCCGTTTACCGCAGCTATGGGGTGAACTGCATGCGCTTCCACAGCCATATTCCCCCGGAGGCGGCCTTTGCCGCCGCGGACGAAATGGGCATGCTTATGCAGCCTGAACTCAGCCACTGGAACCCGGAAACCGCCTTTGAATCCCCGAAAAGCCTCGCTTACTATACCGGAGAACTGCGCCAGGCCCTCCGCTTTCTGGCCAATCACCCCTCCTTTGTGATGCTCACGCTGGGCAACGAGCTGGCTTCCGGGGAACTGGGACACCGCCGCATGGAGGATCTGCTTTCCATGGCCCATGCCATGGATGCCACTCGGTTGTTCGCCTGCGGCTCCAATACGCACTATGGCTGGTATGGCTATCAGGGCGGAAGCGATTTTTACACCTCCTTCCATCTGCGGGAACAGGATCTCCGCGCCACCTATGACAACATGAAGGGATACCTGAATCACCGCTACCCCAATGCAAAAAACGATTATGAAGCCGCCATGACCGTGCTGCGCAAGGACTGTGGCAAGCCGGTGTTCTCCTTTGAGGTGGGACAGTTTGAGGTGTTGCCGGACTTCGGGGAGATTGCGGATTTCCGCGGCGTTACCCGGGCGGTGAACTACGAGCTCATCCGGAAAAAAGTGGAGCAAAGCGGCGCCATGGACACATGGACAAAGCAGGTGGAGGCCACCGGCGAGCTGTCCAACCTGTGCTATCGGGAGGAAGTGGAAGCTGCCCTGCGCACGGAGCGTTACAGTGGCATTTCCCTGCTGGGTATACAGGACTTCCCCGGCCAGGGCACGGCGCTGGTGGGGATGCTGAATGCGCATTTGCAGCCTAAGCCCTATCCTTTTGCGCAGCCGGAGCGCTTCCGGGCATTTTTCCGGGATGTGCTGCCCCTGGCGCTGCTGGAGAAGTACACCTATGAAAACACAGAGACCCTGGTGGCGCAGGTAAAGCTGGCCAATTATGGCAAAGCGGACCTGACCGGCCAGGCCCAATGGCGTCTGGAGGGCGCGGAAGGCAGCCAGCAGGGGGAATTGCCCCAGGCTACCGCGCCGTGCGGCACCCTGACAATGCTGGGCGAGCTACGTATTCCATTGGCGGACGTTCACAAACCGGCGCGCCTGACGTTGACGGTGGAAATGCATGGTGCAAGGAACGTCTATCCCCTGTGGGTGTATCAGCCTGTACAACCCGTTTGTCCGGAAAACGTGCACGAATGCCGTACCCTGGACGATGCGGCACTGGCAGTGCTGGCAAGCGGCGGAACGGTTTACCTGGCCCCGGACAGCACCAAGGAGGCGCTGCCCAACTCCATCCAGGCGCAGTTTTCCACGGACTTCTGGTCGGTGGGGACCTTTGCAGGGCAGGAGGGAGGCATGGGCCAGCTGATGGATGCGGCGCACCCGCTGTTTGCAGGCTTTCCCACGGAGACGCACAGCAACTGGCAGTGGTGGCCCATGGCCAGTCAGCGCGCGATGATTCTCCCGCGGCGGATGCAGGCCATCGTAGCGGAAATGGACAGCTATGCCTATCTGCGGCCCATGGCCAAGCTGCTGGAATGCCGCTGCCAGGGGGGACGGCTGATGATTTCCTCCATGGGGCTGCACAATTTGCAGCAGTATCCTGAGGCGCGCGCCTTGCAGCAGGCCATCTATGCCTACCTGCGTACGCCTGGCCAGGTTCCCGAGCAGGAACTAACGGTGGACGAAGTGCGTGCGCTGGTACGGTGATCGCAGCTGCCCCTTTTCCACGGGACAGTGTAACCATGCAGTCAGGAAGATTTCCCGATCATTTGCCTATACATGATGCTCCGGAACGTATCAAAACGTGCTGGAGCTTTTTTGGATGCACGCGGCCAGGGCCAAGCCCTGCGTGCAAATTTCCCACTGCGCCGCATACAATGCCCTGAAAGGGAGGGATGCGCATGATGGGGTTGCTGGCGCTGCTGATTCAGGAGTGCCTTTTTTTTCTGGGCTATGTGACGGGATCGCAGCAATATCCCAAGCCGCTTACGCGCAGGGAGGAAGCAAAGCTTCTCGCGGAAATGGCCGAAGGAAGCGAAGAAGCACGAAGGGAACTGATTCTGCACAATCTGCGCCTGGTGGCGCACATTGCCCGCAAGTATACCGTACCGGGACACAATGCGGAGGATCTAACCTCCATCGGCGTGGTGGGGCTCATTAAAGCGGTGGGAAGCTACCGCTGCGGTGGCGGGACCTCCTTGGGTACCTATGCGGCCCGATGTATTGAAAATGAAATTCTCATGACGCTTCGCGCGTCCCGCAAGCGCAAAGGGGAAGTCTCGCTTTCTGACCCCGTGGGCACTGACGGAGAGGGCAACGACATCACGTTTATGGACATCCTGGGGACAGACCAGGAGGAACTGGAGGAGGAAGTCATCCGCCGGGTTACCCTGCAACGAGTGCGCAAACTGCTGGAAAAGCTGCCGCCACGGGAACGCTTGGTGCTGGAATTGCGTTACGGTCTGGTGGATGGGCGCGTTTACCCGCAGCATGAGGTGGCCAGACGGCTGGGAATCTCGCGCTCCTATGTATCGCAGCGCGGGTATTGTAAGCGATCTCTCCGTGGTCAAAATGCTTGAAATACTTTTGAAATCTTAGTTTCAGGCGCTTTCCCCCAAGGCGCTGAACCGATAGCGGATAATCAGCCGTTTGTCCTCTGTCAGCTCGATGCGCTCGATCAGGCTGCACAGAAGCTCCCTGCTGGCAAAGGCGCTGTCCACAAATCGCCGCACCAGTACCTTGGCGAGCTGCTGCCGCTTGACGGGCGAGAAATCGGGCTGCTTCATGGCCGTCAGTTGCTTTTCCAGCACGGCGCGTTCCTCCTTCAGCCGCGCATAGATCCGTTCAAAATCCGCCTCCGCCAGAAGGCCGCTGAGCTTATCCATGTACGCCTTGTCCAAATGGTTGGTCAGGATGCGAATCTTGTTTTCCACAGCCAGAGCATCGCTCTCTTGCCGCGCCTCCATGTTTGCCTCCTCCAACGATCTTTGGGCAAGGGGCAGCAACTCCTCCGCATTGAGATACGATTGGCATGCCTCCCGAAGCTTGCTCAGCACCGCGTCCGTCACCAGCTTTTCCTTGATGGCGTGGCAGGTGCATACCCCCGCTTTGGTAAACCGCTGATACGTCCGGCATACAAAGTACAGGCTTTCCTCACCCTTGGCGTTCCTGCGATTCAGCACGGCCAGGGGATAGCCGCATTCGTGGCAGAAGATCAACCCCTTTAGCAGAAAATCGTAGGTGCGGCAGCGGGTGTTCTTCCGGCTGGCCACCAGCATCTGTACCTTATCGAAGGTTTCGCGGGAGACCAGGGGCTCATGCGTGTTTTCTACAACGATCCAGTCCCTGCGCTCCCGATGCTGACACTTCTTGCTCTTGTAGCTGATTTTTGCGCTCCGTCCCTGAACCATATTTCCGATGTAGGTCTCGTTTTGCAGCATATTGGAAATACGTTCGCTGGACCACAACCCCGCGTAAACGCCCTGCCGCGCCTGCTTCAGTCCCGCGTAGACGGAGGGCGGCGGTATATTTGCCTCGTTCAATTGGACGGCGATTTGCCGACAACTGACGCCCTCCAACGCCATGGCGAAAATCCTTTGCACAATGGGCGCTGCTTTTTCATCCACGACGATGCGGTTTTTCTCCGTGGGGTGCATCCGATAGCCGAACACGGGCTTTCCGCCGATGAACTGTCCCTTGCGCTGCTTATCATGCTTTACGCTTTTGATCTTTTTGGAGATATCCTTGGCGTACATGTCGTTCATGATGGCGCGGAACGGGGTGATATCGTTGGCGGTGGAATCAACGCCAGTATCTATGCCATCCAGCAGGGAAATGTAGCGCACGCGGTTTTCGGGGAAGAACCGCTCCATGTAGTGCCCCGTCATAATGTAATCGCGTCCCAGACGGGAAAGGTCTTTCGTGATTACCATGTTGACCTTTTTCGCCTCGATGTCCTGAATCATCCGTTGAAACGCAGGACGCTCGAAGGTGGTTCCACTCCAGCCATCATCGATATAGGTATCGTAAACGGACAGGCGCTGCTCGCGGACAAAACGGTTCAGCAGGGATTGCTGGTTGGTAACGCTCTGCGACGGCCCCTCGCTCTCATCCTCCTTTGACAGTCTGATATAGAGCGCCACATGATATGCCATGGGTTCGCTTATTTTCAAATACATCGTATCCCTCCGAAAACAAGCGGCCATTCAACATACTCATCATACATGACAGGCCGATTTCAGCGCAAGGTTATGGGCATTGTCTTTCAGCTCCCGCTGTATGTAAATCAAAAACGATTGCTGTATGATTTTTTTGATATCCTGCGGTTCCTTGTTATACTCACAGGTCACGATCAGCTCTTTCTCTTTCATAGGGCCTCCTTCGCGGCATGATGGTCAAGGATATGCGCGCTAGAGAGGATATTTGCTTGTTGATGGCAAACTCAAAAGACAGTACCCAAGGGGATCTGACAGGCCCACATTGGCGTCCGCCGCTCTGCGGCGTACCCGCTTCTCCTCTGGATGAGCCGGCGCATCGTCTTCGACGGCTCACGGCGTTGGCTGCTTCTGTGTATGGGATGTGCGCTCTGCCCGCGCGCCATAAGGGTACGGCCGTCTGGCATTCGGGCCATAACCATCCCCCTTTTCTCAAAAACAGAATCATGACAAATGAATCGTAGGCGGGAATTCGCCGTATTTGCCCTGCGCCCCGGCAGGCTTCCCGCTGGCCCTG
>OLPF01001393.1_pt1 | contig 20020 bp, 10 predicted proteins | sample 1673121 | NCBI WGS metagenome assembly OLPF01 (sample SAMEA3136756, study PRJEB25190) | human gut metagenome
CAGCGCCCGCCGCGACATTGAGCAACCGATGATCCCCCTGCACCCCGCACTTTCTCATTCTTCCTCCGTCACTCTGCGGTCTCCGCCGTACTCTCCGCCGCAGGCTCCACCGCCGTCACCACGTCGTCCATCAGCGCCATCACCAGCGGCAGGCCCTTATCCTGCTTACCCTGCAAGGGCGCTTCCTGCGCCATGAGCACCGTCGGCGGGCTCATGCGCTGCTCCACGCGCACCTGTGCGCCCGCACCGTCGCCGGCAAGGAGCGCCGCGCCCGCCACACAGGTCCCGTTGGAGCCGCTCTTGTTGAAATAGAAGGCCTTCACGCCCTTGCCGCCGCGCGCCTGCGGCTCAAAGTCCATGTACAGCACGCGCTTGGCAAATCCGCGTTCCGTCATCAAAAACACCTGATCCGCGGCCTGCGGCTGGCCGCACCAGAGCACCGCGTCGCCGGGTTCGAGGGTCATGCCCTTCACGCCGCCCGCCGTGCGGCCCTGTGTGGGCACGCCGTCGGCGTGGAAGCGCACGCTCATGCCGTTTCGGCTCACCAGCAGCACATCCGCCGCCGCGTCCAGCGGCAACACGCCCATCACCGCGTCGCCCTCGCGCAGCGTCAGCGCCGCGAACTTCGCGCGCCGCACGTCGTACTCCGCCGCCGCCGTGCGCTTGACCTGCCCCTTTCGCGTCACGAACAGCAGGTCCGGCGCGGAGGCCAGCTCCGAGGGCTTCATGCACAGGATGTTCACCGGGGTTTCGTTCTCCTCAAGGCCGGCCAGAACGCCGCTCAGCAGCGCGCCGCGGTCCTTGGGCTTCATCTCCGGCAGGGCCGCCACGCTCAGCGGGTAGCAGTTGCCCCGGTCGGTGAAGAAGTAGAGCGTGTGATCGGTCTGCGTGTCGAAGCGGTAGAGCGGCGCATCCTCCGCGCCCTCCTCCGCCGCCTGCCGCCGCGCCCGCGGCGGATACACGCGCCGAAGCAGCCCCGCGCGCGAATACGTCACCAGCGCGTCCTCGGCGATGATCTCCTCCTTCGCGGCGGCCTCCACCACCTCGCCCGCGCGCACGATCTCGGTGCGGCGCTCGTCGCCGTAGCGCTCGGCCACGGCGCGCAGCTCCTTCTTGATCACGTTCATCAGCTTCTTTTCGCTGGCGAGGATGGCCTCAAGCTCCGCGATGCGCTTCTTGAGCTCCTCGTATTCCTTGCGCAGCGCCAGGATTTCGAGGTTGGTCAGCCGCTGCAATCGCATGTCCAGAATCGCCTGCGCCTGCGCGTCCGAGAGGGCGAAGCGCTCCATCAGCGCGGCCTTGGCGGCCTTGGGGTTCTCGCTCTTTCGGATGAGGGCGATCACCTCGTCGAGGTTGTCCACCGCCACCATCAGGCCTTCGAGGATGTGGGCGCGGGCGAGCGCGCGGTCCAGCTCGTAGCGGGTGCGCGCGGTCACGACGTTTTTGCGGTGGCGGATGTAGTAGCCGATGGCGCGCCGGAGCGAGAGCTGGCGCGGCTTGCCGTCGGCGATGGCCACGAGGTTCACGCCGAAGGTGATCTGCAAATCGCTGTACTTGAGCAGGTAGGACAGCACCTTTTCCGCGTCGGTGTCCTTTTTCAGCTCGATCACGGCGCGCATGCCGGTGCGGTCGCTCTCGTCGCGGATGTCGTAGATGCAGCCCAGCGCGGCCTTTTTCTCCTCGCTGAGCTTGAGGATCTTCTCCAGCATCGCCGCCTTGTTCACCTGATAGGGGATCTCGGTGATGACGATCAGCTTTCGCCCGGCGGACCCGTCCTCGATGTGCGTGCAGGCGCGCAAAGTGAGCTTTCCGCGCCCCGTCTCGTAGGAGGCGCGCAGCTCCGGCGTGTCGATGAGCACGCCCCCGGTGGGAAAGTCCGGCCCCGGCACCAGCTTCATCAACTCGTCCAGCGAAATGTCCGGGTTGTCGATCTGCGCCGCCGTGGCCTCGATGATCTCGCGCAGGTTGTGCGGCGGGATGTTGGTGGCAAGGCCCACGGCGATGCCGCTCGCCCCGTTGACCAACAGGTTCGGGAAGCTCGCGGGCAGCATGTCCGGCTCCTTGAGCGTGTCGTCGAAGTTGAGCCGGAAGGGCACGGTGTCCTTGTCGATGTCGCGCAGCATCTCCACCGCCAGCGGGGTCATGCGCGCCTCGGTGTAGCGCATGGCGGCCGCGCCGTCGCCGTCCACGCTGCCGAAGTTGCCGTGGCCGTCCACCAGCGGCGCGCGCATGCTGAAATCCTGCGCCATGCGCACCAGCGCCTCGTAGACCGAGCTGTCGCCGTGCGGGTGATATTTACCCAGACAGTCGCCCACGATACGCGCGCACTTGCGGTGGGGCGTGTCGGGGCCGATGGCCAGCTCGTTCATGGTGAAGAGGATGCGCCGCTGCACGGGCTTGAGGCCGTCCTCCACGCGGGGGACGGCGCGCTCCATGATGACGTGCTCGGCGTAGGGGATCATGCTGTTGTGCATGACCTCCTCCATGGGCGATACGATGATGTTGTGGTCCACCCCGATGGGCGGACGGTCATCCTGCCTGCGGCTCACCGGCTTTCCCTCCCTTCGCCCGCGCCGCCGCCGAGGGCCTCGAAGCGGTCCTCGCGGTTAAAGTTGGCGTGCTGGCTGATGTACTGCCTGCGCGGCTCCACCTTGTCTCCCATGAGGATGGTGACCAGCCGCTCGGCCTGCGCCGCGTCCTCGATGCTCACCCGCATCAGCTTTCGCTGTTCGGGGTCCATGGTGGTCTGCCACAGCTGCTCCGGATTCATCTCGCCCAGGCCCTTGTAGCGCTGGAGGGTGTAGCCCTTGGTCTGCCCGCGCGTGAGCTTTCGAAGCTCCGCGTCGTCGTAGGCGTATTGCACCTTGTTGCCCCGCTGCACCTTGTAGAGCGGCGGCATGCCGATGTACACATGCCCCTCGGTGATGAGCTCCTTCATGTAGCGGTAGAAGAAGGTCAGCAGAATGGCGCGGATGTGCGCCCCGTCCTGATCGGCGTCCGAGAGGATGATGACCTTGTTGTACTTGAGCCCCGCCAGCGAGAAATTCTCGTCGATGTTCGTGCCCAGCGCCGTGATGATGGAGCGGAACTCCTCGTTGCCCAGCACCTGATCCAGGCGCTTTTTCTCGGCGTTGAGCGGCTTTCCGCGCAGCGGCAGAATCGCCTGAAACCGCCGGTCGCGCCCCTGCTTGGCGCTGCCGCCCGCGCTGTCGCCCTCCACGATGAACAGTTCGTTCTGCTCCGGCTTTCGCCCCGTGCAGCTGGAGAGCTTGCCCACCAGCGGCGCGGCCTCCAGCGCGCTCTTGGTGCGCGCCACGTCGCGGGCCTTGCGCGCGGCCTCGCGCACCTTCGCCGCCCGCACCGCCTTTTCGATGATCTGCTGGGCCAGCTCCTGATGCTTCAGGTCCTCGAAATACGCCGTCAGCTGCTGCGTGAGGATCGCCTCCACCAGCGGGCGCACCTCGGTATTGCCCAGCTTCCCCTTGGTCTGCCCCTCGAACTGCGGGTTTTTCACCATCGCCAGCATCACGGCGGTCATGCCCTCGCGGAAGTCGTCGCCGCTGAGGTTCGCGTCCTTGTCCCTGAGCGCGCCCAGCCTGCGCGCGAAGTCGTTCATCACCTTGGTGTAGGCGGCCTTGAAGCCCGTCTCGTGCGTGCCGCCCTCGCCCGTGGGGATGTTGTTCACATAGGAAAACACGTTTTCGGTGTAGCTGTCGGTGTACTGAATCGCCACCCGGAAGATCACGTCCTCCCGCTGCCCGGCCAGATAGATCGGCTCCTCGTGCAGCGGGGTCTTGTCCGCGTTCAGGTAGCGCACGTAATCGACCAGCCCGCCGTCAAAGCGGTACACCTCGCGCTCCGGGGCCTTCGCCTCCCCGTTTCCGTCGTCGACGGGCTCGCGCTCGTCGAGGAACGTGATCGTAAGCCCGCGGTTTAAGTACGCCAGCTCGCGCAGGCGGCGCGCGACGGTCTCGGCGTTGAACGTGACCGTCTCAAACACGCGGTCGTCCGGCAGAAACCGCACGCGCGATCCGCGCTCCTTGGTGTTGCCCACCAGCGTGAGCGGCCCGGTCGCGCGCCCGGCCACGATCTTCTTCTCCTTCTCGTCCCACGCGCTTTCAAAGCGGATGTGCCAGTGCTGAAAGTCGCGGCACACGTCCACCTCCACCCACCGGCTCAGGGCGTTTACCACGCTCGCGCCCACGCCGTGCAGGCCGCCGGAATAGGCGTAGTTCTCGCTGTTAAACTTGCCGCCCGCGTGCAGCTTGGTGTAGATCACCTCCACGCCGGATACCCCCATGGTCGGGTGGATATCGACGGGCATGCCCCGCCCGTTGTCCTGCACGGTCACCGACCCGTCGCGGCCCAGCGTCACGTCCACGCGCGTGGCAAAGCCGGCCATGGCCTCGTCGATGGAATTGTCCACAATCTCCCACAGCATGTGGTGCAGCCCGCGCGACCCCGTGGAGCCGATGTACATGCCGGGCCGCATGCGCACGGCGTCCAGCCCTTCCAGCACCTGAATGTTTCGCGCGTCGTAATGGTTGGTCAATGCATTTCACCCCTTGGCGGATTGGCGCGCGCACGCAAAAAGGCATGCAACGCAACACTTTATTATAGCACGAAACCCCGTTTTTGCACAAGAAAAACCCCCGCGTCCGTCGGGATGCGGGGGAAAAGGGGAGCCCTTAGAAATTCTCCACCAGCTCGATATCCTTGTACCGCCTCATGCCGGTACCGGCGGGAATCAGCTTGCCGATGATGACGTTCTCCTTCAGGCCCAGCAGCGGGTCCACCTTGCCCTTGATGGCGGCGTCGGTGAGCACGCGGGTGGTCTCCTGGAAGGAGGCGGCGGAGAGGAAGCTCTCGGTGGCGAGGCTGGCCTTGGTGATGCCCAGCAGCACGCGCTTGGCGATGGCGGGGCGGCCGCCGTTTTCGATGGTCTGGCGGTTGGCCTCCTCAAAGCGGTAGATGTCCACGAGGGAGCCGGGCAGCAGCAGCGTATCGCCGCTGTCCTCGATGCGCACCTTGCGCAGCATCTGCTTGACGATGATCTCGATGTGCTTGTCGGAGATGTTCACGCCCTGCTGACGGTACACGCTCAAGACCTCGCGCAGCAGGTAATCCTGCACGGCCTTCACGCCCAGGATGCGCAGCAGGTCGTGGGGGTTGATGGAGCCTTCGATCAGCTCCGCGCCGGCCTCGACGTGCTGGCCGTCCTGCACCTTGAGGCGGCTGCCGTAGTTGATCTGGTAGACCTTGGTCTCGGAGGGATCGTCCTCGCTGGTGACGGTGACCTCGCGCTTCTTCTTGTTTTCGCCCAGGCTCACGCGGCCGCTGATCTCGGTGAGGATGGCGTCGCGCTTGGGCTTGCGGGCCTCGAAGAGCTCCTCCACGCGGGGAAGACCCTGCGTGATGTCCTCGCCGCTGGCGATGCCGCCGGTATGGAAGGTACGCATGGTCAGCTGCGTGCCGGGCTCGCCGATGGCCTGCGCGGCGATGATGCCGACGGCCTCGCCCACATCGACGGCGCCGCCGGTGGCGAGGTTGGCGCCGTAGCAGCGGGCGCACACGCCGGTTTCGTTGCGGCAGGTGAGGACGCTGCGCACCTGGGCCTTCTTGATGCCCGCGCGGGCGATGGCCTTGGCCTGATCGTTGGTGATGGTTTCGTTCAGGGCGACGATGATCTCGCCCGTAGTGGGATCGACGATGTCCTCGGCGGCCACGCGGCCGAGCAGGCGGTCCTCCAGGCTCTCGATCACCTGGTTGCCGATGGTGATCTCCTGCACGGTGATGCCGCGCACCTTTTCGCCGCGGGCGGCGAAGCAGTCGGACTCGCGCACGATCACCTCCTGCGACACGTCCACCAGACGGCGGGTCAGGTAGCCCGAGTCGGCGGTACGAAGCGCGGTATCGGCCAGGGACTTGCGGCTGCCGTGGGAGCTCAGGAAGAACTCCAGCACCTTGAGGCCCTCGCGGAAGTTCGCGCGGATGGGCAATTCAAGCGTCTTGCCGCTGGGGGAGGCCATCAGGCCGCGCATGCCGGCCAGCTGGCTGACCTGCGCCGCGCTGCCGCGGGCGCCGGAATCGGTCATCATGCGGATGGGGTTGAACTTGTCCAGACCCGGCAGAATCCGGCTGCGCAGGTTGGCGGTGGTGGCGTTCCAGATATCGACGACCTTCGAGTAGCGCTCGTCCTCGGAGAGCATACCCATGCGGTACAGGCCGTTGATCTCGGCCACCTGATCGTCGGCCTCCTTGAGGATCTGGCCCTTTTCGGGCGGCACGATGATGTCGCTGACCGACACCGTGACCGCGCCGCGGGTGGAGTACTTGAAACCGAGGCTCTTGATGTTGTCCAGCACCTGGGCCGTCTCGTGAATGCCGTGCTTGAGGTAGACCTCGTCGACGATCTTGCCCAGCTCCTTCTTGCCCACCAGGCTGTCGATCTCAAGCGGGAACATCTCGTCCAGGCAGGTACGGGGCTTGCGGCCGATGTCCTGCGGGATGACCTCGTTGAACAGCAGCAGGCCCAGCGTGCAGTCGATGATCTTGCGGCCCTTCTCGCCGTTAAATTCGCGCTCCAGGCGCACCTTGATGGGGGCCTGCAGGCTCAACTGGCCCAGCTGGTAGGCCATCATGGCTTCGTCGGGGCTGGAGAACACGCGGCCCGCGCCCTTGCCGTCCGGGCGGTCGATGGTCAGGTAGTAGCAGCCGATGACCATGTCCTGCGAAGGCGACATGACGGGCTTGCCGTCCTGGGGCTTCAAAATGTTGTTGTGCGCCAGCATGAGGAAGCGGGCCTCGGCCTGCGCCTCCATCGAAAGGGGCACGTGAATGGCCATCTGGTCGCCGTCGAAGTCGGCGTTGTAGGCGGTACACACCAGCGGGTGGAGCTTGAGCGCCTTGCCCTCCACCAGCATCGGCTCAAAGGCCTGAATGCCCAGGCGGTGCAGCGTGGGCGCGCGGTTGAGCAGCACCGGGTGCTCCTTGATGACCTCTTCCAGAATGTCCCATACCTCGGGACGGCCCTTTTCGACCATGCGCTTGGCGTTCTTGCCGTGGTGCGCCTTCTTGAGCGTCACCAGCCGCTCGATCACGAAGGGCTTGAACAGTTCGAGGGCCATCTCCTTGGGCAGGCCGCACTGATAGAGCTTGAGCTCCGGGCCCACAACGATAACCGAGCGGCCGGAGTAGTCCACGCGCTTGCCCAGCAGGTTCTGACGGAAGCGGCCCTGCTTGCCGCGCAGGAAGTCGGACAGCGATTTCAGCGCCCGGTTGCCGGGGCCGGTCACGGGGCGGCCGCGGCGGCCGTTGTCGATCAGCGCGTCCACAGCCTCCTGCAGCATGCGCTTTTCGTTGCGCACGATGATGTCCGGCGCGCCCAGCTCAAGCAGCCGCTTCAGGCGGTTGTTGCGGTTGATGACGCGGCGGTAGAGGTCGTTTAAGTCGCTGGTGGCGAACCGTCCGCCGTCCAGCTGCACCATGGGGCGCAGGTCCGGCGGCATGACCGGGATCACGTCCAGGATCATCCACTCCGGCTTGTTGTGGCTCAGGCGGAAGGCCTCCACCACCTCCAGCCGCTTGACCGCGCGGGCGCGCTTCTGGCCCTCGGTGTCGCGGTCGCGCTCCTTCTCGGCCAGCTCGGCGATCTCCTTCTTGAGCTTCTCGCTGATGGCGTCAAGGTCCAGCTCCATCAGCATCTCCTTGACCGCCTCGGCGCCCATGCCCGCGCGGAAGCTCCCCGCGCCGCAGCGCGCCTCGATCTCGCGGTACTTGGCGTCGGTGATGAGCTCGTGCTTTTTCAGGCCCGTCTCGTTGGGGTCGCCGGGGTCAAGCACGATGAAGTTGGCAAAGTAGAGCACCTTTTCCAGCGTGCGGGGGCTGATGTCAAGCAGCATGCCCATGCGGCTGGGGATGCCCTTGAAATACCAGATATGGCTCACCGGCGCGGCCAGCCTGATGTGGCCCATGCGCTCGCGGCGCACCTTGGAGCGGGTCACCTGCACGCCGCACTTGTCGCAGATCTTGTTCTTGTCCTTGAACTTGATGCGCTTGTACTTGCCGCAGTTGCACTCCCAGTCCTTGGTGGGCCCGAAGATGCGCTCGCAATAAAGGCCGTCGCGCTCGGGCTTGAGGGTGCGGTAGTTGATGGTTTCGGGCTTGGTTACCTCGCCGTAGCTCCACTCCAGAATCTGCTCGGTGGACGCCATGCCGATCTGGATGGAATCAAGGTTTGTCAGGTCAAACAAAACGCGGCACTCCCTTTCGGTCTGTCAGGCGGCAACGGATCACTCGCCGTCCTTGGGCTTATCGTCTTCATCATCCAGGTCGATGGCGGCCAGATCGTCGTCGCCCAGATCCATGTCGAAGTCATCCAGCTCGTCGTCCATGCTGAAATCGACCTCCACATCGTCCTCCTCGCCGGCGTCGGGCGTCTCGCCCTCGTGCGCGGCGGCGGGCTCCTCCGTCTCCTCGCCGCCCTCGTCGGGGCGCGCGGTGGGCGTGGTGTCCATGTCCAGATCGTCGTCGTCCAGCTCGCGGATGATGATTTCGTTCTTGTCGCGGTCCAGCACCTTGATGTCCAGCGCGAGGGACTTGAGCTCCTTGATGAGCACCTTGAAGCTCTCCGGCACGCCGGGAGCGGGGATGTTGGTGCCCTTGACGATGGCCTCGTAGGTCTTGACGCGGCCCACGATGTCGTCGGATTTCACGGTCAGAATCTCCTGCAGGGTGTTGGCGGCGCCGTAGGCCTCCAGCGCCCAGACCTCCATCTCGCCGAAGCGCTGGCCGCCGAACTGGGCCTTGCCGCCCAGGGGCTGCTGCGTCACCAGCGAGTAGGGGCCCACGGAGCGGGCGTGCATCTTGTCGTCCACCAGGTGGTGGAGCTTGAGGAAGTACATGTAGCCGACCGTGACGGGGTTTTCAAAGGGTTCGCCGGTGCGGCCGTCGTAGAGGATGGTCTTGCCGTCGGGGCGCTTGCCGGCCTTGACGAGCAGCTCCTCGATGTCCTCCTCGGTCGCGCCGTCAAAGACGGGGGTGGCCACGTGCCAGCCGAGGGCCTTGGCGGCCATGCCCAGGTGCACTTCCAGCACCTGGCCCAGGTTCATACGGGAAGGCACGCCCAGCGGGTTCAAAACGATCTGCAAGGGGGTGCCGTCGGGCATGAAGGGCATATCCTCCTCGCGCAGGATGCGGCTGACCACGCCCTTGTTGCCGTGGCGGCCGGCCATCTTGTCGCCCACGCTGATCTTGCGCTTCTGGGCGATGTAGACGCGCACCATCTCGTTGACGCCGGGGGAGAGTTCGTCCTTGTTCTCGCGGGTGAAGATCTTCACGTCCACCACGATGCCGCCCTCGCCGTGGGGCACGCGCAGGGAGGTGTCGCGCACCTCGCGGGCCTTTTCGCCGAAGATGGCGCGAAGCAGGCGCTCCTCGGCGGTGAGGTCAGTTTCGCCCTTGGGCGTCACCTTGCCCACCAGAATGTCGCCGGCGCGCGCCTCGGCGCCGATGCGGATGATGCCGTCCTCGTCGAGGTCCTTGACCGCGTCGTCGCCGATGTTGGGGATGTCGCGGGTGATCTCCTCCGGTCCCAGCTTGGTTTCGCGGGCCTCGGACTCAAACTCCTCGATGTGGATGGAGGTGTACACGTCCTCCTTGACCAGCTTTTCGCTGATGAGCACGGCGTCCTCGTAGTTGTAGCCCTCCCAGGTCATGAAGCCGATGAGGACGTTGCGGCCCAGGCCGATCTCGCCCATCTCGGTGGAGGGTCCGTCGGCCAGCAGGTCGCCCTTTTCGATGACCTGCCCGGCCTTGACGCGGGGGCGCTGGTTGATGCAGGTGCCCTGGTTGGAGCGGGCGAACTTGCTGAGCTTGTAGGTGTGGCGCTCGCCGAGGGTGTCCTTGACCACGATGCGGTCGCCGGCCACCTTCTCCACCACGCCGTCCTGCTTGGAGAGCACCACCACGCCGGAGTCGTGCGCGGCCTTGTACTCCATGCCGGTGCCCACGATGGGGGCTTCGGGCACGAGCAGCGGCACAGCCTGGCGCTGCATGTTGGAGCCCATCAGGGCGCGGGTGGCGTCGTCGTTTTCCAGGAAGGGAATCATGGCCGTGGCCACGGAGACGATCTGCCGGGGGCTGACGTCGATGAGGTCTACGTTCTCGCGCGGCACGCGGATGATCTCGGCCTTGTCGCGCACGGTGACGTACTCGTTGACGAAGGAGCCGTCCTCATTGAGGGGCTCGTTGGCCTCGGCGACCTTGTAGAAGTCCTCCTCGTCGGCGGTCATGTAGACGATCTTGTCGGTCACGCAGTGGGTCTGGGGATCGACGGTGCGGTAGGGGGCTTCGATGAAGCCGTATTCGTTGATGCGCGCATAGGTGGCCAGCGAGCCGATCAGGCCGATGTTGGGGCCTTCAGGCGTCTCGATGGGGCAGATACGGGCGTAGTGGCTGTAGTGCACGTCGCGCACCTCGAAGGAGGCGCGGTCGCGGTTGAGGCCGCCGGGGCCCAGGGCGCTCAGACGGCGCTTGTGGGTCAGCTCCGCCAGCGGGTTGGGCTGGTCCATGAACTGGGAGAGCTGCGAGGACCCGAAGAACTCCTTGATGGCCGCGCTCACCGGGCGGATGTTGATCAACTCGCCCGGGCGCACCTCGTCGGCGTCCTGAATGGCCATGCGCTCGCGCACCACGCGCTCCAGACGGCTCAGGCCGATGCGGATCTGGTTTTGCAGAAGCTCGCCCACCGAGCGCAGGCGGCGGTTGCCCAGATGGTCGATGTCGTCGGTAAATCCGAGGCCCCAGGGCAGGCCCAGCAGATAGCTGATGGAGGCCACGATGTCCTCGGTGATGATGTGCTTGGGCACCAGATCGTGCGCGCGGGCGCGCACGGTTTCGCGCAGCAGCTTTTCGTCCTCCCCGCAGGCGCCCAGGATCTCCATGAGCACGGGGTAGAGCACGTTTTCCTGCACGCCGGCCTCTTTGGGATCGAAGGGCAGGTACTGGGCGGCGTCCACGAAGTGGTTGCCCACCACGCGGTGCACGCGGCCGCCGTCCAGGCGCACGTCAACGGTGTTGACGCCGGCGTTCTGGATCTCGCGGGCCTTTTCGCGGCTGATGGTCTCGCCGGCGCGGATGAGCACCTCGCCGGTGGCGGGATCGGCGATGTCGGCGTCCGCCACCTGGCCCTGAATGCGGGTGGCCAGGGACAGCTTTTTGTTGAACTTGTAGCGGCCCACGCGCATGAGGTCATAGCGCTTGGCGTCAAAGAAGAGCGAGTTGAACAGGCTCTGGGCGCTCTCGCGGGTGGGCGGCTCGCCGGGCTTCTGCCGCTTGTAGATCTCGATGAGGCCCTCGTCGCGGCTGTGGGCGTTGTCGCCGCGCTGGAGGGTGGCCATGAGGCGCTCGTCCTCGCCGAGCAGATCGATGATCTCCTGATCGGTGCCGTAGCCCAGCGCGCGCAGGATCAGCGTGATGGGCAGCTTGCGCGCCCGGTCGATGCGCACCCACAAAACGTCGTTGGAGTCCGTCTCGTACTCCAGCCACGCGCCGCGGTTGGGGATGACCGTGGTGGAAAAGAGATGCTTGCCGGCCTTGTCGATCTGATCTTCGTAGTATACGCCGGGGGAGCGCACCAGCTGGCTGACGATGACGCGCTCCGCGCCGTTGATGATAAAGGTGCCATGCTCGGTCATGAGGGGGAAGTCGCCCATGAATACGTCGGATTCCTTGATTTCGCCGGTCTCGCGGTTTTTGAGGCGGACGAACACCTTCAGCGGGGCGGCATAGGTCATGTCGCGCTCCTTGCAGCGCTCCACGCTGTTTTTGGGCTCGTCCAGCGAATAGTCCACAAACTCCAGCGAGAGGTTCTCGGTGTAGTCCACGATGGGACTGACGTCGTCGAGCACCTCGCGCATGTCCACTTCCAGAAAGCGGCGGTAGGAGTTTTTCTGCACTTCAATGAGATCGGGCATGTCCAGGATCTCGTCGATGTGCGAGAAGCTCTGCCGCTTCCTCAGCTTCCCCATTTGAACCTCATGCACCATAAATGCCATCACCCCTTATGTTCCTCGCATGTGTATCCGCTGCGAAAGCCGCGTCCCTTTCCCCTGTTCCCGGTCAAAAAATTTCCTGTTGCATTTTTGCGCCGGGGCATGTACAATACTCAACAACGGACGGGCGCGGCTTCGCACAGTAACGATACTGATGCAAGTTTAAATTATAGCGCCTTTTAGCCCATGTGTCAATACGCATGGGCAAAATTCGTTCCGTTTTTTACTTTTTCATGCGGCCCCGCGGCCGTCAGGAGGCGTGCCAGAGATGATCAAATTCGGCCAGGTACAGGCATACGACAAAACGACCGGAGAAGCCACCATCGTTTACATGCGGCCCGACGCGTGCGCCAAGTGCGGCGCGTGCGGCGGCGGCGGCAAGAGCCGCTCCATCCGCCTGAAGGCCGACTGCGCCGTGGGCGACTGGGTCAAGGTGGAGCTGCCCGACGGGCGGTTCCTGGGGGCCACGGCCCTCGCCTACGCGCTGCCGCTGGCCTGTTTCCTACTGGGCCTGTTCCTGGGCTACAGCCTGTCGGGCGGGATGGAGCTGTGGGCGCTTCTGGGCAGCGCCATCGGGCTTAGCCTGTCGGCCGTCGCGCTGCGCCTTTTCGAGCTTCGCCTGCGCCAGCGCCCCGAATGGACCCCCCGCGTCTGCGCCGTCTACCCCGACAAGCCCGACATCGACGACATCGGCTGTCATGCGTCGGAAAAGCTCGGCTGACGCCGATCTTTTTCGCCGGATGCTTAAGAAATGTTTGCGCCCAGAGGCGCAAACTCCCCGCCCGCCCGGCAAAGCCGGGCGATACGATTTCACTTTGGAGGGCCTTCGGGCCCTCCAAACCACCCACGGCATTTACAGCCTTTCGGGAGCCATGGGTTCTGCCGCTGATTTCGGCGCGCAGGGGGCGAAACCCTGCCGAAGCGGAGCAAAAAGATGGGCCGCAGGGGGATGATGCCCCTGTGGCCCCGGATGGCTGGTGCAAAAACGATGCGGGTGGAATGAGCCGCGTTTCTTGCGGCCTTTGGCCGCTCGCAACGCTTGCGAGGTTGTGCTGCGGCACAGGTTTTTGGGGCTCTGCCCCAAACCCCGGCAGGGGCCTGAGGCCCCTGCACCCCACTCTTTCCCCCGCGCCCCGCATGCCCGCCCCTTCCTTTGCATATCCTTCCCCAAACCGTGTTGTGGAAAGGGGGGACCGGCGTGCTGGAGAAGCTCAAACGGGCGGATATTCCGCAGGAGCTGGTGCTGGGCTGGCCGCGCTCGGTGCTGCTGGGCGATGAAAAGCTGATCGTGGAGCAGCATCAGGGCATCTTTGCCTGCACGGAAACGGAGGTCGCGCTCAAGACCCTCTGCGGCCTGCTGGTCATCAGCGGCGAGCGGCTGTCCCTGTCGCGCTACGACCGCGACGGGCTGGTCGTGTTTGGCAAGATCGAAAAGCTGTGCTACCGCCCGAAAGGATGACCGCGCCGTGAACATCCCCCGATTGCCGTTTGTCACCTGCCGCTTCACGCTGACGGGGCTGAACCTGGAACGCTTCATGAACACGCTGCAAAAGGAAGGCGTGCCGCTGCTCTCCGCCCGGCGGACGGGGGCGCGCACGCTGGAGTGCGCCTGCTACCTGCGCGACCTGCCCCGCGTGAGGCAGCTGGCCGGGGAAAAGGGCTGGCGCGTGCAGCGCGCGCGCCCCGCGCAGCTGGCGGCGCTTTGGGAGGCGCTCAAAAAGCGGCCCGGCGCGCTGCTTGGGGCCGCGCTGGCGCTGGCGGCGGCGCTCGTGCTATCGCAGTTCGTGTGGCGGGGGGAGATCAACGGCGCGGGGCCGTACCGCGCGGATATCGCGGCTTACCTGCAGGAGGCGGGCTATGTGCCGGGCGCGCGGCGCGACGCGCTGGACACCTCCGCGCTGGAGCGAAACCTCACGCTTCGCTATCCGGAGGTGGCGTGGTTTCATGCCTATGTGAGCAACGTGACGCTCGTGGTGGACGTGACACGCGGCGTGCCCATGCCGGAGCTGCCCTCCGCCCAGCCGGGCGACGTGGTCGCCCTGCGCGACGGCATCGTCGATTCCGTGCGGGTATACGCGGGCACGGCGGCCGTTCAGGCGGGCGACGCGGTGCGCGCGGGTCAGGTGCTGATTCGCGGCGAGGAGCGGGGTGCGGACGGAGCCACCGTCCCCGTGGCCGCGCGGGGCGCGGTGATCGCCCGCTGCTGGCTTACGCACACGGTGGAGATGTCCATGCTGGAGATCCACAGCGAGGAGACGGGCCGCGAGGCGGCGGTACAGCAGATCGTGACGCCGTGGTTTTCGCTGCCCGCCGAGCCCGAAACGCCCGATTTTCTGGCCAGCAACGCCTATATCACGCAGACGCCGGTGGTGGGCTGCTTTTTCCCCGTGTGGCGCAAGGCCACAGTGCTGCGCGAGGTGAGCCTGGAATACGTCCGCCGACCGGAGGGCGATGTGCGCGCCGAGGCGGGTCAGGCCGCGCTGGACCGGCTCAAAACCCTGCTGTATGGCTATGAGATCATTGACAAATGGGTAGATTATTGTATGATAGAAGATGATACATTGGCCGCAACCGCCACCGCGGAATGGCTGATGGATATTGCCGGCCAGGCGCCGGCATGAACGGAGGCAACCGCTTTTGACACTCACCCCATCCATCCGCGTCCCCCTCACGGGGATGGACGCGTATCTTTCCATTTTTGGAGCCAACGGCCGCAACCTTTCCCTTCTGGAGGGCGAGCTGGGCGTGACGCTCGCGGTGCGGGGGTCCGACCTGGAAATCAGCGGCGGGGAGGAGGACGCGGCCCTGGCCGCGCGGGTGGTGGACAAGCTGACGGACCTGAGCGCCCGCGGCGCGCAGATCGACCGCACCACGCTGCGCTACGCCGCGAAGCTGGCGCGTCAGGACGAGCTGGACCGGCTGGACGACATCGCCTTTGAGGTGGTGGCCATCACCCACCGGGGCCGCCCCGTGCGCTGCAAGACGCTGGGGCAGTACGACTACGTGCGCGCCATCCGCGGGCACGAGCTGACCTTTGCCGTGGGCCCGGCGGGCACGGGCAAGACGTATCTGGCCATGGCGCTGGCCGTGGTGGCGCTGCGCAACAAGGAGATCGAGCGCATCGTGCTCACGCGCCCCGCGGTGGAGGCGGGCGAGAAGCTGGGCTTTCTGCCGGGCGATCTGAGCCAGAAGGTGGACCCCTACCTGCGCCCCCTCTACGACGCGCTGTACGACATGATGGGCGCGGAGAGCTACCAGCGCCTGCAGGAGCGCGGCGTGCTGGAGGTGGCCCCGCTGGCCTATATGCGCGGGCGCACCCTGTCGGACAGCTTTATCATCCTGGACGAGGCGCAGAACACCACGCCCGAACAGATGAAGATGTTTCTCACCCGCTTCGGCGCGGGCAGCCGCGTGGTGGTCACCGGCGACGTAACCCAGACCGACCTGCCCCCCGGCAAGCAAAGCGGCCTCACGCAGGCACTGGAGGTGCTCCGGGGCATTCCCGAAATCGCCATTGTGACGCTGGACCGCTCCGACGTGGTGCGCCACGACCTGGTGCAGACCGTGGTGCGGGCTTACGAAACCTACGAAAGCACGCGAAAGGGTGGAGGCCATGATGCCGGGTAAGCGTACCATTCGCAAAAAAAAGCAGCTGAGCTGGGAGGCGGTGGGGCATTCGCTGCGCTCCCGCACGGCGCAGTGCGTCTATGTGATTCTGGCCGGGGCCGTGATTCTGTGCATCCTGTTCATGGCGGCCATCACGCCCCAGCGGTATGACCTGAAGGTGGGCGACATCTCCCACACCACCATCACCGCCAGCAAGGACGTGGTGGACGAGATCAGCACCGCGCGCCAGCGCGAGACGGCCGCCAATCAGGTGGAGCCCAGCTACATCTTCAAGGAGGATGTGGCCGGGCAGGTCATGCAGGATCTGGCCACCGTGCTTGCGCAGGTGAGCGCCGTGCAGCAGTACGGCCGCCGCGTGCTGGAGCAGTACGCCCCGGGCGACCCCGACAAGCAGGCCGAATATGTCTTTGCCGAGGCCGAACTGAACTATGCCCGCTCACTGCTCACCCAGATCAGTCTGGCGGATTATCAGCTGAGCACGCTGCTGCGCGCCACCGACCAGCAGATGGCAGACCTGAACGAAAACATCACCTCCGCCGTGGAAAACACGCTCAATACCACCATCCGCGAAGGGTATGTGAACGAGTCCATTCAGTATTTGCAGCAGATCATCGGCTACAAGACCGACATCGACCTGCTCCAGAACGTCGTGACCCCCATCTTGCGCAAGGTCATCCGCCCCAACATGGTCATCGATCAGGAAGCCACCGAAAAGCTGCGCGACGAGGCGCGCGCCGCCGTGGAACCGGTCATCTACAAGCAGGGACAGAACATCGTCGTCGCCCGCGAGCGCGTGACCGCCAACCAGCTGGAAATGCTGCGCAGCCTGGGCATGCTGGACGACGACAACGTCGATATCATGATGTACGTGGGCGCGGTGCTGCTGGTGGCGCTGAGCATCGCGGTGCTGCTTTTGGCGCTCTACCTCTTTGACCGGGAGACCCTCACAAGCCCGCGCCGGCTCATCATTCTGATGCTCATCCAGTGCGTGACGCTGGGGCTGTGCATCCTCGGCCAGCTGATCCACACCTACCTCTCCCCCGCTTTGCTCAGCGCCATGATGCTCACCGGCCTGCTTTCGGCCAATACGGGCGTCGCGGGCGCCCTGAGCGTGAGCGTGCTGGTCAGCGCGCTCATCGCCGGCGGAGATACCACCTTCGGCGCCGCCATGGTCAACCTCCTGCTCACCGCCTTCATCAGCGGGCTGCTGGCCGTGGGCATCATCCGCCGCAGGCCCTACCGCCAGCAGGTGCTGCTCTGCGGCATCCTCACGGCCATCGCCAACATCGTCATCATCCTCACCATCGGGTTTATGACCAATACCTCCATCGCCGACGTGTTCGCCAACGCGCTGTGGAGCGCCGGCAGCGCGCTGCTGGCCTCGGTGCTGTGCATCGCGCTGGACCCGCTGGTGGAGACCTTCTTCCACCTGGCCACCCCGGCAAAGCTCCTGGAGCTGAGCAATCCCAACCATCCCCTGCTGCGCCGCCTGCTGATTGAGGCGTCGGGCACGTATCACCACAGCATCATCGTGGCCAATCTGGCCGAGGCCGCCGCCGAGGCCGTGGGCGGCAACCCCCTGCTGGCCCGCGCGGGCGCGTATTTCCACGACATCGGCAAGCTCAAGCGCCCGCTGTATTTCAAGGAAAACCAGATCGGCGACAACCCCCACGAGCACACCAACCCCTACGTGAGCGCCGCCATCGTGACCGCTCACACCCGCGACGGCCTCATCATGGCCCAGCAGTACCGCCTGCCCCAGGAGATTCAGGACATCATCGTGGAGCACCACGGCGATACGCCGGTCATGTACTTCTATCACAAGGCCCTGCAGGAGGCCGACGGCCAGGCCGTCGATATCGCGGATTTCCGCTACGACGGTCGCAGGCCCCAGAGCAAGGAAAGCGCCATCATCATGCTGGCCGATACCGTGGAGGCCGCCGTGCGCAGCATGCACGACCCCACGCCCCAGAAGATCCGCGAGTTCATCGCCAAGCTCGTGCGCGGCAAGCTCGACGACGGCCAGCTGGACAACGCGCCGCTGACCCTGCGCGACATCACGCGCATCTGCGAGGCCTTTGCCACGGTGCTCAACGGCGTGTTCCATGAGCGCATCGAATATCCGGCCATCAGCCCGGCGGCGGCGGCGCACGTGGCCGCCCAGGCCCGGCTGACCGAGGCCGCCGAAAGCCCCGTCGAGGAGCGCGAGCTGCACCGCATCCAGCCGCAGGAAGCGCAGGAGAGCGGCGGCGCGGAGGGCGCGGAGGCGTCCGGAGCGGACGCGGAGGCTGCGGCTTCCGGGGCGAGCGCTTCCGGGGCGTCCGACAAGAGCGCGGGCGAGGCATCCGGCGCGGGTGCTTCCGGAGCGGGCGAGGCGTCCGGGGCGGACGAATCCTCCGGCTTCGCCGCTTCCGAAGAGGAGGCGGAGCGATGAAGATCGAATGGGAGCAGCGTGTGCGTGTGGCCGAGAGCGCGCCGCTTTCGCTGGTAGCGGCGTGCTGCCAGACGGCGGAGGGCGTGGCGCTGCCGCTGGCGGCGCATGTGGTGGTGACGGACGACGCGGAGATCCGCGCCCTGAACGCGCGCACGCGCGGCGTGGACCGGGCCACCGACGTGCTCAGCTTTCCCACGGTGAACTACCCGGCGGGCAAAACCGCGCGCGGCTGTGAGAAGCGGCTGCGCGCCGAGTACGACCCGGAGCTGGGCGCGTGCCTGCTGGGCGACATCGTGATTTCCTACCCGCGCGCGCTGGAGCAGGCCGCCGAATACGGCCACAGCGCGCGCCGCGAGCTGTGCTACCTGTTGGCCCACGGGCTGTTTCACCTGATGGGCTATGACCATATGGACCCCGACGAGCAAAAGGAGATGCGCGCCATGGAAGAAAAGGCCCTTGGCATGGCCGGAATCGCGCGCGGAGAGGGCCCGGCATCTGTGACGGACGCGGAGCTTTTGGCCCTGGCCCGCCTGGCCATGGAAAACAGCTACTCCCCCTACAGCCACTACGCCGTGGGCGCGGCGCTGCTCAGCGCCGACGGCCGGGTGTTTCAGGGCTGCAACATCGAAAACGCCAGCTTCGGGCTGACCAACTGCGCCGAGCGCACCGCGCTGTTCAAGGCCGTGAGCGAGGGCGCGCGGGACTTCACCGCCATCGCCATCGCGTCAAACGGCTCCGCGCCTTACCCCTGCGGCGCATGCCGCCAGGCGCTCAACGAGTTCGCGCCGGGGCTGCGGGTGCTGGTCACCTGGGGCGAGGGCGAGGTGGACGAAACCACTTTGCCCGCCTTGCTCCCCCACGGCTTCGGGCCCAAGGACCTGCCGGACTGACACGCGGGGCGGGCGCAGGGGTACGGGACGGGCGCAACGCCGTTCCCGCGCCGCCGCGCGACCCGCCGCTGATACGGAAAGAGGACGATTCATGCCAGCCTTTCATTCGGGATTTGTGGCCATCGTGGGCCGGCCCAACGTGGGCAAAAGCACGCTGATGAACGCCATGATCGGCGAGAAGATCGCCATTGTATCCAACCGCCCCCAGACCACGCGCAACCGCATCATGGGCGTATGCACGGACGAGCACAGCCAGATCGTGTTTCTGGACACGCCGGGCCTGCACACACCGCACAGCCGCCTGGGCGAATACATGGTCAAGGCCGCGCACGACGCGCTCAGCGGCATTGACGCGCTGCTGGTCATGGTGGACGCAACCGCCGTGGGCAGGCAGGACCGCGCCATCGCCGCGGAGATGAGCGGCCAGAAGGTGAAAAAGGCGCTGGTGCTCAACAAGATCGACCTCATGCCCCGTGAAAGTCTGCTTGCGCTGATGGAGAGCTTTTCGGACGCGGGGTATGACGACATCGTGCCCGTGAGCGCGCGCACGGGGGACGGGCTTGCGCAGCTCAGGGCGCTGCTGGTGAGCTATCTGCCCGAAGGCCCGCAGTACTTCCCGCCCGACGCGGTGACCGATCAGCCCGAACGGCTGATCTGCGCCGAGCTGATCCGCGAAAAGGCGCTGCTGCACCTGCGCGACGAGGTGCCCCACGGCATCGGCGTTGAGATGCTGGCCATGAAGCGCCGCGGCGACCTGATGGAGATTCACGCCACGATCTACTGCGAGCGCGCGGCGCACAAGGGCATCATCATCGGCAAGCAGGGCGCGATGCTTCGGCGTATCGGCCAGGAGGCGCGGCAGGACATCGAGGGCCTGCTGGGCATGCGGGTGAATTTGCAGCTGTGGGTCAAGGTGCGCGAGGACTGGCGCAACCGGCCGGAGGACCTGCGCACGCTGGGATATGAGGACAAGGAATGACGCGCAAAGGCGCGGCCCCGGAGAGAGCGTTTCTCTC
>OLPF01001402.1_pt1 | contig 19894 bp, 35 predicted proteins | sample 1673121 | NCBI WGS metagenome assembly OLPF01 (sample SAMEA3136756, study PRJEB25190) | human gut metagenome
AAGCCGGCTTACACGAAGAAAAGTCAGAGGGGCTGCGGCCCCTCCGACACCTCCTAAAGGTTTTTTGACCGTCTGTGAGCCGGGAATTTCCCCGGCTCTTTTTTATGGGGAAGCAAGCCCCTGCCCATGATTGATTTTAGAAGCTACTTTGGCCAGGACAGTCCTCAACCCGCCACACAGGAGGAAGAAGCAATGATTTCGCAGATGAACGTCACCGTCAACAATGTGTCCTTTACCGCCACGCTGGAAAGCAACCAGGCTGCCCAGGCCCTGGTGGACATGATGCGCAATGGTCCTCTCACCCTTGCCATGCAGGATTACGCGGGCTTTGAAAAGGTTGGCCCGCTGGGCGCCAGCCTGCCCGTCAGCGACGTCCAGACCACTACCCAGAGCGGGGACATCGTGCTGTATAACGGGAACCAGATCGTGATTTTCTACGGCTCCAATTCCTGGAGCTATACGCGGCTGGGCCATATTGACGACCTGACCGGGTGGGCGGACGCCCTGGGCAGCGGCGACGTATCCGTTACCTTTTCCCTGGCGGAGTGAGGAGAGCAGCTATGGCTTACGATTTTGATCTGGTACAGGACCGGCGGAATACCGGCTCGGTAAAGTGGGACGTTCCCCAGGGGGCGCTGCCCATGTCCCTGGCGGACATGGACTTTCAGGCGGCGCCGGAAATTCTTGAGGCGTTCCGTCGCCGGGTGGATAACGGCATCTTCGGCTATGGGATGGTTCCGGACACCTGGCATGCAGCCTACCAGGGCTGGTGAAGAAAGCGAAGTAATCCCATGGGGGCCATGACCATGGAAGGCATGCGCGAAGCCCTAGGCAGGCATAAGCAAGGATAGCTTTAGCGGCTTTGAAAGCACGGAGTGGCGCATCACAATGAATCCTCATACCAGCGTGATGTGCTACTATTCCCGGGAGAGCTGCGAGCAAGGGCATGTCTTGACCCTGCCCATGGAGGGCCAGCCATGACTTACCTGCTTCGTAGCATGCCCATCGGACTGATTTTCAGCGTAGCTGCAAGTGCGGTGGGTGTTTACCGGACCGATCAGCCTGCTGAAAAGGAAGGGCGGCGCGCGGCATCCTCCCGGTACTCAGCCGCGTTTGCGGCATCGCGCTGCTGACCTTGTGCTGCTCTTTCAGAAAGGATGAGCAAGACTGCTTCCTGGCGCATCCTTTCCCCTAAGCTTTTCCGGTTGATTTCATCCTTATCATAGGCGCTTCCTCCGTCCTGATGCTGTGGGGCTGCTGCGGAGGCTATCTGCGCCTTTGCCTTAAGGGCGTGCCCGGCGCAGAGCACCCGTACCCAAGCCTTCCACCGCTTGCAGGCCCGTCTTTTCGGAAAGACGCTGCCCGTGCGTTATCCCTGCTGAGAGCACCTGCGCCATGTTCCGGAACATAAAGACCCTCCCGCGGCCGTTCTGTCCCCAGAACCGCTACGGGAGGGTTTCCTCATGTATTCATAACAACCTGCACCGGCAGGACACCTTCGCCATGGTCCGCTATCCTTTCGCAGGGGATTTCAGGCTTCCGGTTCCTGCGGCGTGTGGACCGTCTGCTTGCCCTGGCGCAGGGCATCCCGCTCCCGGCAAAGCTCCGTATACAGCTGTGTCGGGCTCCACTGGCTGTTGGTGGGGGTGAGCACTGCCTTCAGGGCCACCGGGGGCAGCTTGGCCCGCTTGAGCGCCAGCAGAAACTGCTGGGCCATTCCCGCGGGGAACAGCGCCATGACCATCATCTCCTCCGAAAAGGCTTCGGGTGTCGCAGCCTCCGGGGCTGCATCCTCCAGGCCGCACAGCGCGCTGAGCGTTTTGCCCCAGTCCTCCCGGGGAACGGGTTGGAAGCGGATACTGAAGCGCATGCAGATCAGCCGGAGCTTGGCCGCCTTCTCCGGGGACATGTTAAAGCACAATAGCATGGGCGATTTCATGGGCGTCACCTCCTGTTGCCGGGCGCGTACTCATTCCAGGGGCCGCAGCACCAGCACGGCGCATACGGGCAGCTCTGTTTCCCCGGAGAGCGTCTTGCCGGAGATCAGCTCCTCATAGGGCCGCAGCAGCGTCACGCGACGGGCTTCCCCGGCGTAGTTTTGCAGGAAGATCACGCCGCCGCGATCCACCGCCACCACGCCCTGGGGCAGTTTTTCCTCCATGGCCTTGGGCAGTCCCGCCTTTTCCGCCAGGCGAGCATACAGGGCGTTCAGCCCCGCCTGCTCCACCTGCGCGGCCAAATACCAGGCCTCCCCGGCGCCATAGGCATGGCGGGTCAGGCAGGGCTGTCCTGCATACCAGTCGCCGGTATACACGGCTTCCGTCTCGGTGCCCTTGCAGTCCACCAGGCCGCACAGCTCGGTAACCTGGTAGGTGGTGCCGTCAGTCAAACGCATGCCATTGCTGAGTCCCGGGCGCAGGGCATCCAGTTCCGTGGCCCGGAGCCCCAATACCTCTGTCAGTCCATGGGGCGTGGGGCCCAGATGCGCCAGATCCCATGCGTCCACCACACCGCTCCAGTAGGTGGTCAGCAGCACGCCGCCCGCCTCCACAAAGCGGCGGAGCTTCTCCTCGATGCCGTTGCGGGTCATGAAAAGCATGGGCGCGCTGACCAGGGCATAGCCGCTCAGATCCGTGCACTCCCGCATGTCCCGGAAATCCACCGCGTAGCCCTGCTCCCACAGCGCGCGGTAGTGGGCCGTGATGGTGTCGAAATAATGCATCTTCCCGTTATTGGCCGCCTGGGCAAAATCGATGGCCCAACGGTTTTCCACATCGTAGAGGATGCAGGCCTTGGCCTTGCGCTCCGTGTCATAAATGGGCTGGAGATTCTCCAGGACGCGGCCCACCTGGGTCACATCCCGGAAGGTGCGGGTGTCCGGCTCCCCATAGTGATCCACCACCGCCCCGTGGAACATCTCCGCGCCGCCCCGGCCCTGCCGCCACTGGAAATACAGCACGCTTTGGCTGCCATGAGCCACCGCCTGCAGGGAAGAGAGCAGATGCATGCCTGGCTGCTTGGGGCGATTGTGGGGCTTCCAGTTCACCAGGGAGGGCGTGGACTCCATCAGCAGGAAGGGCTGATCCTTGAAGCTGCGCATCATGTCATGGTTGCAGGCAAAATCCGCCGCCGTGGCCAGGTCATCTCCCGAGCCCCATTCCGGATAGGCATCCCAGGAAACCACGTCCATGGCCTCTGCCAGGGAAAAATAGTCATAGTCCCAGAAGCGCTCCATCAGGTTGGCGGTGCACAGCAGCTCGGGGTTTACCGCCTTTACCGTGTCCCGCTCCATGGTCAGGAAGTCCTTGCACTGCTGGGTGGTGAACCTGCGCCAGTCCACCTTCATGCTGGTGTTCGATCCCTGGCCAATGGAGGACGGCGGCTCAATCTGGTCCCAATCCGTGTAGCGCTGGCTCCAGAAGCCGGTCCACCAGGCGGCATTCAAACGGTCCAGGGTGCCGTATTTCTCCCGCAACCATTCGCGGAACTTCTGCTGGCACAGGGGGCAGTAGCAGTCGCCCTCGTATTCGTTGCTCAGGTGCCACAGAATGACCGCGGGATGGCGGCTGTACCGCTCCGCCAGGGCAGTATCCATGGCCCGCACCTTCTCCCGGTACACGGGGGAGGTGAGGCAGTGGTTCTCACGCCAGCCGAAATGATGGCGGCGGAACTGTTCGTCCACCCGCAGCACCTCGGGGTACTTCTGCGACATCCACGGGGGACGCGCACCGGAGGGGGTAGCCAGGATCACGTGAATGCCGCCCTTCCACAGCCGGTCCATCACCGCGTCCAGCCATTCAAAGTCGTATCTGCCCTCCTCCGGTTCCAGCAGCGCCCAGGAAAAAATGCCCACGGAAACGCAGTTCACATGGGACTGCTGCATCAGTTCCACATCTCTTTCCAGGATGTCGGGGCGGTCCAGCCATTGGTCGGGGTTATAATCTCCCCCATGCAGGAAACGTGGAAACCGGGGCGTAAAGGTTGCCATAAGTCGCCTTCCTCCTTTTTATGCTTCGGCAGGATAATGTATGGTCAGGCATTGTCCGTCCATGGCCGCCTCCGTGGCCGGAAAGATCGCCTGTGCCAGGGGCAGATAGGCCTGCGGATCGTCAATGCAGTTGCTGAAGTGGGTGAGCAGCAGGCGCTTGGCCCCTGCCTCCCGGGCCAGGGTTGCCGCCTCCGCAAAGAGCATATGGCGGTTTTTTTCTGCCTGGGCCCGCTTTGTCTCGTCCCCGTACATGCCTTCCAGGATCATCAGATCCGCCCCGCGCCCATAGCGGATGATATCCGGGGTGGGGCGCGTGTCCGTGGCATAGAGCAGGCGGATTCCCTGCCTGGGCGGGCCCATGACCTGTTCAGGGGTTACGCCGTTCACCGTTTCCCCGGCTTGCAGGCGCTTCCAATCCCTTACGGGCACCCCCAGGGCCTTCGCCCGCTGGGGCTGGAAAGCTCCCTGCCGGGGCAGTTCCAGCCGCCAGCCGTAGCAGGGCACCCCATGGTCCAGCCGGAAGCCGGTAATCTCCAGGCCGATCATGGACAACTCCACCCGCTCCCCGGAAAACTCATGGAGCACCACGGGAAAGGGCAGCACCGGCGCCACCACGCGCAAGCCCTCCACAATGGCTTTCAGCCCCGTATAGCCCCATATATGGAAAGGCTCCCGCCGCTCTGCCTTGCCCAGGGAGAGGAGGAAGCCCGGCAGACCACCGCAGTGGTCCCCATGATAATGCGTAATCAGCATCCCGTCGATGCACCGAAAGCCCCAGCCCAGCCGCCGGATGGCCGTCTGCGTACCTTCGCCGCAGTCAATAAGCAGCCCGCGCCCCCGCACCCGCAGGTAGCAGGCCGTCAGGCCGCGGTCCGGCAGGGGCAGCGCGCCCCCGGTGCCCAGCATGCACAGTTCCAGCATGTTTTTCCTTTCTAAAGCAGCCTGCCGGCCGCCTCTTCCCGCCTGGAAAAGGCGTTTAGTCCGTCAGCAGGCCCGTATCGGCCAGCAGATCCAGGAAAGCCACCACATCCGCCCGCGCCCTGGGTTCATCCACCCGATAGGTGCGCAGCAGCGCATCGGTGAGCTGATCCTCCGTGGCCCCCTGCTCCAGCATCCGGTAGAGCATGGCCGCGCTCTGGTTCAGCCGAATCATGCCGCGAAAGCTCCCCGCGTTGGGTTCGCAGGCAACCACCATCCGGGAATCCCCCGTCTCCCTGAGCATATACCCATCCTTGATACGCATGATGCGCTCCTCCGTTTTTTCCTATCCTGGCTCGATTATACCAGATGCATTCCGGAGAATCAACGCATTTCACAGGGAGTTTTTTCCACAATTTCGGGCATGTCCGGCCGGGGCACGGACCCAGGGCTCAGTCTTCCCGCTCCTCCTTGAGCCGGGAGAAGATCATCCGTCCGGCGCTGGTTTGGATCACGGTGGTAACCACCACGTGGACCGTCTCCCCCACATGGCGGCGGCCGCCCTCCACCACGATCATGGTGCCATCCTCCATGTAGCCCACGCCCTGGCCGGGCTCCTTGCCTTCCTTGGAAATGGTGGTTTCCATTTCCTCCCCGGCCAGCACCGCGGGCTTGAGCGCCGCGGCCAGGTCGTTCAGATTGAGCACCTTCATGCCGCTCACCGACGCCACCTTGTTCAGGTTGAAATCATTGGTGACCACGCGCCCGCCGGTTTCCCGGGCCAGGCGGAGCAGCTTCACGTCCGTCTCCTGGGTATCCTGCCAGTCGGTGGGATCAATGCGCAGATGAAGGCCGGGCTCCTGGCGCACCTTTTGCAGCAGGTCCAGCCCCCGGCGGCCACGGTTGCGCCGCTGGGCATCCGCACTGTCCGCCACGCGGCGCAGTTCATCCAGCACAAACTGCGGAACCACCAGCTCCCCTTCCAGAAAGCCCGTGCGTGCCACCTCAAAAATGCGCCCGTCAATAATCACCGAGGTATCCAGTATTTTCGCCTGCGCCGGTTCGCCCTCCGGATCTTCCTCGGCGCTCTCCCGGGCCTGGCGGGCGCTTTTGCGCAGGGCCCGGCGCTCCCGGAAGCCATAGAGCTTCTCCTGCATGTCCACGATGTCCCTGGCCCGCTTGAACCCGATGGACAGGCCAATGGCACCGAAGATCACATACAGGATGGCGCTAATGGCCGTGGTGAACAGGGACGCGCCCACAAAGTTGAGGATCTGGCTGAGCAGCGCCGCAATAATCAGCCCGCAGATCAGCCCGGTAACGGAGCTGAACATCTGCCCAATGGGCATGCCCTCCATGCGCTGCTCCAGCCGCAGGCCCCAGTCCACGCAGCTGCGAATAATCCGGTTGCTCAGCAGAAAACCAATAAGCGCGCCCAGGGCGCAGACGGATATATATACGATCACCAGTGCCTGCACCGGCACATGATACTCCGGGTTTGCCTGGGCCAGCATCTGCTGCGCCATGGCGGTCAACCCGGCGCCCACGCTCGCGCCCAGCAGGGCAATCAGCGCCCGCAGCACCCGCTGCACAAGCTTGGATTTCATGGGTCACGCTCCTTTAATCCCGCCCGGCCGTCCGGGCAGGGCCCTTGATTCAAAACAGTACGCTCAGCGCCTGATACACCGTGTCCACGCCCAGCAGGGTTACGCCCTCGGGGGCCTTGAGATGGCGCAGGTTCTCCTTGGGCAGCACAATGGTGGTGAAGCCCAGGCGGGCGCACTCGGCCACCCGGCGCTCAATCTGCGGGATGGCGCGCACTTCGCCCCCCAGGCCCACCTCGCCCATTACGGCCACCTGCTGCCCCACCGGCGTATCCTTCAGGGAGGACGCCACCGCCACGCAAAGGGCCAGGTCCGCGGCGGGCTCGCCCAGCTCCAGGCCGCCGGCCACGTTCACATACACATCCTGGTTATAGGTCTTTTGACCCGCGCGTTTTTCCAGCACGGCCAGCAGCAGCGCCACGCGCCCCGTGTCCGCGCCCTCCACGGTGCGCCGGGGGGTCCCGAAATACGTGGGCGAGGCCAGCGCCTGCACGTCCACCAGCAGCGGCCGCGAGCCCTCCATGCCGCAGAACACCACCGATCCGCTGGCGCCCTTGGCCCGGTGGGAGAGCAGCTGCTCCGAGGGATTCTCCACCACCCGCATGCCTTCCTGGGTCATCTGGAACACGCCCAGCTCGTTTACCGAGCCGAAGCGGTTCTTCACCGCCCGCAGCAGGCGGTACTCCTGCTGCCGGTCGCCCTCGAAATACAGCACCACGTCCACCATGTGCTCCAGCATTCGCGGGCCCGCAATGGCCCCTTCCTTGGTCACGTGCCCCACCAGAAACACGGCGGTGCCGCTTTCCTTACACAGGCGCATGAGCAGGCTGGTGCATTCCCGTATCTGGCTGACGCTTCCCGGGGCCGAGGCCATTTCCGGGCGGTACATGGTCTGGATGGAGTCCACCACCGCCACATCCGGGGCCAGTTCCTTCAGCCGCTCCTCCACATGATCCATGGCGGTCTCCGCCAGCACATACAGGTTGGGCACATCAATGGCCAGGCGCCGGGCCCGGAGCTTCACCTGCTTGGCGGATTCCTCGCCGCTGATATAGAGCACCCGTTTTCCCTGGGCGCACAGATGCGCGCACACCTGCAGCAGCAGCGTGGACTTGCCGATGCCCGGGTCGCCGCCCAGGAGCATCAGGCCGCCCTCCACAATGCCGCCGCCCAGCACCCGGTCCAGCTCGCCAATGCCCGTGGAAAGGCGTGCCGCCGCGTCCTCGGGGATGTCCCGCAGGAGCATGGCCTGGGCGCCGCTGCCCGGGCGCTGGCGCAGTGGCTTGGCCGCCGCGGCTGTTTTGGCCGGGGCCGCCGTCACGCTCTCCTCCATGGTGTTCCAGGCGCCGCAGCCGGGGCACCGGCCCACCCAGCGCGCTGTTTCGTATCCGCAGGCTGTGCAGGCAAAGCAAGTTTTTTCCCTGGCCACGGTTTCTTCCTCCCTCATGCTCGCGTATGATTGATAGTATACCATACTCCCGCGTCGCAGAAAAGCGCTTGTTTGTGAATTTCATCCTGACACAGGCATATGAAGCCTGTATGAAGCATCTGTGACATGCGGGCAAAGGTCGCCCTTCCAGTGTGAAAAAAAATTGACCAGAGCCTTTGCCCTGGTCAATCAAAGCATGGTTATATGCCTCAGCCCTGCTTCTGCTTGTGCTTGGGATTCTCGCAGATAACCATAACCTTGCCCTTGCGCTTGATGATCTTGCACTTCTCGCAAATGGGCTTTACAGACGGCCGTACTTTCATGAGCGTACCCTCCTTGTGTCGCAGCGGCATGCAGCCGCGTCGGTTTTTCCTCAGCCCTTGCTGCGCCAGGTGATCCGGCCACGGGTCAGATCATAGGGCGAGAGCTCGATGGTAACTTTGTCGCCGGGATAGATGCGGATGAAATTCATGCGCATCTTGCCCGAAATGTGCGCCATAATCTGGTGTCCGTTGGGGAGTTCCACCTGAAACATGGCATTGGGAAGCGCCTCGACAACGTGCCCTTCCATTTCAATGACGTCGTTTTTCGACAAGATTTCAGCCCTCCTTGCACAGCGGCGTCTCAGTTTGCAGCCCTGCCTCCCGCAGCAGCTTGCGCAGATCGCTGTCCAGCACCTGGCCGGCGGCAAGCCGCCGCGCAAGATCCTGCATCTTCACAGGCTTGGCGTGCAAATGTTTTACTTTTTTCCGTTTGGGATGATCCAGCTTGCGGGTCAGGCCATCGGCCATCATGACAAATTGGTCGTCCACCACGGAGAGAATCACGAAGCAGCGGTCCCTGTCGCGGCCCTGTCTGGACATGACGACGCGCCCGACTTCCATCGGTATGCGCTCCATCATTCCTCCTCCTTCCACTGGAAACCAGGGAAAGTAAGGATCTCGGGCAACCCATCCTCACGGATGGCGATGGTGTGCTCGTAGTGGGAGCAGAGGCTGCCGTCCCGGGTGCGGAAGCACCACTCGTCATCGTCCTCGTTCACGTGCCAGTCCCCTGCGGCAATCATGGGTTCCACCGCCAGGGTCATGCCTTTGCGCAGGCGCAGGCCATGCCCGGGCTCCCCAAAGTTGTACACCGCGGGGTCCTCATGCATCTCCCGGCCAATGCCGTGGCCCGTCAGGTCACGAATGACCCCATAGCCGTGGCTCTCTGCCCAGGACTGGATGGCGTGGCCCACATCGCCCAGCCGGTTGCCGGCCACGGCCTGACGCACGCCCTTCCAGAAGCACTCTTCCGTAACCTCGATGAGCGCCTCCGCTTCCGCGGAGATCTCGCCGATGCCCATGGTGAAGGCGCTATCCGCCTGCCACCCATCCAGCACCAGTCCACAGTCAATGCTGATGATGGAGCCTTCCCGAAGCACCTGGTTTTCTGAAGGAATCCCATGCACCACCTGGTCGTCCACGCTGGTGCACAGCGTGGCAGGGTAGCCGTTATAGTGCAGGAAGGAAGGTGTGGCATGATTCTTGCGGATCAGCTGTTCCGCGTAAACGTCCAGCGCCGCAGTGGTCATGCCCGGCTTCACAGCCTCTCGGAGCTTTTGGAGCACCTCGTACAGAAGCGCTCCCGCCTCCCGCATTTTCGCAATATGATCCTGATTTTTGATGCTTATCATGCCTTCGCCCCTAAAACGTTCAGGATGTCCGCGTAGATCGCGTCACGATCCTTGGCGCCGTCAATGCGATGGAGCAAGCCCTTTTTCTCGTAGAAATCCACCAGGGGCGCCGTCTGGTCATGGTAGACCTTCAGGCGGCTGAGCACCGTTTCGGGCTTGTCATCGTCCCGCTGTACCAGGGGTTCGCCGCAGTCACACTGAGTGCGCCCGTTCAGCTGGGAAACATGGTTTGTCGCTCCGCACTTCAGGCATACGCGCCGTCCGCTGAGGCGGTCCACCAGCTGCTGATCTTCCACAGCCAGCTCCACCACCGCGTCAATATGCGCAATGTTGTCCAGCGCTTCCGCCTGGGGAACCGTCCGGGGAAAGCCGTCCAGGATGTATCCCTTCTGGCAGTCCGCTTCCTTGAGCCGTTCCTCCACAATGGCGATGACCACCTCGTCCGGTACCAGCTTGCCCGCGTCGATGAAGGACTTGGCCTTCAGCCCCGTGGGGGTCTGCTCCTTGATGGCACGGCGGAGAATGTCGCCGGTGGAAACCTGGGGGATGCCCAGCGCCGCGCAGATGCGCTGCGCCTGCGTTCCCTTGCCCGCGCCGGGAGGTCCTAAGAAGATGATATTCATTGACAACTCCTTTCGGGAGACATGGCAGCCCCGGAGAGGAAAGCTCCACCCCTAGGCTATGGCATCCTCGCGGATATCATGCGTCTCCCCGCGTCCCGTCCTCAAACTCCCTGCATCCAACCATGCACCGGGCGTAATCGCTCCGGTGCATGGCGGCACAGGTCTTCTTACATGAATCCAGCGGTATCCAGGTTGCTGTCGATGCCACGGATGCTCATCTCGGCGCGGATGGCGCGGATGGTCTCCAGGGACACGCTCACAGCGATCAGGATGGACGAAGCCGCGAAGGGCACCGCCGTGTTCAGCTGGGTGGTCAGAATCGTGGGAACAGCAGCCAGAATCGCCAGGAACAGCGCGGAGAACAGGTTCAGGCGGTTCACAGTGGTCTGGAGGAAGCCGCGGATGTTCTTGCCGCGCTGTCCGGGGATCACCGCACCCTGCATGGTGAGCTGCTCAGCCTGCCGCTTGGCGTCAAAGCTGATGGAGGAGTAGAAGAAGGTGAACGCCATGATCAGCAGTGCGGAGATGATCATGTACCACACGCTGCCGGTGTTCATGTAGGTGTTCCACCAGATGTAGGCGCCGGAATTGGTGCCGCCGACCAACTGAATGATCGTTCCGGGGAACGCCAGGAAAGAGTAGGCGAAGATCAGCGGGAGCACGCCCACGCTGCACACCTTCAGGGACATGTGGGTGTTCTGACCACCGTAAACCCGGCGGCCCTTCACCTGCTTGGCAATCTGCAGCGGGATGCGCCGCTCGCCCATGTCCACAAAGGTTACCACCACCACCATGATGACGAACATCACGGCGATGACCAGCAGGTTCATCCAGCCGCTGCCGGTGCCGCCGACGCTGGCATTGGTGAAGCCGGAAACGATGCCGTTGAACAGGTTGCACAGGATACCGGCCATAATCAGCATGCTGATGCCGTTACCCACGCCCTTTTCGCTGATGCGCTCGCCAATCCACATGGCCAGGGCGGAACCGCCAGCCATGCTGATGCCCACCAGCACATAGTTGAACCAGCCGGACTTGATGTAGCCCAGGCCGGCCACCAGGCCGATGGCCTGCACCGCGGCCAGGCCGACGGTGACATAGCGGGTAATGCGCGCGATCTTCTCACGGCCGCCGCCTTCCTCGTCCCGCTGCATACGCTCCAGGGCGGGAATGGCGATGGTCAGCAGCTGCATAATAATGCTGGCGTTGATGTAGGGTGTGATACCCATGGCCATGATGGTCATGTTGGCGAAGTTGGAACCGGTCATCATGTTGACCAGCTGCAGGATAGGCAGATCCGTAGCGGTACCCGTCAACACCCGTGCCGCGTCCACGCCGGGAGCGGGAATAACGCCCACCAGGCGGAACAGGACCAGCATACCCAGGGTGTAGAGGATCTTATTGCGCAGCTCCGGGATCTTCCACATCTTTCTGATGCTTTCCCACATGTCAGATCACCTCGGCTTTCCCGCCGAGAGCCTCAATCTTCTCCTTTGCGGAGGCGGTGAACTTGCTGGCCTGCACGGTGAGCTTCTTGGTCAGCTCGCCGTTGCCCATGATCTTCACGCCATCCAGCGTCTTGCGGATAATGCCGGCGTCAAGCAGGGACTGGGCCGTAACCACATCGCCATCGTTGAAGATCTCGAGACGCTCAACATTCACGCAAGCATATTCGGTACCGAAAATGTTGGTGAAGCCGCGCTTGGGAACGCGACGGTACAGGGGCATCTGGCCGCCCTCAAATCCGGGGCGCTTGCCGCCGCCGGAGCGCGCCTTGGCGCCCTTGTGGCCCTTACCGGAGGTCTTGCCCAGACCGGAACCTACGCCGCGGCCCAGGCGCTTGGGCGCCGTCACGGAACCTGCGGCGGGTTGCAACTCGTGCAGTTTCATTGGGGTATTCCCTCCTTTACTCGTTCACTTCTTCGACCTTGACCATGTGCTTCACCGCGAAAATCTGGCCACGGATGGCGGGATTGTCGGGCTGCACCTTGGTCTGGCCGATCTTGCGAAGGCCCAGGGCCTTCACCGTCGCCTTCTGCTTGGGCTGGCAGGCGATAGGAGACTTCATCAAGGTAATCTTGAGCTTCATATCGTTTCTCCTCCTTAACCCAGCAGTTCTTCCACGGTCTTGCCGCGGAGCTTGGCCACCTGCTCGGCACTGCGCATCAGCTTCAGGGCCTCCAGGGTGGCCTTCACCATGTTGATGCGGTTGCTGGTGCCAAAGCTCTTGGTGCGGATGTCCTTCACGCCCGCCAGTTCCAGCACGGCACGGGCCGCGCCGCCGGCGATCACGCCGGTACCTTCGGGAGCGGGAATCAGCACCACCTTGCCGGTGGAATAGTAACCTACTGCCTCATGAGGCACGGTGGTGCCATGCAGGGGCACGGTCACCATGTGCTTCTTGGCATCTTCGTTGGCCTTGCGGATGGCCTCGGGAATTTCCGCGGCCTTCCCCATGCCGGCGCCCACGCGGCCGTTCTCATCGCCCACGACGACGAGCGCGGAGAACCGCATGTTGCGGCCGCCCTTTACGGTCTTGGACACCCGGTTGACAGCGACCAGCCGTTCTTTGAATTCGCTGACCTGTTCGTAGCGTTGCATGCGTGTGTCCTCCCTCTCTTAGAAATCAAGTCCGGCTTCACGGGCGCCGGCGGCCAATTCCGCCACACGGCCGGCATACACATAGCCACCGCGGTCGAAAACCACGGCCTTAATGCCGGACTGGACAGCACGCTCGCCCAGGAGCTTGCCAACCAGCTTGGACGCGCCCTTCTTATCGACCTCGTCCAGCTGGCCCTTCATGGCAGGGTCCATGGTGGACGCGCTGACCAGGGTCACGCCCTTGGTGTCGTCGATGATCTGGGCGTAGATGTGATTCAGGCTGCGATAGACGCACAGACGCGGCATTTCGGGGGTGCCGCTGATCTTTTTGCGAACCCGCGCATGACGAATCACGCGCACCTCATTCCGGTCACGCTTTTTGAACATTTGCAGTCACTCCCTCTCTTACTTCTTACCGGTCTTGCCTTCCTTGCGGCGGATGTGCTCATCCGTGTACTTGATGCCCTTGCCCAGGTAGGGTTCAGGCTTACGGATGGCGCGGATATCCGCGGCAAGGTTGCCCACCTGCTGCTTGGAGATGCCCTTGACCACGATGGTGTTGGGGTTGGGGGTCTCAAAGCTGATGTTTTCGGGGGCATCCAGGATCACGGGGTGGGAGAAGCCAATGTTGATGGTCAGCTTCTTGCCACCATCGGCCTGGGCACGGTAGCCGGTGCCGACCAGCTCCAGGGTCTTGGTGAAGCCGTCGGTCACGCCCACAACCATGTTGTGGACCAGGGCCCGGTACAGGCCATGCATGGCCTTGTGGGGCTTGCTATCGGTGGGGCGCTCGAGGGTCAGTACGTTGCCCTCCTGCTTCACGGTGATAGCGCTGTTCACCTGCTGGGAAAGGGTGCCCTTGGGGCCCTTTACCGTCACCAGGTTGTCAGCGTCAACCGTAACCGTCACGCCCGCGGGGACAGTGATCGGAAGTCTTCCGATACGAGACATAATCGCACCTCCATTGACGTGTCGGTTTACCAGATATAAGCCAGCACTTCGCCGCCGATGGCGTTCTTGCGGGCTTCCTTGTCAGTCATCAGGCCCTTGCTGGTGCTGATGATGGCGATACCCAGACCGCCCAGCACCCGGGGCAGCTCTTCGCAGCTGGCGTACACGCGCAGGCCAGGCTTGCTGATGCGCTTCAGGCCGGCGATCACGGGCTGCTTGCCTTCCACATACTTCAGGGTAATCTTCATGCTGCCCTGGTGTCCGTCCTCAACGTAGTCCACACTCTTGATGTAGCCCTCGTTCAGCAGGATCTTCGCAATGGACTTCTTGGTGTTGCTGCTGGGCAGCGTTACGCTGTCGTGCTTGGCAACCTGAGCATTGCGGATGCGGGTGAGCATATCGGCAATGGGATCATTCACAACCATGGTGGAACCTCCTTCCGTTCTTCTCCCCGCTTACCAGCTGGCCTTGCGGACACCGGGGATCTGGCCAGCGTAGGCCAATTCTCTAAAGCAGATGCGGCACACGCCGTACTTGCGCAGCACGGAGTGGGGGCGGCCGCACAGGCGGCAGCGGGTATAAGCGCGGGTGGAGAACTTCGCGGTCCTCGCCTGCTTGAGTTTCATGCTCGTCTTAGCCACTTGATTCTTCCTCCCTTTCTTACGCCTGCGCGAAGGGCATGCCCAGCAGGCGCAGCAGCTCCTTGCATTCCTCGTCGGTCTTGGCCGTGGTGACGAAGATCATTTCCATGCCGCGGATCTTCTCCACCTTGTCATACTCGATTTCGGGGAACAGCAGCTGTTCACGAACACCCAGGGCATAGTTGCCGCGGCCGTCAAAGGCCTTGGTGGATACGCCGCGGAAGTCGCGCACACGGGGAAGGGCGATGTTCACGAGCTTATCCATGAACTCTTCCATGCGGGAACCCCGCAGGGTTACCTTGGCGCCGATGTTCATGCCCTCGCGAAGCTTGAAGTTAGCGATGCTCTTCTTCGCCTTGGTAACCATGGGCTTCTGGCCGGCAATGGCCGTCAGCTCATTCACCGCCATCTCCAGCGCCTTGGCGTTGTCCTTGCAATCGCCCAGGCCCATGTTGATGACGATCTTCTCCAGCTTCGGGATTTCCATCACGTTCTTGTAGCCGAACTTCTGCTGCAAAGCAGGAACAGCCTCGGCCAGGTATTTTTCCTTGATACGGGTAGCCATGTGGCTTTTCCTCCTTTATCAGTCGATTTCCGCCTGGCACTTCTTGCACACGCGGATCATCTTGCGCTTCTTGCCACCGTTCTCGGTCTCCACCATGGTGACCTTGTGGCTCACGCGGGCGGCCTTGCCGCACTTGGGGCACACGAGCATCACGTTGCTGGCGTCGATGGGGGCTTCCTTGTGGATAATCCCACCGGGCTGCATGGCGTTGCGCGCCTTCTGATGCTTGGTGACCATGTTCACGCCTTCCACCACAACCTTGCCGGTCTTGGGGTAGGCAGCGGTGATCTTGCCCTTCTTGCCCTTGTCCTTGCCGGAGATGACAACGACCTGGTCCTTGGAACGTACATGCATATCGTTTCGCCTCCTCTTACAGCACTTCGGGAGCCAGAGAAACGATCTTCATGAAGTCCTTCTCACGCAGCTCACGGGCAACGGGTCCAAAGATACGGGTTCCGCGGGGCATCTTCTGATCGTTGATGATCACGGCGGCGTTGTCATCAAACTTGATGTAGCTGCCGTCGGGGCGGCGCTTGCTCTTGACCTGACGCACGATCACGGCCTTGACCACGTCGCCCTTCTTCACCTGGCCGCCGGGGGTGGCGGTCTTTACGCTGGCAACAATCACGTCGCCGATGGAGCCATCGCGACGGAACGAACCGCCCAGCACGCGGATGCACATGATTTCCTTGGCGCCGGAGTTATCGGCAACCTTAAGTCGCGTTTGCGGCTGAATCATACTGGATTGTCCTCCTTACATGACGGTAAGCTTACTTGGCCTTCTCGATGATCTCCACCAGACGCCAGCGCTTATCGTGGCTCAGCGGACGGGTCTCCATCACGCGGATGGTGTCGCCGATGCCGCACTCGTTCTTCTCATCATGCACCTTCAGCTTGCTGGTACGGTTCATGATCTTGCCATACAGGGGATGACGGACGCGGGTCTTGATCTGAATGACGCAGGTCTTGTCCATTTTGTCGCTGATCACGACGCCGATCCGGGTTTTACGAAGTCCTCTTTCTTCAGACATTGAAGCGGCTGCCTCCTTTCAAGTATCTCTTACGCCTGCTCCTTGAGGCGAAGAATGGTCTTGGCCCGTGCGATATCACGCTTCACAGCGGTGATCTGCATGGTGTTTTGCAGCTGACCGGTGGCAAGCTGAAAACGAAGGTTGAACAGCTCGCTCTTGAGCTCCTTGACCTTGGCCGTAAGCTGCTCGGGATTCATCGCGGAGAATTCATTAGCCTTCATTCTTTGTCACCACCCGCTTCAGTGTTCTGCGCTTCGCGCATAATGATCTTGCTCTTCATGGGCAGCTTGTGGGAGGCCAGACGCAGCGCCTCACGGGCCGTCTCCTCGGGCACGCCCGCGATTTCAAACAGCACGCGGCCGGGCTTGACCACCGCCACCCAGTACTCGGGATTGCCCTTACCGGAACCCATGCGGGTCTCGGCCGGCTTCTCGGTTACGGGCTTATCGGGGAAAATCTTGATCCAGACCTGACCGCCACGCTTGGTGTAACGGGTCAGGGCGATACGAGCCGCCTCAATCTGCTGGCTGGTCACCCAGCAGGGCTCGGTGGCCTGCAGGCCAAACTCGCCGTAGGCCAGGAAATTGCCGCGATGGGCCGCGCCCTTCATACGGCCGCGGAACACCTTGCGGTGCTTCACTCTCTTGGGCATCAGCATAGGTTACTTTACCTCCTTCGCAGCAGGCGCCTTCTTGGCCTTGGGCAGGATCTGGCCCTTGTAGATCCAGACCTTCACGCCCAGGCGGCCATAGGTCGTCTTGGCTTCAGCGAAGCCGTAGTCGATGTTGGCACGCAGGGTCTGCAGCGGGATGGAGCCGTCGTGGTAGTGCTCGGTGCGGGCGATGTCCGCGCCGCCCAGCCGGCCGCTCACGCTGGTCTTGATACCCTTCACGCCCGGCACCTTCATGGCGCGCTGCTGGGCCTGCTTCAGGGCGCGGCGGAAGCTGATGCGCTTCTCCAGCTGCTGGGCGATGTTCTCGGCCACCAGCTGCGCGTCGCCGTCGGGCTGCTTGATCTCCATCACATTGATGTGCGCGGGACGGCCCAGGAAGTTGGTGATCTCCGCCTTCAGGGCCTCGATGCCGGCGCCGCCGCGGCCGATAATCATGCCGGGCTTGGCGGTGAAGATGTTGATGGTCACACGGTTGGCACTGCGCTCGATATCGATATGGCTGATACCGGTGGCGTAGTATTTCTTCTTGAGCATTTCGCGGAGCTTGTAATCCTCAACGAGGTTGTTCGCGAAATCCTTTTTGCCGGCATACCAGCGGGTGCTCCAGTCGAAGATCACACCGACGCGAGCGCCGTGGGGATTTACTTTCTGACCCATGGAAAAACCTCCTATCGGATTACTTCTGGTCCAGCACCACGCTGATGTGGCTGGTGCGCTTGAGCATGGGGGACGCGCTGCCGCGGCTGCGGGCTACGTAGCGCTTCAGCGTGGGGCCGGGGTTGGCGTACACTTCCGCGACATACAGGTTCTGACGGTTCAGCTCCTGGTTGTTCACGGCGTTGGCGATGGCGCTGTTGAGCACCTTGGCCACCACGGGCGCGGCCGCCTTGGGGGTGTACTGCAGGATGGCCAGAGCTTCATCCACGTTCTTCCCACGGATCAGGTCGATCACGATCTTCACCTTACGGGAGGAGATGCGGATATATTTCGCGTGCGCCTGGGGGCGCTTGTCGGCGTTCTGCTTGCGGGCAGCCGCCTTTTCCCGGGAACGGGTTGCCATATCGTATCACTCCTTCCGTAATTACTTGCGCACGGCGGTCTTGTCGCCGGAGTGGCCGCGGAACGTGCGGGTGGGGGCGAACTCGCCCAGCTTGTGACCCACCATGTCCTCCGTCACGTAAACCGGCACATGCTTGCGGCCGTCGTGTACAGCGATGGTATGACCGACGAAATCAGGGAAAATGGTGGAGGAGCGGGACCAGGTCTTGACCACGGTCTTGTTCCCCGACTTGTTCATCTCTACAATGCGCTTCATCAGCGCCTTCTCAACGTAAGGTCCCTTCTTAATGGAACGGCTCATTCGATGGCTGCCTCCTTCCTATGGGATACGCGCTTACTTGCCAGCGCGCTTGACGATCATCTTGTTGGAATACTTCTTGTGCTTCCGGGTCTTCAGGCCCAACGCGGGCTTGCCCCAGGGAGTCACAGGAGCAGGCATACCAACGGGGCTCTTGCCCTCGCCGCCGCCGTGGGGGTGATCGCAGGGATTCATGACCACGCCGCGGACGGTGGGACGGATGCCCATGTGACGGGAACGGCCAGCCTTACCGATGCGCACGTTGGAGTGGTCGGTGTTGCCAACCTGGCCGATGGTAGCGCGGGCGTTCATGGAAACCTTGCGCACCTCGCCGGAGGGCAGGCGGATCTGAGCGTAGGCGCCTTCCTTGGCCATTACCTGAGCGGCAGTGCCAGCGGAGCGAACCATCTGGCCGCCGCGGCCAACCTTGAATTCCACGTTGTGGATCAGGGTGCCCAGGGGGATGTCCTTGATGGCCAGGCAGTTGCCGGGCTTGATGTCAGCGGTCTCGCCGCTCATGACGGTGTCGCCCACCTTCAGGCCCAGAGGAGCCAGGATGTAGGCCTTTTCGCCGTCGGCATAATAGAGCAGGGCGATAAAGCAGGTACGGTTGGGATCGTACTCGATGGCCTTCACGGTGGCGGGGATGCCATCCTTGGTGCGGCGGAAATCGATGATACGATACTTGCGACGGGCGCCGCCGCCCTGATGACGGACGGTGATCTTGCCCTGGTTGTTACGGCCGGCACGATGGCGCAGGTCGGTGGTGAGGCTCTTTTCGGGAGCTTTCTTGGTCAGCTCCTCGAAGGTGAGCACCGACATCAGACGCCTGGCGGGAGAAGTCGGCTTATAAACTCTGATACCCATTTTGGTGTTTCCCCTTTCTGAAGTGGCTCCTTATCGGCGAGCCTGCCTTAATTGCCTTTTCGGCTTAGGCCTCTTCGGACATGCCCTCGAAGAACTGGATTCCCTTGGAATCGGCCTTCAGGGTAACGATGGCCTTTTTCCGCTCGGGGCGGCGGCCCATGGTGCGACCCTGGCGCTTTACCTTGCCCTGGACGCGCATGGTGTTTACCGCTTCTACCTTGACCCCGAAGATGGTTTCTACCGCCTGCTTGATCTCGGTCTTGCCCGCGTCCACGGCGACTTCGAAGGTGTACTTCCGGTCGTTCATTTCGGCGTAGGACTTTTCGGTCAGCACGGGGCGCTTGATGATGTCGTATGCGCTCTTCATTCTGCGTAAACCTCCTCGACCGTCTGAACGGCTTCCTTGGCGATAATCACCTTGTCGCTGTTCAGAATATCGGTCACGTTCAGAGAGCCGGTGAAGGTGGTCTTCACGCCGGGGATGTTGCCGCTGGCGCGAACCATCTTCTCGTCGACTTCGTTGGTCACGATCAGGGCCTTCTTGTCGGCGCCCAGGGCCTTGAGCATGGAAACCACAGTCTTGGTCTTGGCGTCGGCAGCGGTCATGTTCTCAACCACTACGAAATCGTTTTCGGCAACCTTGCTGCTCAGGGCGGACTTCATCGCCAGGCGGCGCACCTTGCGGGGCACCTCGATGCGATAATCCCGGGGCTTGGGCGCGAACACGACGCCGCCGTGGGTGAACTGAGGAGCCCGGCGGCCATGATGGCGCGCATTGCCGGTGCCCTTCTGGCGGCAGATCTTCCGGCCGCCGCCGCGAACCTCTTCACGGTTCAGGGTGGACTGAGTGCCCTGGCGCTGCGCATTCAGATAAGCGCGAACCACGGCATGCATGGCCGGGACATGGGGCTCGACGCCGAAGATTTCGTCGGAAAGAGCGATCTCGCCGACTTCAGCGCCCTGCATGTTAA
>OLPF01001404.1_pt1 | contig 19866 bp, 18 predicted proteins | sample 1673121 | NCBI WGS metagenome assembly OLPF01 (sample SAMEA3136756, study PRJEB25190) | human gut metagenome
CGAAGGTTTCCAAAGGGCGAGCGGAAAGCCCTTTGGTCGCGCCCGCAGGCGCGAATCCCCCTGTGCTTGTACGCATGCAATGCATGACCTGCAAAAACGTTGAGGCAAAATACCTTGTCAACGCTCTAAGCGTCCCCGGCGTCAGCCCGTAACGGCTGGCACCGGGGGCCTTTTTGCGTGCACCGCGCCGGATCACAGCATGGCGGCGATTTCCTGGATGGCGCGCTCCGCCTGGGGCACCACCGTATCGTTGGACAAAAAGCAGAAGATCACCGGGTCATCCTGATAGATGATGCCCACGTCGTGGGTGATGCCGTCGTCCTCCCCGGTCTTGTGCGCCACGGGAACCCCGCGGCTATGCAGATAGAAGGGCATTTTACCGTTCAGGCGCTGGTTGCGCAGGATGGACAGCATTTCCGCGCTGGCCTCGGGGTTGAGCAGGGTTCCGCGCAGCAGTCCCTCCAGCAGCAGCCCCATGTCCCGGGCCGTGACGTAGTTTTCAATGCCCTGGCGGGAAAGCTCCGGCTGAAACAGCTTGCGGTTCAGCCGCGTGCCTGTCAGCCCCAGGTTATCCACGCTCTGGTTGATGGCGCCCATGCCCAGGCGGTCTATGAGCAGGTTGGTGGCGGTGTTGTCGCTGAGAATAATCATCAGCGTGACCAGATCCCCCAGGGTAACCTCCAGCCCATCGTGCATATAGGTCAGCGCCCCGCAGGAGGGCAGCTTGTCCTCCCGGCGGATGGTCCGCATCTCCTCAAAGCGGATCATCCCCGCCTCCCGCTGGCGGAAGGCCTCCACCAGGATGGGCAGCTTGATGACGCTGGCCGCCACCAGCGGCATGTCCGCCTGATAGGCGAAGCATTCCCCCGTGGCCGGGTAGTAGATATAGCACCCCACCTGTCCCGGTATCCCGTGCAATATTTCCTCAATCCGCTGGAACATAGCGCGCCTTCCTTTCCCCTTTCGATGTGTGTTGCGGCAGTTCAAGCCTCCGTCTGCGCCGGGCCTGCCAGCCACCGCCGCACTTCCTGCTCCACCAGGTCGGCAGCGGTGATGATGCCATGCTCCTGGCGCAGCCCGGCCCCCAGGGCCTGGGCCGCCCGGGCATAGGCCTCGTGATGGGTCAGGTCCACCAGCGCCCGGGTCAGGCGGGAAACGGTGAGGTTTTCCCGGCGAATGGGCTTGGGGCCGCAGCCCAGCGCCCATACCCGGCTCCCCCAGAAGGGCTGATCCCCGCCAAAGGGAATCACCAGGGTGGGGCATCCCGCCCGCAGGCCCGCGGCCGTGGTGCCCGCGCCCCCATGGTGCACCACCGCGCGCATCTGGGGAAACAGCCAGTCATGGGGCACAAAGCTGCTTAGCGTAAACACGTTGGACGCGCCTGCCAGCCCCGCGCCGCTCCAGCCGTTATCCAGGATCACCCGCAGCCCCGCGGCACGCACCGCCTTCATCACCACGTCAAAGGTCTTGCGCATGTTCCCCGATACCATGGAACCAAAGCCGATGTACACCGGCTTTTCCCCCGAGGCCAGGAAATCCGCCAGTTCCCGGGGCGGGACAAAGGGCTTGGACTCCTCGTCCACCCAGAAGCCGGACATGTGGATATTCCTCCCCCACTGGGCGGGGCGTGGCAACACCAGCGGGCTGATGGCATAGATCACCGGAATGGTATGCCCGCCCAGGGTATAGTCCGGGCCCCCGTGGATGCGCGGAACGGTCACATGGTTTTCCTCCCGCCAGGCAGTGAGGTAGCGGTGCTCCAGCAGATGAATCAGCAGATAGCCCAGGCGATAGGTGGCCAGGTTCCAGGCCGGCCCCAGCTTCCACGCCGGCGCGGAGGAAATGGGCATTTGCCGGTTGGGGTCCATGGGGAAATACTGGGTCTGCACCACCGGGATGCCATATTTCTCCGCCACGGAATAATACGTGCTGCCAAAAAAGGTGCAGATCATGGCGTCCGCCCCGCGAAAGGCCTCCATCAGGTCGTGCAGCAGCACCGGCGCCACGTCCCGCAGGGATTGCTCCACCTGGCGCAGGAACTTGGCCCCCACCACGCCGGGCTTCATGATGCGCTCCATAAAGTCCATCACATCCCCTGCCAGGGGGTAGAAGCCCAGCCCCGCCTCCTCCGCCATGGCGGCAAAGTTGGCAAAGGCCACAATGGTTACCTCGTGTCCCCGGCGGCGCAGTTCCTTCCCCAGGAGCACATAGGGGCGCACATCCCCCGTGGAGCCAATGGCAACCATATGGATATGCATGGCACATACCTCCTTACACGCCGTCCAGTACGGTAAGCTCCGTGACGGCAAAGGCTACCTGGCGGGTATCCTCGCTCAGCCCCGCCTTCAGGTGGGAAATGGCATCGGGATAGGTGAAATCCAGCGTCAGGGTTTGGTCCTGCACCAGGCTGGCGGGAAAGCTGAAGCGCAGGGTGTAGTCCGTCACCGTACCCTCAAAAACAGTCTGCCCGCCGCAGTCCACCCGCAAACGCTGGCTTCCGCCCATGATCGAGAGGAACTTCATCTCCACGGTCAGGGTGTCGCTCCGGGGCAGCCGCGCCAGGGGCAGGCTGATGCGCCCGGATTCCCCCACGGTCCAGGTGCTGTGGAAATCCGCCGAGGAAAATCCACTGACCAGATAGGGCCGGGCCGTGGCCCGCAGGTCAAAGTACAGGGTTTCCCCCAGGGTGTAGGGCGCGGCGGCCTCCAGGCTGTCCCCATGGAACACCCGCCCGGTGGGAATCAGCTCCTCCCAGGACGGAGACAGGGCCTGGGTACTGTATTCATACAGGTTGAAGGCATTGTTCCGGCTGCTTTCGTGGTAGTACAGCCGGGTGCGCGCCTGCCCCTGGGGTATGCTCCACAGCTCCGCGCCGGCCTGCGCGCCGGTGAGCAGGGCCACGTATGTGGCCGGCAGGTCCGCGTAGCTCACGGGAGCGTCGTTGACCGCCATTTCCCCCGTATCCCCGGGCCGCTTGAGCAACAGCAGGGGCCGGTGCACCGTCTCCGTGCCGTGATCCGCCAGGATCAGCACCGCCGACCGGTCGTACACCCCCAGGGCCCGCAGTTGCTCCAGGTAGTCCTCCGCCAGGCGAAGGCAGCCCCGCATCTGCTCCTGGGCGGTAACGCCCTGGGCCTGGTACTGGCAGTCCGCGTCCATGGTATAGGGGGGATGCATGCCTGTAAGGTGAATCAGCCGGAACGCCCGCTCCACCGTGGCCTCCAGCCCCTCCTCCCGCAGCCGTGCGTCAAAGGCCGGATCGGTAACCTCATAGACGGGTTCCCCCTGGGCCTGGGCATAGGGCAGGAATACGTTGCTGTACATCCACAGCTGTGGCTTGAGGAAGTGCGGCGCATAGCGGAAGGCGCACAGCCGGAGCAGGTCCCGGGTAAGCCCCGCGGGGTCGTTGACGGCCAGCTCCTCCCGGGCCAGGTTGTCCACCACGCCGGCGTCCAGGGATACATAGCGGCTGTCGGTGAAAAAGCGCGCGTCCCACACGTCCCCGGCCAGCATGGTATACAGGGGCGCATCCGCGTAAGCCGCGGCGATGAACCCCGCATAGTCCACCGGCTGGGTATAGGCCTGGCCGGTGAGCAGGGCAGGCAAGCCATATTTGGTGGGGTCACTGAGCCCCATGGCGTTGCGGTACCAGGTGAAGCCCTCCAGGCGCCGGGACAGGTCGGGGTCCTCCGCCAGGGCCTGGGCAAACTGATCCGCGTCCACGCTGTCCAGCACCAGCACCAGCAGGTTTTCCTCCGTCCCCACGGTATACAGCCCCGCCTGGGAAAGGTAGGTTTCCGTTTGCGGGGTGGGCGCCTGGGCCGCCCGGTAGGCGATCCATCCCCCCTCCCCCACGGCCAGCAGGCAGGGCAGCACCACGCACAGCGCCCCAAAGCGCTTCCACTGCCGCAGGGACAGGCAAATAAACAAAATACCCGCCCACAGCGCCGTGTTGATCAGTCCATAGACGGTGTATTCACCCCAGGCGATGGCCTGGCCGTTGAGCGCGCCATAGTCAGCGTTCAGCCCGTTTCCCTGCAACAGCGCCGCCACGCCCAGGCCCAGCAGCACCCCTTGCCCCCAGGGAAAGGCCCGGCGGGGCAGCACCGCCAGCAGCAGCGTCAGCGCCCCCCAGACCCACAGCCCCACCCGGACCACGCCCGGCGCCATCTGCGCCCAGGTGAACCAGAACTCCTCCTGATTATCGCACACCATCTGCGTGGCGGCAAACAGGGTGAGGGTCAGGGCAAAGAAAAGGCAAAGCGGCAGGGCTAGCAATGCCTGCCGCAGCGCCTGACCAAGCCATTTTTTCGCTTTTGTCATGCCCTGGCCCTCCGCTCCCGGCCCCAGTCCAGGATAAGCTGCACAATGCGCTGGGAGGTGTGCCCGTCCCCGTAGGGATTGATGGCATGGGACATTTGATGATACAGCGCCGCGTCCGTGAGCAGCCGTTCCCCGGCGGCGGCGACGTTGTCTTCCTCCACCCCGGCCAGCAGGGCCATGCCGGCCTCCACCACCTCGGGGCGCTCGGTTTCCGTGCGCAGCACCACGATGGGTTTCCCCAGGGCGGGGGCCTCCTCCTGCAGGCCGCCGGAATCGGTCATGACCATATAGCAGCGCTTGATGAGGTTGTGCATATCCTCCACTTCCACCGGGGCGATAAGGTGAACCCGATCGTGGCCGCCCAGCACCGCCTCCACCACCGCGTGCACCGAGGGATTGGGGTGCACGGGATACACCAGGTGCACATCCGGGTGCTTTTCCACCAGGCGCAGAACGCCCCGGCAGATGCATGCCAGATGCTCCCCCAGGTTTTCCCGGCGGTGGGCGGTCATGACAATCCACCGGCCCTCTTGCAGGGGCAGCGCGGCCAGCTCGGGGCTACGGAAGCGGTATTGCTCGTGCACCATCTGGTGCAGCGCGTCGATAACCGTGTTGCCCACCACATGCACCCCCTGGGTAATGCCCTCCCGCAGCAGGTTATCCCTGGCCCGGGCGGTGGGGGCAAAGTGGAGCTCCGCCATGCGGCTGGTAAGCACGCGGTTCATCTCCTCGGGAAAGGGCGAGTATTTGTCAAAGGAGCGCAGCCCCGCCTCCACGTGGCCCACGGGAGTCTGCTGATAAAAGGCCGCCAGGGCCGCGGCGGTGGAGGTGGAGGTATCCCCATGCACCAGCACCAGATCGGGCTTGCACGCCTTGAGCACCTTTTCCATGCCCTCCAGCACGCCCACGGTAATGGTGGTCAGCGTCTGCCCCTGGCGCATGAGATCCAGGTCATAATCCGGGTGAATGTCAAAGCGCTCCAGCACGCTGTCCAGCATCTGCCGGTGCTGGGCGGTGACGCATACCAGGCTACGGATGCCGGGCGTCTGCTCCAGTTGCTTGACCAGGGGCGCCATTTTGATAGCCTCCGGCCGGGTACCAAACACAGATAGAACGGCAATGGACGTGTCCATGCTTAAAACACATTCCTTCCCTTTTCGTCCAGGTTCAGGTGAAAGTCCGCCTTCTTGTGGGAGAAAAGCGGCGAATAGCAGGGATCGTACAACGACGGGCAGGAGGCGGTTATCCTGGCCTCCTCCTGGGGATGGGCCTCGCCGTCGTAAAGCACGGGGGCGCCGTGGGGCGCCGTGGCCCGGCTGAAGGGCGTAAAGGCAAACCATCCCCCCTGCTGCCGCACCCGCAGCGACCACTCCACGCTGCCCAGGTCGCTCTGGTATGTTTCATCGAAGGGTTGAAAGCATGCCCGGCGCATGAGCAGGCAGGCGGCGCTCACCGCGCCCACGTTGTGGGCGGTATGCTCCAGGCCGTGCCAGCCCCCCGCCGTGCGGGGCAGTCCCTGCTGGCGGCAGGAGGCCACCCGTTCCATGCCCAGGGCGTAGCCCGCGTGCAGGATGCGCCCCCGGCCGTCAAACAGCGCGGGAATAGCCGCCAGGATGTCCTCCCGCTGGGCCAGCATCATCAGCTCCCGCAGCCAGCCGGGGTCCTCCACCACCACGCTGCTGTCCACAAAGGCCAGGTAGTCCCCCGTGGCTTCCCCCGCGCCCAGGTTCAGCGCAGCAAAGCGGCCAATCTCCCCCACGGCGATGGTCCGGCCGGGCAGCTCCTGCCGGTTGGAAAGAATCAGGGTTTCCATCTCCGGCCAATCGGTGGCTTGCAAGGCGGCCAGGCAGCGCCTGAGCTGCCCCTCCTCCCCGCTGTCCAGCACAATCAGGGAAACCTTTTTCTCCCTGGGAACGCGGTAATGAATGCGCAGGCAGTTGTTTTCCAGGGTAACGTTTCCGCCGGGGCCCACACGATTGATATGCTCCTCCACCGCCCGCCGTGCCGCGTCCACGCAGCGCATGAGGTTTTGGTGGCTCATGGAGCTGCCCACCGAGCGCCAGTGATACAGCACCCGGGGAATATGCGTCACCCGGGTGGTATGCTCCATGCAGCGCAGGGCCAGGTCATGGTCCTGGGAGCCGTCAAAGGCGCTGCGGAAGCCCCCCGCCGCGTCCATCAGGCTGCGGCGCATGACCATCAAATGGCAGATGTAGTTTCCCGAGCGCAGGTTGTCCGGGCAATAGTCGGGCTTGAAATGGGCGGCAAAGTACACCCGGCCATCCTCGGTCACCTTGTCCTCATCCGAGTAGAGAAAGTCCGGCTGTTCCCGCTCCACGGCGTCCATCACCCAGTACAGCGCGTCGGGGGTGTACAGGTCGTCGTGGTCGCACAGGGCAATCCATTCCCCCCGGGCGTGGGTGAGGGCGGCATTGCTGTTGCCGGAGATATGCAGGTTCTCCCCGCTGAAGATCACGCGGAAGCGCCCATCCAGCCCGGCAATTTCCCGGAGCATGGCCGCCGTCTCGGGCTTGGTGCTGGCGCCGTCCAGCAAAACCGCCTCCCAGTGGGGATAGGTCTGCGCCAGGAAGGAATCCGCCAATTCCCGCAGCATGCGGGGATTGGTGTTGTACACCGGCACCAGAATGGAGATCAGCGGCGTTTCCTTCCAGGCCCGATGGCGCTGCTGTTCCAGGTCCGCAGGGGTGGCCCGCACCCGCCGGTACAGCCGGTCGTACTCCCGCAGATACTGGTCCCGGAACTTTTCCACCGCCCGGCGCGCGGTATAGCTGATCCCGTTCAGGCGCACATATTCCCGGACGCGTCCGGCCAAGCCGCCCATACGCTGCTCATCCTCTCCGTTATGATAGCATCATTTTACCATGTTCCCCAGGCAAAGGCAACAGGCCCGGCGGGCTTAGCCGCCGTGGTGTTTCCGCTCGGCCCGGGCGGCAAAAAACATGCGCATCAAAAAGCTGCCCACGCCCAGGCCAAAGGTAATCATCACAATATTGGACATGGCCACAATGCCCGTTTGCAGCCCCAGGGAGGTGTTCCCCTGGGCCAGCAGGGACATGCAGCGGTACAGCCCCAGGCCGGGCACAAAGGCGATAATGGCCAGGGTACCGAAAACGGTGGCAATCATCTTCAGCCGCCGGGCGGCATACTGCGCCAGCACCGAAGCCGCCACCGAGCCGATAAAAATCGCCGCGGTCTCCGGCAGGCCCGCCCATACCATCAGCGCCCAGTACAGGGTATACCCCACCGCGCCGATGCAGCTGCCGGGAATCCACGCCCGCTGGGGTGTGTGCAGCAGCACCGCAAAGCCCAGCGTGCCAATAAAGCTGGTCAGCAGCGCCGTAAGAAAGTTCACGGGCATCTCAGGCGCCTCCCATCAGCACATGATAAAGCGAGGAAGCAATCAGCGCTCCCCCGGCCACCAGCGTCGCGGTAAGGATGGCGTTCATCCCGTGGGCAACGCCGGAAACAATGTCCCCGCGCATGGTATCCTGCACGGCGTTGGTCATGGCCAGGCCCGGCAACAGGGGCATCAGCGCGCCTGCCACGCAGGCATCCACCGTGCCTACATGGGTAAAGTGATAAAACAGCAGGGGGAGCAGCGTGGCAAAAAAGCTGCCCACCAGGGTGGACACCATGCCTTCCAGGCGGTATCTCCCCAGCAGGCAGGTAAGCGCCTGCACCAGGCCGGCGGTGACCACCCCCACAAAAAAGTCCGCCACTCCGCCCCCGAACATCACCGCAAACCCGCCCGAGGACACCGCCGCTGCCACGCACAGCTGCCACGGGCGAAAGGAAAGGGAATGCTCGATTTTTTCCAGGGCGCGCAGGGCTTCCTCCGGGGTGATCTCCCCAGCCTCGGCCCGGCGGGAAATCTGGTTCACCGCGTCCACGCGACGGAGGTTGGTTCCCCGGCGGTGCACCCGCAGCACGGCGGTTTCGTGGGTGCCGTCCTCTTTTTCACAGCTGACAAACACACCGCTGGGCACGGCAAAGCTCTCCACGTTTTTCAGCCCAAAGGCCCGCCCCATGCGGGTGACGGTTTCCTCCACCCGGTAGGTCTCGCCGCCGTTTTCCATGATAATGCGCCCGGCCAGCTGCAACGGTTTGATGGTCATGCTCTTTCTCCGGCTCCCTTGCATCAATCGGTCAATGTAAAGCTCACCATGTATTTCCACAGGTCGCGCCGGTGCCGGGCGTATAGCTTGCGCTGGCGGTACAGCCCGCGGTAGCTGACGTAGATCACATGTTTCAGGGAGATGCTGTGGAAGGGATGGCGCAGCACATACAGGGTGGTTTGCAGCGTCAGCCCCTTGGGATTGCGCACATAGTTGTACACCGGCCGCCGGGTATAGGAAACCCGGCGCGCGCCCACCAGATAGCGGGTAATGAAGTCAAAGTCCTCGCCCCACTCCAGCTGGCTGTTGAAACGCACCCGCTGCCCGGCAATCAGCTCCCGCCGGAACAGCTTGTTCCACAAAACCCCATAGTAAAAGCTGTTGGGGTATTTGCACAGCAGGGACAAAAAGTCCTCCAGGGAAAGGACGTCCTCGCGCTTGCCCAGGTCCTTCACCTCGGAAATATTACCAATATACATGGTAAAGGCGCCGATGACCAGGTCGCTGTCGTCCTGCTCCGCCCGCTGAACCATGTGGCGCACGGCCTCCGGGGCCAGGCTGTCGTCGCTGTCCACAAACTGGACATACTTCCCCCGGCACTGCTCCAGGGCGCGGTTTCTGGCCGCGGACACGCCCTGATTTTCCTGATGCACCACGGTCAGGCGGCTGTCCCGGGCGGCATAGGCCTGCAGGCGCGCCAGCGTATCATCGGTGCTGCCGTCGTCCACCACCACCACCTGCAGGGCGCTATGATTCTGGGACAGCACACTATCCAAACATCTTTGAATGGTTTTGCTGCAATTGTAAGCGGGTATGACCACGCTCACCAGGGGCTGATCCATGCGCAAGTACCTCCGCATCCTTCATCCGGCGGTTATCCATAGTCACTAATTGTAAGGGCTGGGACGGGGTTTGTCAAGCTGGCGGAAGGCCCTGGCAGCATCTCCCACGCCCCAGGCGGGGAAGCGCGAAAGCGCCCCCTCGGCCAGCCCCGCGCCCTTTGCCCCTCCCCCCATGGGCCCGGGTATTCCCCAAGATTTACATTGTTTTCACCAGAAGGCTTGAGAATTCGTCAAATTTACGCTATAATGAACAGGTATCAATCTGCCCGCGTGCATTAAAGGAGTAAGAGCGTTGAATCAGTATGATCGGGATAACAACCAGCACGCCGGGGTGAATCCCGGAATAGAAGATCAGCAGGCGACCCGGGTGATGCCCTCCCTGGGGGGAGATTCCGGGCGTGTTGCTTCCCCAGCGCCCTCCACGCAAGGGGGGTCCACCCCGGTGCGCCATCGCCGGGCCGCGCGCTATGCCGCGCAGCAACAGGATACGCAGGAAGACAGCCTGCCCCCCATGCCCGCCGCTCCGGAGCAATCCTCCGGCGTGCGCCGAGTGCCGCCCGTGGTGCAGCAGCCCGCGGAGCCGCAGGCCCCGGCACAGGGCAGAGTCCGCGCCAACCAGCGCGGCAGCGCATCCCCGCAGGCAGCCCAGGGCGTACCGCGCCCCGCAGCGCTCATGCGTGCGCCCAATCAGGGACAATCCGTACAGACCGCTGGCCCGGTGCAGCGCCCCACGCAGGGCAACCGGCGGGCCATCAGCGATGCCGACTATGCCCAGCAGCCCCCGGTGCAGGAGCATCCCTTTGCCCGCCCGGCGGCCCGAAACGCCCGGCAGCCCGCGGACGACGCTCCCCGGGTGCGCCGCCCCCAGCAGCCCATTTACGAGGAGGACGATTGGGCTCCCGCCCAGCCGCAGGAAAATCCGCCCCGCCGTGGCAAGCGCCGCGGTTGCCTGATCGGCCTGGTGGCGGCTGTGGTGGTCATTGGCCTGGTGGTGCTGGCCTTCCTGCTTCTGCCCAACGATGACAGCGCGCTGGGCTCCCTGAAGGGGCAGGTACAGGGCGCACTCACCGGCATGGTGGACAACGTGACCAGTCTGCTGAGCCACGACGCGTCCGCCCCCGCGGAGGTGCAGGAATTCTCCGCCGCGCCCACCAAGGGCACCGCGCCCATGGACGTGGTGTTCACCCTGACCACCAACAAGGCGGCCATGGGCGTGCGCGTGGTGGACGCCAGCGGCAATCCCCTGACGGCTACCGCGGCCCCCTATTCGGATAACGCGGAATCCCGCATTTGGATGCTGACCCTGTCCATGGATGGGGCCTGGTCCGGTACGGTGGAAGCGCAGGTGCAGGACGCCCAGGGCGTATGGACGTCCAGCGGCCGTACCCAGGAGCTGGAGATCACCGAGCAGGCCCTGGCAACCATTGCCACGGACGTGTTCAACCAGGCTGAGGAGACCCTGGCGATGGAAACGGCAACGCCCACCCCGGCCATGGTGACCTTTACCCCTGAACCCACGGCCACCGCTACGGCCACCCTGGAGCCCACGGCGACGCCGTCTCCCACGCCGTCGCCCACGCCCACGGCTACGCCTTCTCCCACGCCTACGGCCACACCCACGCCCTCGCCTACGCCTTCCCCCACGCCCCTGCCTGACCTGACGGCGGAAGCGGTGGAGAGCGCCGTGGCTTCCAACCTGATTACCTCCGAAACCGTTTATGAAGGCACCAAGAAAAACGCCGAGTACGCCCGGGATGAGGAAAGCGGCTACAACATGGGCGACCAGAGCAATTACCTGCTGCTGGACTTCGGCGTAACCACCTTCCGCGGCAGCAACTTCCGTCAGAACGCCGCCAGCGGCAATGTGAGCCGGCTGCCCAGCGCCATGTCCGTGGCCTGGACCCAGGAAGCTGGCAGCGTAGAGGGCAGCAGCCGCAGCTACTACGGCATCGGCTGGACGGGACAGCCTGCCATCGTCAAGTGGAGCAAGGAAGTGCGCGAAACCACCAACATCGTGGAGGAGAAGCGCAACGTAACGGCCCTGAAGGAAGTTATCCTGGCGGGCCTGGACGGCAAGATCTACTTCTTTGACCTGGCCGACGGCGTGCCCACCCGGGACACCATTGACGTGGGCTATCCCATGAAGGGCTCCGTGAGCGTAAGCTCCTACGGCATGCCCATCATGACCGTGGGACAGTACGCCCGCAAGATGGCCAGCGGCACCGGCGACATCGGCCTGCGGTTCTTCAACCTCCTCACCCAGAAGCAGATCTATCTGCTGGACGGCCTGGACGACCGGGCCGTGGGCGTGGAAGGTTCCTTTGATACCGCCGCCCTGTTTGACCGCACCAACGATGGTCTGGTGGTGGCCGGTACCAACGGCATGCTCTACACCATCGATATGAACACCGAGTACGACGCCAAGATGGGCAGCATCTCCATCGATCCCGAGGAGCAGCTGCTGGTGGCCAAAGCCTCCGGGCAGAAGAGCAAGACCGTGCAGGTGCTCTCCTCCATGGCCATGTACAGCCACTATGCCTACTACGCGGACATGACGGGCATCCTCCACTGCGTGGATACCGACACCATGAAGACCGTGTGGGCGGTGGAGCTGGGCGACGCCGTGCAGGCCGCCGTTTCCCTGGACTTTGACGAGGACGGCACCCTGTGGGTCTATACGGCCAACACCCTGCAAAACCGTTCCAAGGGCACCTGCGACATCCGCCGCTTCAACGCCATGACCGGCGAAGAAGGCTGGACGCTCTCCGTGGGTGTGACCAAGGGCGACAGCAGCGCCATCCCCGGCGCCATGGCCTCCCCGGTGCTGGGCGAAGGCAACATTGACCACCTGGCCATCTTCACCCTGTCCAAGCTGAGCAGCGAACCCGGCATCTCCGTGGCCGCGGAAGCGCCCGGCGCGGTGGTGGCGGTGAACAAGCAGACCGGCACGGTGGAATGGACCTACGCCCTGAACGCCTACACCTACTCCAGCCCCGTGGCCGTCTACACCGAAAACGGTGAAGCGCGGATTATCCAGTGCGACAACGACGGCAACATCTACCTGCTGGACGGCCTGACCGGCAGCCTGGTCTCCACCCTGAAGGTGGAAGGCAACATCGAGGGTTCCCCCGCGGTATACATGGACACCATGGTGGTGGGCACCACGGGCAAGAACACCTCCTACATCTACGGCATCACCCTGCAATAAGGTGATTTCAGCTGCATAAGCAAGCGGCGGGAGCAGGACTCCCCGGGCGGTACTCCCGCACCGGTGTCCTGCGTCCGCCGCTTTTGCGTTGTATGGGGTTTTCAGCGGGCAAATCCGTCCCGTTTTATAGGATGAAAAGACAGAGGAGGTACTTATGGCACAAAAGGTATTGGTCGCCCTGGATCAGGGAACCACCAGCTCCCGGGCCGTTGTCTTTGACACGGCGGGGCGCATGCTGGCCGCCCACGGCGTGGAATTCCCACAGATTTTCCCCAAGCCCGGCTGGGTGGAGCACGATCCCCACGACATTCTGGAAACGCAGATCACCGCCCTGCGCCAGGCGGTAAAGCTCAGCGGCGTGGATGTGGAGGACATTGCCGCCATCGGCATCACCAACCAGCGGGAAACCACCCTGCTGTGGGACCGTGAAACCGGGGAGTGCGTGCATAACGCCATTGTGTGGCAATGCCGCCGCACCGCCCACTATGTGGAAAGGCTTATGGAGCAAGGCTACGGGGACAAGATCCGCGAGAAAACCGGCCTGATTCCCGACGCCTATTTTTCCGGCACCAAGCTGGCTTGGCTGCTGGACCGGCTGGACCTGCACGAGCGGGCGGAGCGCGGAGAGCTGTGCTTTGGCACGGTGGACAGCTTCCTGGCCTGGCACCTGGTCACGGGCCGTCCCCACGTCACCGACGCCACCAACGCCGGGCGCACCATGCTCTTCAACCTGAAAACCCAGGATTGGGACGATGAGCTGCTGGCCATGCTGGATATTCCCCGGGCCTGCCTGCCCCAGGTGGTGGACACCGCCCAGGTCATCGGCACCCTGGACCCAGCCATCCTGGGCCGGCCCATTCCCGTGGCCGCCATGGCCGGTGACCAGCATGCTTCCCTGTTCGGGCAGGCCTGCCTGACCCCCGGCATGGTGAAGAACACCTACGGCACGGGCTGCTTTATGCTCATGAACACCGGCGAGGAGCTGGTTGCCAGCCGCAGCGGGCTGCTGTCCACCATGGCCTGGCGCATTGGGGGCAAGCCCACCTATGCCCTGGAGGGCAGCGTATTCATGGGCGGCGCCACCATCCAGTGGCTGCGGGACGAAATGAAGCTCATCTCCACCGCCGCGGAGAGCGAGGGCATGGCCAAGTCCGTAAAGGACACGGGCGGAGTCTACCTGGTGCCCGCCTTCACCGGCCTGGGCGCTCCCTGGTGGGACATGTACAGCCGGGGAACCCTCATCGGCATGACCCGGGGCACGGGCCGCGCCCATGTGGTGCGGGCAGCCCTGGAGGCCATTGCCTATCAGTCCGCGGACCTGATGGAGGCCATGGCCAAGGATTGTGGCCACACCCCCACGCAGCTGCAAGTGGACGGCGGCGCCAGCGCCAACGGCTTCTTGATGCAGTTCCAGGCGGACATCATGGGCGTGAATGTAGTGCGCCCGCGGGTTATGGAAACCACCGCCCTGGGCGCGGCGCTGCTGGCTGGCCTGGCTACCGGCGTGTATGGCAGCCTGGAGGAAACCGCCGCCGTATGGCAGCGCGACCTGACCTTTGAGCCGCAGATGGAGGGCTACCACCGGGCGCAGCTCCTGGCAGGCTGGCACAAGGCCGTGGAGCGTTCCCTCCACTGGGCCAAGGATTAAAGTGACGGGGCGGAAAGCGTCCACCGCGCATTCCTGGCAACGCAAGAAACATTTCGGTACAGTTCAGCGGCCGCATTTCAGCCGCCGGGCTGTATCTGGGTGATACCTTTTTGAAACACAAAGGCGCAGGGTCACTGCAGCGCGTAAGGTTGCGTGGTGCATTGGTCCTGCGCCTTTTGATTTGGCGGCACCTGTGCCATTGCTGTGATGGATGCGTCAACAAGATGAACCCGCATCGCTGTCTTTGAGCATATGCTTCAGCGTCCCTCCGCCCACAATGAAGCAGGCGGCAATTCCCGCCAACAGTCCGCTGTAATACTCCGGCAGAAAGGCATACCTGAAATCCAGGGACACAAGGACCCCCAGCGCAAGCCCCACGTAAAACAGTACGTGGAACACGGACGCCCATTTCTTTGTATTCACGGCCATTTCCCCCTTAATAAATTCTTGTATAAATCAGCTTCACCACAGCGGCGACAAGCAGCTGCGCCACGGCCGCAATCACCAGCGTGACGAAAATGAGTTCATTCCAATAGCCAATGACTGTGCCCGCGGCGATCATCACCACCGCGAAATAGAGGGTCAGGGGCATTCCTGCCTTGGCTCGTATGGCCTTCATCCGCTCGTCATGCTCTTTGATGTACTGCTGCCGCAGGATTTTATCGCTGCGCAATGCTTGGCTGTATTTCATCACACAGACCAGCGCCATCACCCCCAGCGCGCTGGTACTGCCGCACTGAAACGCAAATACGTTATGCGCCCGTATGGCGTCGCTTGCGAAAAACGCGTCATATGTGCCCAGCCCCGCCGCAAACAATGCCAGTGCCGCCAGCAGGGCCATCCTGGTGATGATTACTCTTCTGTATGCCTGCATGTTCATCCCTCTCCCTCCAGTTCCCCGGATACGTCGAATACTTCTTCGATGGTCATGCCAAAGTATTTTGCTATCCTGTACGCCAGCGGCAAGGAGGCAACATATTTCCCTGTCTCAATGGACGTAATGGTCTGCCGGGTGGTCCCCACGGCCAGCGCCAGTTCCTCCTGGGATATTTTGTTGGCCTTCCGGAGCTCTTTGATTTTTGTTTTCAAGCCATGCACCTCCGTATTGCAAAGCACGCTTTGCAAAAATAGTATAGCACACTTTGCATTATTTGTAAAGCAAACTTTGCACTTTCATTTTTCAGTTTCCTGCCTGGACGCAGGCGCCACCGCGCGCAAGCTGTTCTCTCACGCTCCGGAAGCAGCACAGATGTCCGCCCCGTGGTGTAACTGCGCGTTGACTTCTTCCACCCGGGCATGGTATAATAATAAAGTACGCTGATGTGGTGGAATGGCAGACACCGGGGACTTTTGCAAACGCAGCAAGAGCACGGAGCCGGGAAACCGCTCCGATGAATGCCGGCTAATTCGGCGAATACCCCTCTGGGGCAACGCCGAGCTAATCCAGCGGCCTTCCGCTGGCCATGTGTAGAGACTATACACCGGCGGCCTACACCCGCATTGCGGGCATGGTCAAGACATAGTCCAGACCACAACGCGCCTGGCGCGGCTATGGCAACATAGAGTGGCAAGAAAATCCCCTGCCTCAAAAGGGCGTGCGGGTTCGAGTCCCGCCATCAGCACAAAAAAATCCAGCCTTTACGCAAGGGCTGGATTTTTTTGTTGCAGGGCATATGCCGGGGCACGGTATTGGACGGGTTGGCCCGTTTACGATACTTCCATGGGCTTAACCAGGGAATTGTCCTCCAGGACCGTACCGCCCATATCCCCGTGGCACTGGATGCTGCTACCCTGGCTATCGATGAATCGGTTGTCCAGAATGCGGCTGTAGGGAATGTCCCGCAGGTACAGCGCGCAGGAGCCGCTGCCCTGGAATTGATTATTCCCCAGGGTTACCTCGGCATCCCCATAGGCCGTGACATCCACCCAGTTCCCCTCAAAGCGATTGTCCACGGCAATGGTAGGCGATACATCCAGCCGCAAGGCACACACCGTGTTGCCGGTAAAGGCGCAGTTCATCACCAGCATATCGTTTTCCTTCTGCACGTTCATACCGTTCTCGCAGTCGGAGGCCACGCACCGGGTAACCGTATTATGATTGCCCGCGGCAAGGAAGTAGCCTTGCCCGGTCCCTGTTACCTGGCAGTCCACCATGCGGCTGTTATCCACGTAGGAAAAGAAAATCCCCTGATCGCAGTCCGTGGCGGCGCATTGCTCCAAAAGCAGCTCCCGGGACGCGCGGAAATCAAGGGCGTGATTGGTCTGGTCGGCACTGGTGTTTCGCATCACCGCGCCGTCCACATAGGCAAAATAGGTGCCGAAGACGCCGCAGCGGTCCGCCCGCACCCCTTCCACAGTGACATCATTGCAGTATGCCACTATTAGCCCCATGCTGCAGTCGGACACATCCGCGCCGCTAATGGTCACTCCGCTGCTGTCCACCACAATGATTTCCCCCGCATCCGCGGGCACGGCCATATGCTCCACACCCACCAGATAGTAAAGGGGTTTGCCGTTCACCAGGTTTTGCTCCATGGTATGAGACGTGAAGAACGCCGTATCCTCCCCCACTTCAAACAGTCCCGTGAGCACCGGTTTTCCCTGGCTGCTTTCGCTGATGGGTGGACCAGCCAGGCACACGCCGCAGCCCGTGAAGCTGTTGCCGCTCAGGTTGGCGTGCTTTGCCCCCGCCAGCCAAATGCCGCAGGAGGAAACCCGGTAGGTATCGTCATAGAGAAGGAACGTGCAGTCCTTCACCGTGAGCCAATCTTCCAGGCCCACAATGCCCCAGCGCAGCAGGCGAAAATCTACATTCTCCACCGTGACATCCGGGGCCTCAATGCGCAGCAGCGGCGTAAACGGCGGACTTTCCAGCACGGCGCCTTCCGCGCCCACCAGGGTCAGCGGCTTGTCGATTACAATGGGATACAGCTCCGTCTCCTGGGTATAGACGCCTGCAGGAAGGCGAAGCACATCCCCCGGTTGCGCCTGCGCCACCGCCTCCGTAAGGGTCTGCGCGCCCTCCGACCCAACGAGGATCTCATCCGCCTGCGCCAGTGCGCCAAGGGAGAGCAGCATCAGCAGGAAAAGGAATCCCATGGCCTTTTTCATCATATCCCTCTTTTCCTGTACAATAAACAAAGAGGAGAGCCCCGCCGCGGAGGCTCTCCTCAAACTATCCAATACAGACTCCGTCGGGGGAGCCCATGCGCCGGTCAGGTCAAACGCCCCCGGCCCATGCGTTACTCAGCAAAGGTCAGGCGGCCCCACAGGCTGGGATTGGTATTGATGTCCAGCGTACCGGTCCATGCCATCTGGGGAATGTACTCCGTACCGGGACAGGGATAGGAAATGTCGGTAATTGCAAAGTTGAAGTTCACCGTGTCGCCCACTGCGGGGGTATACACGGGGATCTTGGCATTGGAGAAGTTGCTCCAGGGAATCACCGCTTCATAGATGAAGCCGATGGTGGTGAGCACAGAAGCCTTTTCATAGCCGGTGAGCACGTCCTCGCCGCCGTCCATGCCCTTGGTGGTGAAGCGCTCCAGCAGGTCCTTTTCCACCATGGTGCGGTCAAAGGCGGTATCCCAATAGGAATTGTCCACAATCAGGTACAGGAGGAAGTCATTGGTGCCATAGGCCGTGCGGGCAGGATCGGCGGTGGGGTCGGTGGAGATGTACACCTTGAAGTTGTCCTCGCCGTCCAGGGGAAGCATTTCAATGGCGCCATAGGGGGTGTCCTCGGTCACATCCGCCGCCAGGTAGAGGTTTTCCTCGTCCCACATCACGTAGACCGTTGCGCTCAGGTCATTTTCGCCCTGCCAGAAGCTCACGTCACGGATGACCTGCGCTTCCTGGTCAATCACGATGGGCGAGGACGTGTTCCAATCGTCCAGGTTACCGTCGATCACAATGGGCGTGGTACCGGCAAGACACCTTCCCAATATTTCTCCGATGAAGATGCATAAAGCGTGCCGGTAAAGTGGCAAGCGCCGCTTCACCGCCAAATAGGAATGCACCTTGGCGGGGCCGCGGCCCCGGTGGAGCATATGAAAAAAGTCGGAGGGGACGTGCCTCCTCCGACTTTTGCTCAGGGTTCCTGCAAATTCTCTGCGCCCTTCCTGCATCACCTGCGGAAGGGGTTTTCTGCGTTTTGAATCATGAGGGGGATGAGCTCATGTTTTCTCATCCTGATGCTGTCCCTCCCGGATGCTCCGCGCGGCTTCCCGGGCCGCCAGCGCCACCGCCTCCGTGGCCGGCAGGCGTTCACAGCCTGCCACCGTCACCTGGCAGCGGGACACGGGGATGAGCACCTTATGGGCCGGGCTGCGGCCAATGGCACAGGCCATGCGCTCGGTGATCTCCCCCATCAGGGCATCGCAGAGCACAATCCCCATGGGGCCCAGGATCAGGTCCGCCCGGGCGGCGTTCACCACCACGGCATTCTCCCCCGTGGCGCCCTGGTCGGCCCCGGCGCGCAGCATGGCCGCGGTGGCCAAGGCATTGGTACCCACCGCCAGCAGCGGCTGGGTGGGGCAAAGCTGCTTGAGCTGCTCCACCAGCGCTTTGCCCATGCCGCCCCCCTGTCCATCCACAATCAAGACGCGCATGCTTCCTCCAGGGCGGCCTTTGCCAGCAGATACGCGCCGGTAACGCCGCTGTTCACCCCCAGGCCCGGGGCGACGATGTAGTCCACCAGGCCGTTTTCCACCACCGGGTGCTGCACATACCCGCCCAGCAGCTCCACGGTTTTCTGCCGGATCATGGGGAACAGGTGCGCCTGCTGCATGACGCCGCCGCCCAGGATGATCTTTTCCGGGGAGAAGGTGAGCATGGCGTTGACGCACATCTGCGCCAGATAGGTGGCCTCCAGCTCCCAGGCGGGATGTTCCGGGGGCAGCTCCACCGCCGGACGGCCCCAGCGCTTCTGGATCGCCGGGCCGGCCGCCAGGCCCTCCAGGCAGCCCTTGTGATAGGGGCATACGCCTTCGGGCATGGGATCGCCGGGCACAATGGCCATGAGCTGATGCCCGAATTCCGGGTGCACCAGCCCGTGCACGGGCTTGCCGTCCAGCACCACGCCGCCGCCAATCCCCGTGCCCACGGTGACATATACGCAGCTGCCCAGACCCTTGGCCGCGCCCAGGGCCTGCTCGGCAATGGCCGCGCCGTTCACGTCGGTGTCCAGCTTCACAGGCACGCCCAGGGCTTCCCGGAAGGCGCCCACAATGGGGTAGTTCCGCCAGGGCAGCTTGGGGGTGGAGGTGATATAACCATAGGTGGGAGAATCCGGCCGGAGGTCCAGGGGCCCAAAGCAGCCGATGCCCAGGGCAGCGATGTGCCGCTCCCGGAAAAAGTCGATCATGCCGGGCATGGTTTCCGCAGGGGTCAGGGTGGGCATGCTCACCCGCTCCAGCATGGTGCCATTTGCATTCATCAGGCTGAGCACCATTTTCGTGCCGCCTGCTTCCAGTGCGCCAAAGTGCATCATAGCGTGTCTCCTTTGCATAGCTTGCGGAATTTCTGTGTTTTATTGTAACGGTTTGGCGGCGCCTTGTAAAGGGGCCTGGCACACCTCCCAGGCCGCAAAGGGGTAGCATTCGGCTGGAAATTTTCTCGAATACAACAAAGCGGCAGGAAACGGCCCTCGGACGTCGAATGTTTATCATACGCCGGGAGGGGTTGCGAGCCTTTCCCGGCTGGAAAGCC
>OLPF01001409.1_pt1 | contig 19820 bp, 24 predicted proteins | sample 1673121 | NCBI WGS metagenome assembly OLPF01 (sample SAMEA3136756, study PRJEB25190) | human gut metagenome
TGGTCCCCAGATCCGCTTTTTTTTGTTCGGCACATGGCTTCGCACCAAAAGCAGGGCCAAAAAAGCGATGACCTCCGCAAACATCCAGCCCAGGCACACGAAATAAAGTGGTTTATGTACATAAATGCAGTCTGCATCTTCCATCCCAAACGGAAACGCGAAGACCTTTTGGTGAAAATTATTGGTAAGGATCAGTAAAATAAACAGGATCGCCGGAACGGTAATCACCTTTAATGGAGTCGGCAACGTGTAATTTTCCGGTCTTCCAAGACAGCATGCAAGATAGATCCCCATCAGAGCGATCAGTATCATCGGTATGTAATAGCCGTACCAGCAGTAGTACTGTAGCGCGGGGATCCCTTCCAGAAATAAAAATTTACAGGTTCTTATACCGAACCAAAACAGCAGCAGCGCCGCTATTGCCATCAGATATCTGCGGACGGAACGGTTGAGCACACGCCTTCTGACCGAAACGCCCCACGTGATGATGATCCCCATGTAAATGATCGATCGCAGCAGTGAACATAAATAATTGAGCGCATCATCCACAACATCAAAACGTGAAAACAGGCGGCAGACAACAGCACACAAAATAAGCGCTGCAACGGTCAGCAAAATCTTCTTATCCTGCCTGTATTTCTTCGAGTTCCTTGTCACACAGCTTCTCCTTCTCATTTCACCACTGACTTCTCAGATACAGTATAACTGATTTGCTGCAAAAAAGCAAAAGAACCTCTTCTGCAGGATACACCACGAATCCGTCAGAAAAGGTTCTTTTGAAGTTACTTTATATGAATTTTTTAAAGAGGACCAACCTTCTTGAGAATAGCTTCGATATCCGCAGCTCCAACAACTCTCGGATTTGTTTTCGTGCAGGTATCTGCCAGCGCATCCCGGATCATCTCATCCTTGTGCTTGAGGAGATCTTCCTGTTTGATCCCGGCTTTTTTCAGATTTTCCGGAATACCAAACAATCTCTCCAATTCATGGATCTTGCGAACAAGACTTCCTACTGCCAGCGGCACATTGCTGTAAGGAAGACCGATCAGCTTGGCCATTCTCTGATATTTTCTCGCGCATACCGTTTCTTCCGGTCCATCCAGATGCGCATTGTATTCGATTACGTGAGGCAGTACGATGGCATTGCTTCTTCCGTGGGAAAGATGGAACTTTCCTCCAATGGTGTGTGCAATACTGTGACTGATCCCAAGACCGACTTTATTAAATGCCATTCCGGCCAGACAGGATGCATTGTGTACCTTTTCACGCGCCTCCAGATCATCTCCGTGCGTATAGGCAAACGGCAGGAACTTTATAAGAAGGGTAACTGCTTTCTCTGCCAGCGCATCTGTAAAGTCGTTGGCTTCCGTAGATACATATGCCTCAAGTGCGTGTGTCAGCGCATCCATACCGGTGTCCGCCGTGATAGCAGGCGGAACGCTCTCTACAAGTTCCGGATCCAGGATAGCTACCATAGGCTGCAGAGAATCATTCACCAAAGGATATTTGATTCCTTCCTGCGCATTGGTGATCACAGAAATCGTGTTACCTCTGAACCAGTACCGCTGGTAGTCGGGATCGCATAACACTCATGGATATGAGCGATGTTCAGCTGACTTGAAAGTTCGCGGATCGCCTTTGCGGCATCGATGGAAGAACCACCTCCCACAGCGATCATCACATCTGCTTTGCAGCTCTGCAGGCACTGGATCCCTTCCGAAACGATTTCGATAGGAGGATCCGGTACGACCTTGCTGAACACATCTACCTGACATGCACTCAGGTGCTCCTTCACTTTATCCACGATCCCGGAGGATTCCATGAAGCTGTCGCACACGATCAGAACGTGCTTGTCCTGGATCGTATCCAGGATCCCCAGGGAATTCTCTCCAAAATATACGTTAGTACTGATATTAAAATTCTTCATACTCTCCCCCCTTTATGAACATGAGGTGGATATGAACCATACCCACCTCATGTAAACTAGCTTAATGTCCTGATGTCAGCTTTCGCTTATTTGTTTCCCTTCTGCGGCAGAATGTCTTCTACTTCTACGTGCGGACGAGGGATTACGTGTACGGACAGCAGTTCGCCAACTCTCTGAGCAGCAGCAGCTCCTGCGTCTGTTGCAGCCTTTACAGCGCCTACATCTCCTCTAACCATTACAGTTACCAGTCCGCCGCCTACGAATTCCTTACCGATGAGGTATACGTTTGCAGCCTTTACCATAGCATCTGCAGCTTCGATAGAACCAACTAAACCTTTTGTTTCGATCATTCCTAATGCTTCGTTCTTAGTCATTTTAATTTCCTCCTAAAAAACATTTCATTTAAAACTTTACGCGTTTTTGATTTATTTAATGATTTTGATACGTGTGGATGAACTCATGTCCATCGCATTGGCTTCTTCTGTGTCCACATGACATTCCAGAGCCGATGTGTCCGTAGCACGGATCGCTACGTTTGCCAGCGTTCCGCCTCTCGGGCCGTCTACCTGGATGCTGACGATCTGTCCGTCATGCACGCCGTGAGCAGCCGCTTCCTGCGGAAGCATGTGAATATGTCTTTGTGCCACGATCAGACCTTCTGTCGTCTGTACCGATCCCTTAGGACCGATGACCGTGATTCCCGGTGTTCCCGCCAGATCTCCGGACAATCTTGCCGGAGCCTTGACTCCCAGTTTAAAACCGTCTCCTGTCAGGATCTCGATCTGAGTCTTGCTACGAACGGGTCCTAATACACGGATCTTTTCGATCGCACCTTTCGGTCCGCAGATCGTCACTGTTTCCTTACAGGCGAACTGACCCGGCTGTGACAGATCTTTGATCGGTGTCAGCTGATACCCTGATCCAAACAGAGTATCCAGATCAGCCTGTGAAAGATGGATATGGCGGTTGGAAACACCTACCGGAATGCCCTCCGGAGCCTGCTGTCCTGCACCGTTTACGGACTGAACCGCTTCTAACAGTACTTTCAGGACTGCTTCGTATTCCTTGCTTGCCATCTTATTCTCCCTTCATTGCCTTTACCAGAGCATTGATCATGTCGTTGAGCTGATTTGCGTCGATCGGCTGATCACTTGCTACAGGTGCATCTGCATTGCTGCTGCAGCTGTTGCATCCTACGCCGTAGGAAATGCCGCTGTTGTTGTTCTGGTAGTCAGCCGGTGAAAGGTAAGCCGACGTAGATCCGCAGTTAGCCGGAGATACCTGTGTCGGTGCTACCGTATGAGTATCGAACGCCATCGGTGCTCCGCTTGCAGGGATCGGTTCTGGATGGATCGGAGTGAATCCGATGTTTGCTCCTGCTGCAGGTGCTGCATTCAGGTTAGCCAGTTCCGGATGATTGAATGTCGGATCGTCTGCTGCCAGTGTAGCACAGTTTTTGATACCGTAGGCAACTTTTTTGATATTTACCAGATGCATTGGGCTTACGTTTTCAGATACCGAGCTGCCGCCCCATGTTCCGCAACCTAATGTGAAGGAAGGGATAAGGCCGGTGCTTCCGCCGGTACCACCCATGCTGCTTCCTGTGTTGACCAGGATTCTGGATGCCGGTTTCTTCGTGAATTCCAGAACGATGTTCTTGTTTTCTGTGTGTAAACTCATGGTATGTCCGATACCGTTCTGTAACAGCTCGATGCTCAGTTCGCATGCTTCATGCCAGTCGTTTACTACATAGAATGCCAGTACGCTTGTCAGCTTTTCAAAGGAAAGCGGATAGCCGTCGCCAACACCGCCCTGAGGTCCGATGAGCACTGTCGTGTTTTCCGGAACGTTGATTCCTGCTGCACTTGCAATGTGAAGCGGGGATCTTCCTACGAACTTGGCGTTCATAGCGTGACCGCCGGCTTTGAACAGAAGCTTGCAGACTTTATCTGTTTCTTCCGGGCTCATGAAGTAAGCACCCTGGTTCTTCAGTTCAGCGATTACAGCGTCCTTGTTGCATTCTTCACAGATGATGGACTGTTCGGATGCGCAGATCGTGCCGTAGTCGAATGTCTTACTTGCGATGATGTTTGTAACAGCCTGCTGTACGTTAGCTGTTCTTTCGATGTATGCCGGAGAGTTTCCTGCGCCTACACCCAGTGCCGGTTTGCCAGCGCTGTAGGAAGCCTTAACCATTCCAGGACCGCCTGTTGCGATGATCATCTTAACTTCCTTGCTGTGCATCAGTTCATCTGTAGCAGGCATGGAAGGCATGGAAATGCATCCGATGATATTTTCCGGTGCTCCGGCTTCCACTGCAGCATCGCGCATCAGAGTAGCTGCCTTCAGCGTACACTTTGCAGCGGATGGATGCGGTGAAAATACGATACCGTTTCTAGCCTTGATCGCGATGATAGACTTGAAGATCGCTGTAGATGTCGGGTTCGTGGAAGGCACGATACCCATCAGCAGACCAACCGGATCAGCTACATCCATCGTTCTTGCGATCGGATCTTCGCTTACGATCCCGATCGTCTTCATGTCCTTGATGGCATCGTACAGTAATGTCGAAGCCATGTGATTTTTATAAGTTTTATCTGCCACTTTACCGAAGCCTGTTTCTTCTACTGCCATCTGTGCCAGTGAAACAGCATTTTCTTCGGCAACGCGAACCATATTACGTATGATTCTATCGATCTGATCCTCTGTATAGTTTGCAATCTTTTCTGTTGCGATCTGACCCAGTCTTGCCAGGTCGCGAACTTCCTGTACAGAGCGTAAATCATAATCAATATTCTGCATACTATGGCACCTCCTTTTTTATCCTTGCATTCTCTCTAGTTTTTTTTGTTATAATAGTTCTTCAGTTCTTCCAGAAGGGTCGTCTTGTTTGCCTTGGAGATTTCTCTTCCTGCGATCTGCAGACCGTCGTATTCTCTAGCCAGATTTCTCAGTTTCACGACTCTGCATTTACCAACCTCAGCCAGGGCTTTTTCTGCTCCGTTTTCTTCTACCAGACGATCTACACATTCCTTTGTGAGTTCGGCTGCGTCCACTACGTGCTGCAAAGCTTCTTCCGCTGCAGGTTCTTCTGCAACTGCGTTTTCTACAGCAGGCTCAGCAGGTTCTTCCGGCTGCTCCGGTTGTGTTGCGTCCTCTTCTGTCAGCTCTGAATCCGATTCAGGTTCCTCTTTATTTGGGACCATCCTCTTCCGCATCATCGTCTTCGTGTTCGTGTTCCGAACGTTCGATGAGTGGAATCGGATTTACGATGGTTTCGCCAACCTCAACATGCGGTCTTGGGATTACGTGCTGTGTTACCAGGCAGCGTTCACCCAGTCTTGCAGCTGCGGCAGCACCAGCATCAACGGATGCCTTTACGGCTGCTACGTCGCCTGTTACTGTAACAGTAACCAGACCACCCTTGACGAAAGTTCTTTCCAGAAGTTTTACTTCTGCCGCCTTCAGCATGGCATCAGCGGCTTCGATGGAAGGAACCAGTCCGTATGTTTCGATCATTCCTAAAGCTTCCATTCGCTGACCTCCTTATTCTTCTTGATTAATGAGTTGCGTAGAAGACAGTTACTTTGTTCGGGGATCCGAAGGTGAGCTTGGCACCATTCTGGAAGAACAGACAGTCTCCCGGATTTCCGGTAAAGATCCGGCCGTCCTTTTCCACCGTTAACGTACCGTCTACGACGTAATAAATTTCCTGACAGGCAACATCCCAAGGGAAGCTGCAGTTTTCAATCGTCATGAATCCGGCATTCATTGCCGATCCATCGTCTGCACCGATCAGTTCATTGTAAAATACTTTGTCTGCAGGATTTCCTGTATCCAGCGGTTCCCACTTGGCTGTATTGCTGCGAACCAGCTTTACAAAACCGTTTCCGTCGCTTTCGGATACATAAGGAACGTCCTGACCGATGGAATTCATTACGCTTCCCAGCATGCCTTTATCCATCAGCGTCTTGAGCGCCTTGTAGATCAGCTCGCTGTCGATTCCGCCTGCTGCCGCCGGAGCGCATGCGTGTGCATCCTGTGCCGGTGCTGCTTCACACGGCTGCGCGCTGCAGCATTCTGCCTGCGGTTCGCCAACCTTGAATTCGATGTCAGCTACCGCTGCAGCATCCTTTGCGGATGGCGTAATGAGCGTGTCTGCGTCGATGTACATTACTTTATGACCCTGCTGTGCACAAGCTTCAACTTCCTTTGCACAAATCAGTCGTTTCATGTGTCCACATCCTTTCATCTATCGCACTGCTTCAAGTAATAAATTGTTATCTATGATAATACACATCTTACAGAAGAGATGGTACTAACAGTTCTGACGGCGAAGGGATGACTTCCGAATTTACCAGAAGACCCTTCTCCTGTGCGATGGCTTCGCCTGCATCAGTTCCGGCCTTGACTGCTGCCACATCACCTGTGTAGGTGAAGTATGCCTTGCCGCCCAGTCCGTTACCGAGACGAAGTTCGATCGCCTGCAGCTCTGCTGCTTTTAAAATCTGATCTGCACAGATGATCATTGTTGCCAGGGAGAAAGATTCCATGATCCCGATCGCCTGTACGCGGTCCGGCATCGTTGCTCCTGTGATCGCCGGGAATACTCCGGGATCTACATTAGGAATTACGATGGAATCTACAAAGAACTCCTCCGCCATCCGTTCACCGATGCGGACAGAATCTTCAACGGCTGCCACATCACCGTGAACGATGGCGATGTACTTGCCTGGGCATGTCGATGCTGCCGTTACGATTTCTACTTCAGAAATCTTGACCATCTGGTCTGCAGCGTAAATGCCTCTGGCGATGCTGTTGAATTCAACCATTCCTATTGCTCTCTGCATCTTAACTCCTCCTTATCTCAATATAGTCTGCCGTCACTTCGCTGACCGTGCCGCTGATACTTGTATGGATCGCAGCCCCAAGGCTGCCTTCCGGTATCTGCCCGATCATCTGTCCGGCCTGCACCTGCTGTCCGACACTTACTACCGGAGCTGCCGGCGCACCCACATGCTGTCTTGTGGAAATGCGGATCACTGCCGGTGAGAACTCCATGTCCGTCATCGGCGCCGGGAGATCGAAATCGCGAAGTCCCAGTCTTGCGATCAGCCGCTTGCTCGGAACCAGACGGTACGGACGAATCGAACGCGGTTCGAACTCCGTCTTTTCCGGCTTATATTTGATCTTCTGTTCTGCCAGTTTTTCTTTAAAGTACAGGTTCGCCATCCTAGGATGGAGACCTGCCGGACAGGCGAAAAGTTCACACATATTGCACTGACAGCAAAGCTGTGCAATTTTCTGTCCTTCCAGGTCATCGATCTTATAGTTGAGAACTCTCATCATCTTATGCGGCTGCATGTTGTGTCCCAGAAGATAACGCGGACACATGTCCGTGCACATCCGGCACTGTTCACAAGTCGCTTTGTTGACTCTTCTCGCCTGTTCCATCGTGACCGATTTCTTACGGATCAGGAAATGGCTTTTCTTCAGGATCACGAAGCCTTTGTTCTTCTTCGTGATGAATCCGCCGATATCCATCTTCACAGGTCCCATCATAGGACCGCCGTCGATGACTGCATAATCGGTGAAATCTTCGATTCCCGAAAGTTTCAGCACATCCATGACCGGTGTTCCAACAGGAACCTTTACTGTCACCCGGTTTGGTACATCGCCTGTTACAGTGATGTACTTCTCCGTTACCGGAATTCCCTGGGAAGCCTTATAGATATTAAGTGCTGTCTCTGAGTTGACTACAACACATCCTACCATGATCGGGATCCCTGTTTCCGGAACGACTCTTCCGGTCAGCTGGTATACTAGCACCTGCTCGTCACCCGCCGGATATACGTCAGGAAGTTCTCCCACCTCCACGTATCCATCCAGCTGGAGAGCTTTGATCCGTTCTTTAAGAAGTTCGATGACTTCTCCATGTTTACTCTTGATACCGATGATCGCTTTTTTCGCGTTTACCAGTCTGCCGGCTTCTGCAAAACCCTTGATGATCTCATCCGGGTAAATTGCCATCAGCTGCTGGTCAACGCGCAGCAGCGGTTCACATTCCGCTCCGTTCATCAGTATGTATTCTGCCTCTGATGTGAGTTTTGCATGGGTAGGAAAACCTGCTCCACCCGCACCAATGATTCCGGCATCTTTTATCTGATCTAAAAGATTCATCCTCATACCTCACTTCATCATTCAAATTCACAATCTTCGTCGATGATTCCAACTACGACGGCATCGACCGGCATATTGTCATCGCCCAGCATTCTTCTGGCAGAAGAACCGGTCGTTACGACAACTCTGTCGCCGATTCCTGCACTGATAATGTCAACAACGATGATTTTCTTGCCTGTATCCGTACCGCCTCCGATGATTTCAGCCTGCATCAGTTTCAGGCCGTTGAGGGATTCTGCTTTTCTTGTGGACCAGATATGATCCGTTAATCTAGCTGTAATCATAAGTACTTGCTTCCTCCTTCCGCTTCCTGTTTGATCTGTGCAAGTGCTGACTCTACAGACGCTGTATCGCCGAAGATCGCCAGCAGTATCATATTCTGCGGGCAGCTTCCCCGAATATCCTCTACGGTTACGCCAACCGCTTTTTCTGCGATATCCGCAGCGACAACCATTTCGATCATCCTGCCCTGTACCAGACCAATGGCATCTATCAGCGGCGGAACCTCTGATTTCAGAGATCCTTTCCGGCGCATCAGGATGTCCACAGTGCCCGGTGATGGTGATTTTATGATTCTAATCTCCACGTCAGCGCCTCCTGTCTACATCTCTTCCTGTTTGCAGCTCAGTGCAATACCGAGCGGCGTTACAAACATCGGATTGTGTGGTTTATGGGTATATACCCCTGTCTTCTTTTCGATCATATATTCGATCCCTGTGAAGCAGCAGGTACCACCGACCAGTGAAATTTCATCGACCTGATGTCCTTTAATGTGATTGCTGATGATCGAAGATACCTTGTCTACCACCGGTTTGATGACCGGTGCCAGTTCCTTGTGATGAGATTCGTCTCTCTTGAAAACTTCCGCTTCCTGAAAAGACTTCCCATAAGCTCCTGCGATCACCAGTGAAAAATGAGTACCGCCGGTAGGCTCATCTGCGATATACACCACTTCTCCATCCTTTAAGATGGAAATACCGGTCGTACCGCCGCCGATATCTACCACAGCTCCATTTTTCATCTGAAGCACCTGGTTAGCAGCCGTTGATTCATCCAGCAGATTCGTACATTCGAATCCAGCTCCCTGGATCACGTTCTTGACTGCACCCGAGTCTAAAAGATCCGTTCCCGGCGGGATCGCTCCTGCCGCATAGATCAGCTCGGTGTCCAGCTGCTCTTCGATCTGCTCCTTCAGTTCTCTTACGATCTGAACGGCACCGATATAATCCACTACCATGCCGTCCCGGACTACGTCCGCATAACGATATGCGCCTGCTACCGGTCTTTTGTTCTCATCCAGAACCGCGATCACTACACACGCGGTTCCCAGATCGACTCCGGTATAGTACACAGAAGATTTTTCGCGAACAGGATGTTCGATTACCTTTTCAAAGTCTTCTACCATCTTGTCACAGTATTCGAACGCTACGCTTTTCTCTGACATTCTTTACCTCCCATCGCACCGCATATCATCTGCGATATCGTATTGATGATCTCGTTGAGTCTGGCTTCCAGAGTCTGACACAGCTTCTCATCTGCGATCAGTTCCTGTGCATCGAGACTGAAACATTCCAGTTCGCTGCGCAGTCTGTCCAGCAAGAGCATCTCTCTGCCCTTTGGCATCTGCATGTGAAACTCAGTGATCTCAAAACAGTCGCCGATGCACTGGGAAAAGTTTTCCCCGTTCATCCCGGTACATGCATTGCACACAAGTCCCACAGCCTCACATTTTCCCTCAGATACACTTCTGAGTGCGGCAAACTGCCGGGAGAGCCCCGTCAGCTGCTGAGAAAGGCACAGATCCGTATCCAGCAGGTCTCTTGCTGTCAGGAGGAAAAGAGACTGCAGCGCTTTCATCCTGCTGCAAAGCTTTTTCCCATTCCTGCATCCGGAAGAGGATTCCGTCTTAGCTGCCTGAGCCGCTTTGGCCTTTTCCTTCTTCTGTGCGTCAAGCACAGCCATCGGGTCATTGCGGTCATACATATCGACGCCCCTGTCTACCAGAAACTGTCTGGCTCCCGGCGTCAGCCGTTCCCCCTCCTTCAGGTCGTAGTCCGTAAAGGGCTGTTTCTTATATAAGTCCCTTAAGTCTTCTTCCGTTATGAACTTCATGTAAGCCCTTTCCTTTCTTTTAACTCTAGTAAATAACGTTTCAATTCCTCAACGCCGGTTCCCTCCGGCACACTTACTGCGAAGTACGGCTGTCTTACACCGGTCTTTTCCAGCTGGCGCTCGCAGATCTCTCTGTTTTCCGGCATCAGATCACATTTGCTTATGACCCCTATGACCGGACAGTGAAATGCGCGGGCAAATCCGTGGGAATAAACCTCTGCCGTTCTGGACTGATCTATAAGAAGCAGGATACACCAGGCGTCCTGCGCCAGTGCGATCATATGCTTGTACATCCAGGCATTCTCGATATATGCGCTGGGAACGTCGATGGTTTCCCTGCCGTATATCGTGTCCTGCGTCCTCCGCAGCGGACCGTCGTAGTCGTTGATGGAATTGACAAGGGTCGTTTTACCACATCCCTTGGGTCCTATCACCATAATGCGCTTTTTTCTCATGTCCTCGTAATCGGTACTGTCGTAAAGTCCAGTTCGTTGCAAAGTGTATCGGTTACGGCTTTCAGTGCCGTCTCCACGCTTTGCACATCACCGGAGATCACGACGGACCCTGTGAAACGATCGAGAAATCCGATTTCCACATCCGCTTTCTTCGTTGCGATATCAGCAGCAATTATGGCTGTCTCGTATGGTGATAGTGTCAGAATACCGATGGCGCCTTTATCATCGATCCCAAGACGTTCGTAGATGTCGAACATCGGCGATGCGATCACATGCGCGATGGTCACCTGTTTGCCCGGAACCGACTCCTGTATGATTCGTTCCATCGGTTTTTCATTCATGATTCCCATTCGGCATCACCTTTCTTACTGCTTAATGTCTTATAACGGAAACCGGGAAATCGTATTCCCTGATCCAACCCTCGATCCGATCCAGATCCGCATCATCCAGGCTTGGATCTCCCTTGATCGGGTAGTCCATGCCCAACTGCACGTATTTATTTACGCCCAGCTTGTGATACGGAAGAAGATCGATACCTTCAAAATTCTTGAATTCTCTAAATGGTTTGAGGAATTCTATGACTCCTCTGATTTCAGCTTCGCTGTCGTTTATCCCCTTGAGCATAGGCATCCGGACCTTTACATGATTTCTCTTCATGATCAGTTCTTCCAGATTTTCAAGGATCATCTCGTTGCGAACTCCTGTCAGCTCAAAGTGTCTGTCCGGATCGATGTGCTTCAGATCAAAGAGGAAAAGATCGACATATTCCGCAAAGCGAAGGATCGTTTCCTTTTTCGTATATCCGCACGTCTCAATAGCCGTATGCAGACCTTCCTGCTTGCATGCCTGCAGCAGATTGATGGCCGCTTCCGGCTGGGAAGTCACTTCACCGCCACCTAGAGTCACGCCGCCGCCGGACTGATCGTAAAACGCTCTGTCCTGCTCTACATACTCGAGAAGCTCTGAAATCGGAACCTGCTCTCCGGCTATTTTCAAAGCATCCGGAATGCAAGCTTCCACACACTGACCGCATCCGATGCAGTCGATGCTGCGATCGATGATATGCTCTCCTGAAGAGGATATACTGTGTATCTTCTGTGGACAAACGGGAACGCACGAGCCGCAGCTCACGCATGTCGTCGGTTTAAACATGATCTGATATTTCCGTTCCAGTCCCTCCGGATTCGAACACCACTTACAGCGAAGCGGACATCCCTTAAAGAAAACCAAAGTTCTTACGCCCGGTCCATCATACATATTGTATTTTTGCTTATTGAATATAAACGCTTTTCTTTCGATTACGTTATTATCGCCCATTTTATTCTCCCGTCTGTGGATAAAATCCTGATTTAGAACTTGGTCAGCGTCGTTCTGCTGATGATTTCATCCTGTACGTCCTTGCACAGTTCTGTGAAGAATGCACTGTAACCTGCTACGCGGACAACCAGATCCTTGTAGTTTTCAGGATGCTTCTGTGCATCGATCAGCGTTTTGTTGTCCATGTAGTTGAACTGCATTTCGCCGTTTCCGAATGCACATGCTGTACGCAGCAGTGTGATGATGCCGTTTTCACCTTCCGGTGTATCCAGCAGTCCTGCCATCAGCTTGAAGTTGTGTACCATACCAATGTTCATGTTGTCGTTGGCCAGTTTTGCTACAGACTTGATGATCGCTGTAGGACCCTTGAAGTCAGCACCCTGCGTCGGGCTGATACCGTCGGATAACGGAGTCCATGCCTTACGTCCGCCTGCGGATGCACCAGTCAGCTGTCCAAACGGAGTATTGTTGGAAATGGAAAGTGTACCATGGCTCAGTACGGAGTACAGAGTCTTGTACTGTCTGTGTTCCATTTCTGTAAAGTTGATCAGGTCTGCTGCGATCAGGTCTGCGTAATCATCATCATTACCATATTTCGGAGCAGCCAGGCAGTCTGCCTTGATCTGATCATATCCTTCGAAGTCAGCCTTCAGAGCTTCGTTCAGCTGCTTCAGTGTGTATTTCTTATCATCGAATACCAGTTTCTTGATGGCTGCCATAGCATCTGTATAAGTTGCCAGACCAGACCATACAACACCAGGTCCGAAGTTGTACATCGCACCGCCGGAAGATACGTCCTTACCCTTTTCCATGCAGCCTTCGTACATGATGGACATCAGCGGCTTCGGTGCCAGATCTCTGTGTACACGCTGGGAAATTACTGTTGCTACAGCAGTCCACTTGGTGATGTACTTGATCTGTTCCTTAACAGCTGCATCAAACTGATCATATGTCAGATACTGATCCAGGTCTCCAAGATCAGGAGTGACCTGCTTGCCATACCAGAGTGGAACACCGTGGTTCAGTACCAGTTCGATACAGATCGGCCACTGCGTGTAAGCAGTGGAAGTCCACTGATACAGTCTTCCTGCCTTCTGCGGTTCTACGCATCCCATCAGGCAGTAGTCTCTCGCATCTTCGATGGAAACGCCCTTTGCCAGCATCATCTTGATGTGAGTATCGTCGAAGTGACATGCAGGGAATCCCATACCGGAACGAACTACGTCTACGATCTTCCTCATGTACTTCTGAGGCGACTTGTTGTTGATACGACATGCCAGAGATGGCTGGTAGATCTTTACGTGTCTTACAGCATCCATCAGCAGGTAAGTCAGTTCGTTTGTAGCATCTCTGCCGTCACGAGTCAGACCGCCTACGCACATGTTTACGAACGGCTGATATCCTGCGAAGAACTTGGAACCGCCTTCACTTGTGATCCACATCATTTCAGACATCTTGATCAGCATACATCCAGCCAGTTCAAATGCCTGGAAGTTGTTCATGCGTCCAGCGTCCAGATCAGCCTTGTAGTAAGGGTACATGTACTGGTCAACACGACCGATGGACATACCAGTCTGGTTTTCTTCTACCGGCAGCAGGGACTCAATGGTCCATACAGCCTGGATCGCTTCCCAGAAAGTGTCCGGTTTGTGAGCCGGTACCTTGGCATTGACTTCAGAGATCTTCAGCAGTTCTTCTTTTCTCTGCGGATTTGTTTCCTTTGCAGCCAGCTCAGCAGCATACTGAGACATACGGCGTGCATAAGCCATAACACCTTCTGTCGTGTCAATAACGGATTTATAGAAATAGATCTTGTCCAGATCATCCGGGTTTTCGTAGTCCAGCATTGCCAGGTGTTCCTTGGCTTCGTTCTGAATGTCAAGCATGCCCTTCTTCATCAGGATCACGTCATATCCAGGGTTGGAGTCTCCACCGCCGTTTACTGCGTGGTAAGAACAGTCGGAAACGAAGGATTCGCCGGACAGTTCCCATACGCCGGCTTCACGATACTGGCTTTCGCAGTATTCGTCAACGGATTTGCCTTCCCAGAACGGGAACAGTTCATCTCTCATGACTCTCTTGTCTTCATCAGAGATGTAGAACGGATCCTGCGGACGGCTGCCGATAGTGTCGATTTCATCCACCATCCATCTCCATGCGATATCAGGAGAAAATGCTCCTGCACGCGGTGCGCCGTTCGGTGCTCCGACGATCAGTTCGTTGTCCTGGATCACCAGAGGAGCTGTTTCACAGCAGTAACGGAAGCACTTTGCACGAAGTTCGATCTTCGGCATACCAGGGTTCTCCTTGGTGATCTTCGTTACCGCACGCGCTCTGTGAGTCGTAATGGACGGAACCTGCTTTAAGAAATTCTCTTTCAGTCTTACCAGACGCTCTGTCGGGCCTACTGGAACTCCATCTTCGTCAACCTGAGTAGTTGCCGCAGCGATGGAAGAGTAGTAAGCCGGATGCTCATGGCTTCCTGCAGGAGCAGGTGCCGGCTGAGCCTGTGCCGGTGTTACTGTGGAAATGTCTCCAGAAACGGATTCAAACATTTTCATCAGAGAAGTGCGTTCTTCATCAGACATGTTTTTCGTTGCTTCTGCAATTTTATTTGAAAATTCACGAATATCCAAATCTATTACCTCTCTTTCTCTATCGAAACGAATTAGCTATAACTGATTATTGATACTTGCCAGTGCATCTTCCAGCAGCCGCTGCAGTTTTCTGAGGCTGTCCTCATCTGCTGCTGCGCCTCTGCATCCAGATGCATCGGCCGGCGTGCCCATGCCCAGATCTTCGATCCGGCGAACACCGTATCCAACTTTTCTCACATAGATGAGATTCATCGGAGATACGTTATCCGAGGTAATGCCCTGTCCGGCAGAACCGCTTCCCAGTGTCATGGCCGGGAACAGATTCGTGGTCGCTCCCATACTGCCGTATACGGCCGGGGTGTTGACCAGCATTCTTCCTACCGGTTTTTTGATTGCGAACTGATGGATCACGTCAGGATCCTTAGAGTGGATCACCAGCGTATGTCCATGGCGCTCTGATAACAGAAGTTCGATACATTTCTCGCAGGCATGCATCCAATCATCCTCGATGAAATAGGAGAGAACTGGACAAAGTTTTTCTTTCGAGTACGGATTGTTTTCCGATACATACTTCTGCTCTGCCAACAGTACTTTCGTCCCGGCTGGAACATCGATCTTAGCCCAGCGAGCCAAATCTTCTGCCGCCTTTCCGGCCAGTTCCGGATTGGCGCTGCCGTCTTTAAAGTAAAAGAGCTTTCCGAGACGCTCTGCTTCTTCTTCTGTCATGAAGTAAGCTCCGCTTGCTTCAAATTCGAGTCTTACCTCTGCTGCAATGCAGCTGTCCACGACAACGGACTGTTCCGCTGCCGACACGACGCCATTGTCAAATGTCTTGCTTGCTATGATATCCTGGACTGCCTGATGGATATCGGCCGTTCGCTCGATGAACGCCGGTCCGTTACCTGTTCCTCCATAGATCACCGGTTTTCCGGAATGATATGCATCTTCCAGCATGCCCGGAACTCCTGTGTTCATGATCATAGAAGACCATTTATGTTCCATCAGTTCCTTCGTGCCCGCTTTTGTCACGGTATGAAGGTATGCCAGCGCCCCTTCCGGGAGTCCGCAGCCTTCGGCTGCCTGAATCAGAATGTCCAGCACTCTGGAAATGGATTTCTGCGCTCTTGGATGCGGTGAAAACAAAACGCCATTGCCGGACTTGACAGCGATCAACGCTGTGTATATGGTCGTGGAAACAGGACTTGTCGCCGGGCAAAGGCTTACTAAAACACCCATTGGTACTCCTACATCCATGATCTGTTTTTCCTGATCCGTGCGGATAACGCCTACGCACCGCATATTTCGCAGATGAGCCGGCAGGTATTCACAGGCAAACCTGTTCTTGATGAACTTGTCCTGCCACTTGCCGTAATCTGTTTCCTCTGCAGACATCACTGCCAGTTCCTTCGCATGAGACGAAGCCGCCTGTGCCATAGCCTCAACGATCTCGTCCAGCTTCTCCTGCGGGAAGGTTGCCAGTTTCTGCTGCGCTTCATATGCATTTTCAGCCAAGATACGAGCTTCCTGGATCGATAGCAAATCGTTATCAATGATATTCACTTTCATTTGCATCTCTCCTTTTCTTTATAAGTTCGTCATCATATCCAGATTTTTTATTCTGCCGGATACGGAAGCAGCTTGTCCAGCGAATACTGACATGTGATCTTCTTCAGTCCTTCGTGCGGTCTTGCGATCACCGTGGAACTGTAAACCTCATGTCCGATTGCCTCTACTGCTTTAATTCCTGCTGCAACAGCAGTCTTGCATGCTCCGACATCTCCTTCTACCAGCACCGAGATATATCCGGATGCGGTATTTTCAAAACCGATCATTTCTACATCAGCTGCCTTGCACATTGCATCGGCTGCTTCGATACAGAATACGATACCGAAAGTTTCGATCATGCCCAGAGCTTCTGTTCTGATCGCGCCAGGTTCCAGCAGTTCTTCGTCACACTGAGTATCTACATCATAGATGGATACTACATCCCCGATCGGACGGATCGGTCTTGGAATGACATCGGTCGCTGTTAATGTACCGATGGCTTCTGCGGCTTCTGCACCTGCCTTGATCGAAGACTTTACAGCAGCAACATCTCCCTTGATGAACATCGTTACCAGAGTAGATCCTACGTTTTCATAAGATATCAAATCTACTTCTGCTGCCTTGAGCATCTTGTCACATGCTTCCAGTGCAGGTACCATGCCGATCGTTTCCAGCATACCCAGTGCCTGGTCTGCATAATATCTTGCCATAACAAGAATCTCCTTTCCTGAAAAATCTTTGACACATGCCGTCCCGTTTTCATTGCGGCGGCAGTGCCGGGCTTTTTACAAGTAAACCGAAAAAGGATGAAACATCCCTTTTCGGATACTTACTATCACTAATTTTAAATTAGTCTTTGATGTAATTGTTGATCGTATCGATGCCTTCCTGGCTGGCCTTATAATAGATAACAAGCTTGCCATCCTTGTCCAGCTCATAGCGGCTTTCGTCGATCAGTCCGTTGGAGCACGCTGTCATCAGAGCTTCGTCCATAGCGTGATCCTTAAATGCCTTAAAATTGCCGTACTGTGCTCTAAGAGCATCCTGTACGTCAGATCTGCATGCTTCTTTACCGTCTGTAAAGTACTTTAATACCGAAAAGAATAATGGTCTCATGTTTCTACGCCTCCTATTCTGTAGCTTTCTTCTGGGCAATAGCGAGAACGAAGATACCGATTACCATGATCAGAGCACCTACCCAGCCCTGCCAAGGAATTGCATATCCGTCTGTTCCGAAGATCAGTCCGCATACGATGAAGCACCAGAAAGGTCCCCAGAAAGCGTATGTACCATTGCAGCCCATACCTAAAGCAGCACCGCACATGGAAGCACCCTTGTACCAGAACTTGAAGGACCAGGATGCGAATACGCCGCCGATGAAGAACATCCAGATGGACGGTCCGTCAGCCAGAGCATGTCCTACCAGAGCCAGTCCGGATCCGATTCCGTCTCCGCCGATCATAGCCAGCAGGGAACAGAAGATAACAGCGTTTACAATACCGGATGTGCACTGACGGATACAGATAGCAACTTCTGTATCGACCATGCAGCACGCATATCCGCCTACAGCACCTTCGATACCCCAGCCTAATGCTGCGCAGAAAGCTGCGATCATACCCAGCAGCATTTCGCCGCTGAAGCCTTCACCGAAGCTCATGCCTGTGCTTCCGATCAGAACTGCTGCTGCGAAGCAGAGCACGATACCGCCAACCATGCCCTTTGTAAGAGGCTGCTTGAAGATCATTCTTCCGATGATCGCGCCGATTGCCGCATTCAGTGCTGCGATCGGAACGATGATGGATCCTGCCATCTGCAGACCAACTACATAAGCTGTAGAAGCAATCGGTCCACCGATGATCGCTGCCACGATCAGGATTCTGCCCGGCTTTGTTTTCAGGGATCTTCCGAAGTCACCCAGTCTTCCGATGATCGCTGCGTAGATCAGAGTCCATACTGCGGAACAAACGTCGTTTACTGCCGCACCTACTGCAGACAGCGTGTAAACCAGTCCGAATGCAGAAAGTCCTGCTGCCACTCCTGTTCCACCATAATAATCAACCCAGATTCCGGTTGCCATGCCCTGTGTCATGAATGCTGTATAGCCACCATACAGAAATCCTGACATCAGTGCGATGAAAATACCTTTTTTACGGAAAGATTTTTCCTGCGCCTGTTTTGCCGCTAACGCGTTGTTTGGCGCAGTCATTGCACTATCGCTCATAATACTCCTCCTTTTTAAATGAATGATTGCAACATAACATAACGAAGATTCTACAATCTCACTTATATTTTATCCCATACTCCTATGAGGAATGTCAATGACAAAAAAACTTCCAAAATTTCGCCTTAAATCTGGGCATTTTCCCCCTTGTATTTCGTGCCTCATCGATAAAAAAGTTCTGTCGTCCGCCTATTTTTTGAAAAATTCTGACATTTTAAATCTTCTAAACCCTTGCAACATCAACAAGAACGCCATTTTCAAAAAAATGTCTTTAGGAAAAAGATCTCTTGTGCTCCCATTCGGGAGCACCGCTTTCTTCCCCTAAATAGTCCACAATCAAACCTTGCCCTATAGGGCATGCTTATTTTAGATGTACTGATCTTCCTGCTTCTTAGCCTCTTCCCACGGGAGCACGTCCCCATCTTCCTTAAGGAATTCCAGTAATTCCGGAACCCCCTCACCTGTATAAGAGCTGATACGAAAGATCTTTTCGCAGCCGGCGAGCCTGAGCCACTCCTCCGCCTGTCGCACATTCGCCTGCGGGTGATCGATCTTGGTAACGATCCCGATCACCTCACGATTACACAGCGTTGTCACATTGGGCGGATACAGAGAGTACGGTTCGATGGCACTGAGCAATAGTCCCACAACATCCGCTTCATAAGAATAGACGGCAAGTGCACCGCCTAATGTCTTGGTTTCTGCATATTCCCCCGGCGTATCGATGATCACATCATAGTTATTCACGTACTGGGTCTTGTGATATGTGATGTGCTCCCCTTTCATTGCCTGAGTCAGCGAAGTCTTACCAGCTTCACTTCGTCCGATAAAAATAATCTTCCTCATAGGGCATCCTTCCTACCTGCGTGTGATCTCGCAGCAGGAATAACCCAGGTCGTCACGGAAATACCGCACGATTTCGTTCACTGCACTGTTGACCTCCGAAAGAAGTCCTGTAATGATAAGTGTTCCGCTGAAACGATCTACAAATCCCAGGTACACATCACCCGTCTTAATGGATATATCGCTGGCGATCACCGCTGATTCCGGCGGACTCATATTGAGTATGCCGATGGCTGAATTACCATAATCCACATCCGGGTTCAGCCCCAGCTTTTTATATACGATCGGTCTTGGTCCACCGATCACATGGGCCAGCGTGATCTGTTTTCCCGGCACCAGTTCCTGAATGATCCGCATTTTCCCTTCTGCATCCTGCGGATCCGTCGGGAGCATTTGCTTTTATATCATTTATGTCATTAAAATTCATACCTGTTCTCCTAAACTGCTAAAATCATTTTACAATGTCCACAAAAATCTCCGTCACGAAGTCTTTGGATTTCCGAATAGTCCAGTAATCCGTCACATATCGTTCAATGGAAGAATTCCCGCATTTATAGCCGTGATTATCCGCCCACCTGAAAATCTTGCGGTACGTTTCATTGATCGTATCGTGCGAACCTATA
>OLPF01001412.1_pt1 | contig 19771 bp, 16 predicted proteins | sample 1673121 | NCBI WGS metagenome assembly OLPF01 (sample SAMEA3136756, study PRJEB25190) | human gut metagenome
CTGTCGAATATGCTTTACTTACATTTTCCAGTGTAATCATGAGACTCTCTCCTCGTTTATCAATACTCAAATGTTTCCATATATTTCATATATTTGACAACCATCATGGCAATCTTAAAAGTGATCGCGTCCTCAAAAACACGCAGATCCAGTCCTGTTGACTTCTGCAGCTTATCCAGTCTGTACACCAGCGTGTTACGGTGGATAAACAGCTGTCTTGAGGTCTCCGAAACATTCAGACTGTTTTCAAAGAACTTATTGATCGTCACAACGGTTTCTTCATCAAAATCATCCGGGCTCTTATTACCGAAGATCTCGCGGATGAACATCTTGCATAACGGAATCGGAAGCTGATAGATCAGACGCCCTATACCAAGCTCGCTGTATGCCATGATCTCTCTTTCACCGAAAAAGATCTTGCCAACATCCAGTGCCATCTTGGCCTCCTTGTAAGAACGGCTGACTTCCTTCAGTTCTCCGACAATGCTGCCGTATGCGATATGTACATCAGACGCCCCTTCCTTCTCCAGCGTCGTAATGATGCTCTTTGCCACACGCTCCAGCTCTGCCTTTGGCACTTCTTCCAATATCTCTTTGACAACGATCACGCTGTTTTCATCCACAGCGGTAATGAAATCGCGGTTTCCGTTGCCCAGACATTCTCTGATCACTTCCACAGAATTGGCATCTTTTCCCTCGCCCGCTTCAATGATCATTACGGTACGCGGTGCTTCCATCTTAATACGCAGTTTTTTGGACCGGCTGTAAATATCTACCAGAAGCAGGTTGTCCAAAAGCAGGTTTTTGATAAAGTTGTCCTTATCAAACCGCTCTTTATATGCAACCATCAGATTCTGGATCTGAAATGTTGCCATTTTACCGATCATATAGACATCCTCTCCGGAGCCGATAGCGACCAGCACATATTCTGCAACCTGTTCATCATAAATCTTAAAGAACTGGTATTTGGAAACCTCCTGGCTGTCCGCCGGTGATTTTACAAAATCAACCACTGCCACCGGATATTCCAGCTCATTTTCAATGCGCTTGGCGACCTCGCGGGCGAGCACATAGGTGCCCTCGTCGGAGATGTCCTCCGGCTTGACCATGATGCGCACCTCGCGGCCGGACTGAATCGCGAACGACTTTTCCACGCCAGGGAAGCTGTTGGAAATCTCCTCCAGCTTTTCGAGGCGGCGGATGTAGTTCTCGATGCTCTCGCGGCGCGCGCCCGGACGAGCTGCGGAAATCGCGTCGGCCGCCTGAATGAGCACGGCCTCGACGGTCTGCGGCTCGATATCGTTGTGGTGCGCCGCAATGCAGTGGATGACCTCGGGGGACTCGTGGTAGCGCTTGGCCATTTCAACGCCCAGCTCGACGTGCGTGCCCTCCATCTCGTGATCGACGGCCTTGCCGATGTCGTGGAGCAGACCCGCGCGCTTGGCGAGCTGCACATCCGCGCCCAGCTCCGCCGCCATCAGACCGGCCAGATGGCTGACCTCGATGCTGTGCTGGAGCACGTTCTGGCCGTAGCTCGTGCGATAGCGCATGCGGCCGAGCAGCTTGACCAGCTCGTGGTGGATGCCGTGCATGTTCGTTTCAAAGATGGCCTGCTCGCCGGCCTCGCGAATCTGGTTGTCTACCTCGCGCTTAGCCTTTTCGACCATTTCCTCGATGCGCGCCGGATGGATGCGCCCGTCGGCGATCAGCTTTTCCAGCGCGATTCGCGCAACCTCGCGGCGAATCGGATCAAACGCGGAGACGATCACGGCCTCCGGCGTATCGTCGATAATCAGATCCACGCCCGTCGCGGTTTCCAGTGTGCGGATGTTGCGGCCCTCGCGGCCGATGATGCGGCCCTTCATATCCTCGTTCGGCAGCGACACGACGGAAACCGTGGTCTCTGCCACGTGGTCGCTGGCGCAGCGCTGAATCGCCATCGCAACGATGTTGCGCGCCTTCTTTTCGGCCTCGTCCTTCGCGGTCTGCTCGATTTCGCGCACCATCACGCCCGCGTCGTGGTAGGCTTCCTTCTGGATGCGCTGCACGATCATGTCGCGCGCCTCGTCCTGCGTCATCTTCGCGACGCGCTCCAGCTCGGCGCGGCTCTTTTCTTCCATGTCCTTGGCGGTCTTCTCGGCCTCCTCGGCGGCAGTCTTCTGGCGGACGCTGTACTCCTGCGCCTCGGCGGTCAGGCGATCCAGCTCGTTCTGCTTGCGCTCCAGGCCGGTCTCGCGCGCGTCGAGGTTATCCGCCTTTTTGTCAAGGGTTTCCTCGCGCTGGGTCACGCGGCGCTCGCTGCGCTGCACCTCGGCGCGGCGGTCGCGAATCTCACGATCCAGCTCGTTCTTGAGGCGGATGACCTCTTCCTTCGCTTCGAGGATGCTTTCCTTCTTCTTCTCCTCCGCACGGCGCTGCGCGTCGTCCAGCAGATTACGGGCATATTCCTCGGTGCGCCCAATTTTCTTTTCCTGCACGTTCTTGCGATACATGTAGCCTGCCGCAACGCCCGCGGCCAGCGCGGCTGCAATCGCCAAAAGGGTAAAAATAAACGACGCCAATCTGCTTCACTCTCCTTCTGTTTGGATTCTTAATTTCTTTCAATCAATCGTCCAAGAAAAAAGGGTACAGATCGACGCCTGCCTCTGGCGATAAACAACACAAATTAGGCGCAAAGAACCATGCCATCGTCGGGGCACAAGAACCCCGCCGCGGCTTTGCCGCCTATTCAGTTTTGATGTATCAAACGCCCGGAAAAGTCGGCCTAAACGCGCCCCGCTTTTCCCCGGCGCAATGTCCAGCACAGCATAAATCTGCACACGCTTTCACTCTGACTATCTCTATTTTACATTTGATTGAACCGCATGTCAAGAGAATTTGTCAATCCGGTGAAATTTGCGTTGCGTTTTTGAGCAAAACATATAGAAACAGACGGGCATTTCTGCCCGTCCGTGCCTTCAAAACTTAAAAAGTCCCGCCTTTAGACTTCCTTTTTCAAACAATGGCTTCCGTTTAGGCTATTACAATAATTGAGCAAAAAGCAAATTCTGCACAAAACGCGGACGCGCAATGCGCGCCCCTACGGGTACGGCGCAACTTATTGCTTAGACGGAAAATGATCTGATAAAAAGGCTCCCTCTTCGAGGGAGCTGTCAGCGAAGCTGACTGAAGGAGTCAGGCGCGCATCGCGCGCCCGTTACAGGATTTTGTGCATAATTCGGATTTTCTCATTTACTGTTATTATATCATTTTTTCGTTTTCTTTTCAATGCGGTACACAGAAATAAGCCGTTCAGCTTTATCCGCTGACCGGCTTATTTTTTACTTAGGGGGGAGAATTATTCCTCGTCGTCCGCGAGATCGGCCTTATGCGCCTCGATGATCTTGCCGGAGATGGCCTGCGGCACTTCCTCGTAGCGCTCAAAGTTCATCTTGAACGCGCCCTTCGCCTGCGTCATGGAACGCAGATCGGTTGCGTATTTGAACATTTCGGCCTGCGGCACTTCGGCGATAATCAGCTGCTTGCCGTCGCTCTGCTCCATGCCGAGGATGCGGCCGCGGCGCTTGTTCAGGTCGCCCATGATATCGCCCATGTACTCGTCCGGCACGCTGATTTCCACGTGCATGATCGGCTCGAGCAGCACCGGGTTGGCGTTGATGCACTGCTTATACGCGATGCGCGCCGCCGTCTTGAACGCCATTTCGGAGGAATCGACCGGGTGATAGCTGCCGTCGTAGAGCTTGGCGCGCAGACCCGTCATCGGGAAGCCTGCGAGCACGCCCTTGACGAGGTTCTCGCGCAGACCCTTTTCGACCGACGGGATGAAGTTGCGCGGCACCGCGCCGCCGACCACCGCATCGACGAACTCGAAATCCGTGCCCGGTTCGGCCGGGGAGAACTCGATCCACACGTCGCCGAACTGGCCGTGGCCGCCGGTCTGCTTCTTGTGACGGCCCTGCACCTGAATCGTCTTGCGGATGGACTCGCGATAGGCGATCTTCGGGTCTTTGAACACGGCGTCCGCGCCGAACTTGCTTTGCAGTTTCTGGCGCACGATTTCAAGCTCCAATTCGCCCTGACCGCTGATGAGCGTTTCGGTGGTCATCGGATCCTTGGCGACGATCACATCCGGCATTTCTTCGCACAGGCGCGCCAGACCGGAGAAAACCTTGTCCTCCTCGCCCGCCTTCTTGGCGTATACCGCCAGAGAAATCTGCGGCGCGGGGAAGTCGATGCTGTCATACTGAACGACCTTGCCGATTTCGCAGAGGCTGTCGCCGGTGGAGGTGTATTGCAGCTTGCTGAGCGCGCCGATGTCGCCCGCGCAGAGCATGCCGACCGGAATCTGCTTCTTGCCGCGCACCATGAAGATGCCCGCCGCCTTCTCGGGCTTGTCCGCGTTCGCGTTGAATAGCGGGGTCGCCGGGGTCAGCACGCCGGAGATGACCTTAATCAGGGACAGCTTGCCCACGAACGGGTCGGCGATGGTCTTGAACACCTGCGCAGTGAAGCTCTCGCTCATGTCCGCGTGGCGGATGTGCATGGATTTGGTCTTGGGGTTGATGCCGTGATAGGTGTGCTCCATCGGGCTGGGCATGTACATGGCCAGTTCATACATCAGCGGGCGCACGCCGATGCCGTTCAGGCTGGAAACCGGGGCGACCGGCACAATGCTGCCCTCGTAAATGCCCGCGGAAAGGCCGCGCAGCATGTCTTCCTCGCTCAGCTTGCCCTCGTCGAAGAATTTTTCCATCAGCTCTTCGCTGGTGCTCGCCGCCGCCTCGTTGCAGGCCTCGCGCGCTTCTTCGACCAGCGCTTCCATTTCTTCCGGAATCGGGATCTCGCGGCGATCCTTACCCGCGCCGGTGAAGGCCTTGCCCGTCAAAACGTCCACCACGCCGACGAAGGACGTGCCCTCGCCGATCGGCAGAACCGTCGGGATGATGCAGTTGCCGTAGGTGCTGCGCAGATCGTCGAGCACCTTGCGGTAATTGATATGTTCACGATCGACCTGCGAAACGGCGATGATGCGCGCCAGGCCATGCTTCGCGGTCGCGTTCCATGCTTTTTCAAAGCCGGTGGAGATGCCCGTTGCGGCGCTCAGAACGATGACCGCGCCCTCCACGGCGTGCAGCGGGCCGGACATTTCGCCCGCAAAATCGAAGTAACCGGGAACGTCAATGAGGTTGAGCTTCTTGCCGTGGATTTCAATCGGCGCCACGGACGCGCTGATGGAGATATGACGCTTGATCTCTTCGGGATCATAATCACTGACCGTGTTTCCATCCTCGACACGGCCCTGGCGGTCAGTCACGCCGGCGGCATAGAGCATCGACTCAACCAGCGTCGTTTTGCCTTCAGAGCCGTGTCCCAATACAGCGATGTTGCGTATGTCCTTCACCATGTAGTCCTTCATAAATCGTTCCTCCTTTGAAGCCTTGTTTCGGCTGTTTTTCAGGCGGCTTGTTTCGCGCCCGCCCGCATCTGATGCTCATTATATCAGAATGTATGAAAAAATGGAAGTGTTTTTGGATAATTTCTTTTCTTTACTCGGTCATTTTTGCCAAATTCGAGTCCATTTTTTACGAACTTTCCGCATGATAATCCGCCGTTCGATCGTTTTTTGCCTTCTCCACGCCTTGCTCGTGCAGGGCAGCTTTGCGCAATTTCTCATACACGCAAAAAACGTCCGGCGGGCGCGGGCAGTCGGGCGCTTTTTTACGCGCCCCTTTTGCCGTTTCCGTCGAACGTTTCCGTTTTTTTGCTTTTTGTCTTCTTTTTTTGTTTCTTTGCAGGCTTTACGAATTTTTTTCTTCGCTTTCCGCCTCGCCGAGCTGCTCCATGATCGTCTGATACAGAAACGGCGCGCGGCTTGGCCAGCGCTCGCAGAAGCGCTTCGCCTGTGCCTTCGTCGCCGCCGTCAGCGTCATGGAGAAGATTTCCGCTCCGCCCTCCAGCGCGCGCAGCGTGACGGCGAAGCCGTTGTCCGTCTCCTGCCACGCGGCGGGCATTTGCAGCTCGTCGCGGATGCGCCGCTTCCACGCGGGCGCGTTCGCGTTCAGCTTCTCTATTTGAGAAGCGCGGATGCGGGAGGCGAACATTTCCACGCTCTCGCGCCCCTGTGGGGTCAGAATCAGCAGCGTTCCCTCCAGATGGCGCGCCTCGCGAATGAAGCCCGCCTCTTTCAGCCCGCCCAGCGCCAGATAAAACTGAAATTGATTCATCAGCGCGTTTTCAACCAGAAAGCGCAGAAGCTGTTCCTCCGTGCAGCCGCCGAGGCGGTTCAAAGACGACAGCACCACGAGCTTGTCCTCTTCTTCCGTAGCATGCACATCAAGCGGCATGGGCTGCACCTCCATCCCTTATTTCGCGGCGGTTTCCTCGCCGTCCTTGACCAGATAGCCGTCCAGATCGCGGAGCAGGTCGTCGCAGTCGTCGCTGTAAATCGTCATGGTGATCGGTCGGGAGAGATCAATCGAGAAAATGCCCAGGATGGATTTGGCGTCCACCACATAACGCCCCGAGCGCAAATCCATATCATATGGATAACGATTGACCAGGCGGACAAAGTTTTTCACGTTGTCCGTCATCATCGTCAGGCGAATCGTCACGGTTTTCATATTCATGCACCTCGTCACATATTCATATCAGTCGATATTTTTCCTGTATTCCCCTTTATTATATCCAAAATACTGCTGAAATGCAAGTACGGTTTTTGTTTGCTGCATTGCCTTGACGCTCCCCGCGCGTTGTGCTATGCTGTTCGCATTGCTCCAGGATTGAGGTGATCGCTTTGTTTGCCCATCGTTCGCATCGTCAGGTGGAGATGACCGCCGGGCCGCTGCTGCCCAACGTGCTGGCCTTCGCCGTGCCTCTGATTCTCTCCGGCATGCTCCAGCTTCTATATAATTCCGCGGATATCATCGTCGTCGGGCGCTTTGCTGATTCCGTCGCGATGGCTTCCGTCGGCGCGACGACCTCCCTCATCCATCTGCTGGTCAGCCTGCTGATGGGGCTGAGCGTCGGCGCGTCCGTGGCCGTCGCCCGTGCGGCCGGCGCAGGGGACCGGGACGGCGTGCACCGCGCGGTGCATACCTCCATGGCGCTGGCGGTGCTCTCCGGCGCGGCGCTGGGTGTGCTGCTGCTCGTCCTCTCCCGTCCGCTGCTCGAAATGATGGGCTGCCCGGCGGATGTGGTCGGCGGCGCGCAGCTCTACCTGAACATCTACGCCGTCGGCCTGCCCGCCAGCCTCGTCTATAACTACGGCGCAGCCATCCTCCGCGCGGTCGGCGATACCAAGCGCCCGCTGTATTATCTGACCGTCAGCGGTCTGGTCAACGTCGTCCTCAACGTGGCGCTCGTCGCCGGGCTCAGGCTCGGCGTTGCGGGCGTGGCCATCGCAACCGTCGTCAGCGAGACCATCAGCGCCGCGCTCGTGCTCGCCAGCCTCATCGCCAGCCACGGCGACGTTCGCTTTGAGCCGAAAAAGACGCGCATCGAGCGCCGCTCGCTTTCGATGATCCTGCGCATCGGCATCCCCGCGGGGCTGCAAAGCAGCATGTTCTCCATCTCCAACGTGCTGATTCAGTCCGCCATCAATTCCTTCGGCGCGGCCGCCATCGCGGGCAACACCGCCGCCGCCAGCATCGAGGGCTTCGCCACCACCGTCTCCAACTCCATCTCGCAGGCGGCGCTCACCTTCTCCAGCCAGAACATGGGCGCGGAGAAATATGCCCGCGTCCGCCGCGTGCTCCGCGTCTGCCTTGCGGCCACGTTCGTCGGCGGCCTGACGCTTGGCCTGCTGATTTACACGTTCGGCACGCCGCTGCTCGCGCTGTTCAACACCGATCCGGCGGTCATCGCCAGCGGCCTCGTCCGCGTGCGCCACAACATGCCGCTCTATGTCCTCTTCTGCATGCAGGATACCTTCGTCGGCCAGCTCCGCGGTGTCGGCTATTCCCTTCTGCCGACCATCACCAGCCTGAGCGGCATCTGCCTGCTGCGCGTGGTCTGGCTGTATACCGCCTTCGCCGCCTCCCCGACCCTCGATACGCTCTATCTCTCCTATCCCGTCTCCTGGGCGGCGACGCTTTTCGCGCTCGTCGTCTGCTACGCGGTCGTGGTGCGGAAAATGCCGAAGGCGTGAACTTTAACTCCCTCAGTCAGCTTCGCTGACAGCTCCCTCAATGAGGGAGCTCTTTTTGGCGGTGTACGAATCTGGCTTCACTTTCACGGAAATGACAGTTTCCTCTAAGATGGAGGTCTTTGGGGTGGTATATGAAAAAGACGGGAGATCCTCCAAAAGGAGCTCCCTCCTCGAGGGAGCTGTCGAGCAAAGCGAGACTGAGGGAGTTCCCCCCTCGAGGGCGTGGAGCCTGCCGCCCGCTGTGCGGGAGACAGGCAAGCAGAACGTCGAGGGAGCTGGCGCGCGTAAGCGCGGCTGATGGAGTTACAGTGGCGTTGTAATTTAGAAAATTTTCTAAATACCCATTGACAGCCTTCTCCATTCCTGCTATAATTCAAGCATCCACTATTTAGATTTTTTTCTAAATAGAATCTCTGAAAGGACGTCGCCTATGAGCTTTGCCGAAACCTTCAAAGCGCTTTCCGACCCGGCGCGGCGGGAAATCCTGCTGCTGCTCAGGGGCGGGCGCATGAGCGCGGGCGAAATCGCCGGGCATTTTGAGATGACGGGCGCAACGGTCTCCTATCACCTCAGCGTGCTGAAAAAGGCCGATCTCGTGTTCGAAACGCGCGAAAAAAACTTCATCTATTATGAGCTGAACACCTCCGTCGTCGAGGAGGTCATGCTCTGGCTCTCTCAACTGAAAGGAGACAACCATGAAAGCCATTCCTAAACGCACCCTGCTTGTTACCTGCATCATCATCCTGCTGCCGATGTTTTTCGGCCTCGCCCTATGGAATCGCCTGCCCGAGCGCATGCCCACCCATTTCGATTTCAGTGGCACGGCGGACGACTATTCCGGCCGCCCGTTCGCGGTGATCGGCCTCCCGCTGTTCATCCTCGCCATGCAGCTCTTCTGCGCCGTCATGCTGCGCGCCGATCCCAAAAAGCAGAATATCTCCGAGAAGATGGCGCAGCTCGTCCTGTGGGTCTGCCCCGCCGTCAGCCTGTTCGTCGGCCTGTCCATATACCTGAGCGCGCTGGGCTTCGCCATCAACGTCTCGCGTTTCGGCATGATTTTCGCCGGCCTGCTCTTCATCGCCATCGGCAATTATCTGCCCAAGTGCCGCCATAACTACACCGTGGGCATCCGCCTCCCGTGGACGCTTGACGACGAGGATAACTGGAATCACACCCACCGTTTCGCGGGCTATGTATGGATCATCGCCGGGGTGGTCACGCTGCTTTCCGTCTTCCTCAGCCATGCAGCCGTCGTCTGGGTCGCCGCGATTTTTGTCGCGTCCCTCTCGCCGCTCGTCTATTCGTTCGTTTACGCGAAAAGGCACGGAAAAATCTGAACGCGCTCTGACCGAATGATTGCGCCTAAATAAAACGCCGCCCTTGACGCGCGGCGCGGATCATGCTACAATAAAGGCACGACGAGGGCTTTTGAAATGGTTAGCCTCTCGGCACTAACACGATGATGATGTCGACATCATCGTGTTCTTTCGTTTCCTGCGATTTTTCGATCTTGACAGACGTTACAAGCGTCTGTCGGATCGTAATCGTGGTCGTTTCTTTTGCTTTGATGGCTCTCACCTCCCTCCGGTCAGAATCCGGGGTGTTCCGGTGTCAAGCCCTCGCCATGCCCGTCGGCAAAACCGACAAAAGCATTATATCATAGCTTTCTTTTCGGCACAAGAACGGCGCCGGAAAGAAGTCTTTTCGAGCCGATTGAAAGGTCGTGATTGCATGTCCACCCGTTTTATCCCCAAGGAAAAACTCAGCAAAAAAGCCCGGCGCGAATTGAACGCCGCGCGGCGAACGCTTTGGGTCGTCTCCCCAATTCCCAAAAAGGTTGAAAGCAAAAAAGTGTATAATCGCAAAAAATCCGCCCGGCTGTATCGCGAAGATACCGGGCGGATTTTTGATATCGTTATGGCTGAGTGAGCCAAATGGTCACGGCTTCTTCGGGGCGCTCTTCCGTTCCCGTTTCCGTGTAATAGCACGGAATCCATTCCAGCTTTTCGGGGAGCTGTTCTGGCCTTGTATAATCGTTTTCCATCGTCCAATCCGTTGTTTCAAGCCCCTCGTCCACGCCGGAAATCACATGCATGGGCTGTCCGTCGAGATAAAGCCCACCGTCCATCATTTCGCCCGGCGTCCATTTCTCTCGGCCAAGCGGATGGCCGTTAAGGCTCTTCAAATTTGCCTTTACATGGATTTTGACGTCTGAAATCGTCACATCCACCGCGACGCTGTACGTCGGGAACGTCCTTTCCGCATGATAGACCGCCGCCTTCTCGTTCGCATTGAGCGGCACGTCAACCCGTATGCGCTGTTCCGTTCTGTCTTCCATGTTCTGCACCCAGCGCTTTCCGTCAAAGAAATCATATTCCGTCGCTCGATAAAGCACAAACTCTATCGCGATCGACGTTTCATTTTTCAGTTTTTCGGGCACTTCCAGCTCCTTTACCCCGATCATCGTGCCATCCTCGCGCAGCGTTTCGTCGCCAGAAAGGATATTCAGATATTCGTCCGTCCCGGCCAGATATGCGCCATCGCTCAAATAGGCAATTTTCCAAATTGCGCCTGCCTCGCCGGTTTTCGCGCCGTCCTCCAGCAATTTGCGGATCATCGCGTCGCGTTCTTCATTGCCCGTATCCGGTTGAACGTCGTCCATCTGCTCCATCTGCGCCAGTTCTTCCGTTGTCGGCATCCACGTATAATCGACGACAGGCCGCATATTCGTCATCTCGTAAGCCACAAACAGGCTGTTTTCATCCGCATACGCCTGCTTGAGTCGGAACGTTTGACCACCCGTATTCAGCGTTTCATCCATGCTCACGCTCTTTTCATCCAGCGCGCGATACAATTCCGAATAGCCTTTGTTGGCGGTTTGCTCCGCCAGTCTTCCAAAAACGCCCAGCCCCGCCGCAACCGCCGCGCAGGTCAGCGCCAAGACCAGAATCACCGCTGCCGCCAGCCCGACGGACATCTTTCGCTTTACACGCATTCTATTCGGGCTGTTCTCCGGCAGCGCGTCGAGGGTTGCGCGAACTGCGCAATCAAACGCATCGTTTCCCGGCGGATACATCGCCTGAAATTCCCGCTTTGAGGGCATCTTGAATTGTTTCATGCTTCCACCTCCTCGAGCATCCGCCTGAGCAGCTTTCTTGCCCGAAACAGCCGACTGGTCAACTGCGGCAGGCTCTGCCCCAGTGCCCCGGCAATTTCAGCCAGCTTATACCCTTCCATATAATGCAGCAGCAACGGTAAACGCAGTTCCTCCGGCAGGCGCTCCACCGCGTCATACAGCGCGCTGTCCGGCGGCTCATAGCCGCTCTCTGGCACAGTCTCCACCGGAATCGCCTTTTGTCGCGCGCGCTGGATATCTCGGCAAGCGTTGATCACCGCGCGGGCTAAATACGGTTTAAGCCGCGCCAGATCAACGTTCTCCCGCCGTGCCCAGACGGAAAGCAGCGCCTGCTGCACCGCATCCTGCGCATCGTGCTCGTTGCGGACGATAGAATAGGCGATTCGCCGCAATGACGGTGCCAGCCGCTCCGCTTCATCTCCATATTGTTTCTTTGTCATGCTTTCACCTCCGGCCGTTTTTTCAAAAGCGCTTTCACCTGTTATACGGACGGACACGCCATTTTCTTGCATCCAAAATAAAAGAAAACGCCGCCCTTGACGCGCGGCGCGGATCATGCTACAATAAAGACACGACGAGGGCTTTTGTGGTTGTTAGCCTCTCGGCACTAACACGATGATGATGTCGACATCATCGTGTTCTTTCGTTTCCTGCGATTTTTCGATCTTGACAGACGTTACAAGCGTCTGTCGGATCGTAATCGTGGTCGTTTCTTTTGCTTTGATGGCTCTCACCTCCCTCCGGTCAGAATCCGGGGTGTTCCGGTGTCAAGCCCTCGCCATGCCCGTCGGCAAAACCGACAAAAGCATTATATCATAGCTTTCTTTTCGGCACAAGAACGGCGCCGGAAAGAAGTCTTTTCGAGCCGATTGAAAGGTCGTGATTGCATGTCCACCCGTTTTATCCCCAAGGAAAAACTCAGCAAAAAAGCCCGGCGCGAATTGAACGCCGCGCGGCGAACGCTTTGGGTCGTCTCCCCAATTCCCAAAAAGGTTGAAAGCAAAAAAGTGTATAATCGCAAAAAATCCGCCCGGCTGTATCGCGACGATACCGGGCGGATTTTTTCATCCTCTATTCACTTTCGATTTACGCTTTCAAAAATTCTCCGATTTTCTCCGCGTCCCGCATGCCCTTATCGTACATCATTTGCAGCTTCTCGTGGCTCTTGCTGAGCGTGGACAGGCCGCAGATATCGTCCGGCGCAACGATGAGCAGTTTGCCGAGCTTCTGGTATTCCTTGGCGATTTCCACGCCGTCGTTATAGGCGCGGTAGCGATCCAGCAGCCGTTCGGCGGCCTTCGGATAGGCCTTTGCCAGCAGGCGCGCGGGCATCACGTCCTTCTTCTGCTCGCGCTTTTGATCGACCGGGCGCGTCAGAATCAGCACCACCTTATCGCAACCATCCTCAAACGCCTTGAGCACCGGCACGGGGTCGGAGATGCCGCCGTCCAGACACGGGATTCCATCGACGACATACGGCTTGCAGAACAGCGGCAGGGCACACGAGCCCTTGAAGATGTCATACTGATCCTTTTTCAGGCAGCTCTTGCTGAAATAGACGGACTGACCGGTGCGCGCGTCGCACGCGCCGACATAAAATTCGGCGGGGTTATGCGCCAGCGCCTCGTAATCAATCGGGTTTTCGCCCTTACTGCCGGACAGCGTGGTAAACACATAATCCAGATCGACATAGTTGCGGGTTCTGAGCCAGTTATCCAGACTTGCGTATTCCTTGCGGAACACATAATCCATATAGAAAGTGTAATTCCGCCCGCGCTGCTTGGCCAGAAAGGATGCCAGATTCGCGCTGCCCGCCGATATGCCGATACAGTAATCAAAATGAACATCGTGGTCAAGGCACCAGTCAAACACGCCCGCGCCGTAGATATCGCGGAAGCCTCCGCCCACGTCGATCACGCCTAGTTTCATAAAGCCTCCTTTAGGGGGCTTTGCCCCCTTGCCCCCACCAAAGGGCTTTCCGTTCGCCCTTTGGAAACCTTCGGGCCCAAAATTCGAAATGATTTCAGGTTCTAAGATATACCGCTGTACCTGTAGGGGCGTGCATTGCGCGCCCGCGTTTTATACAGAATTTACTTCTTGCTCAATGATTCTTATTATACGCAGGAAACGATCGCTTGTCAAAAAACTTTTGGTCACGCCCGCTCGTTTTCTCCCGCCACGCGAAAAGGCGCGGAGCTAAGCCCCGCGCCAACGCGATTGCTCGCATTAAATGGCATTGTATTCCTTGAGGAATTTCTCGATGTCCGTGCCCTGAATCTTCTTGAGCACTTCCTTGAGCGCGATCTTCTCGATGAACGGAAGCTCCATGTCGGTGATCTTCTTGCCGTCGCGGAGCTGCACGGTGGCGTTAATCAGGTCGCGCAGGTCATAGGTGCTGCCCCAGACCTCCGGCACGCCGCGATCCACGTTCAGCAGGGTGTAAACCGCCTCCATGCCGGTGCGCATGGAATACTCGGTGGTGAAGATGGTGTCGCGCGCCGTCTCGGCGAACTGGCCGAGGAACGCGAAGTTGACAGCGCCCTTCGGCACGATGTCCGGGCGGTCGCCCTTAGCGCGCGGCATGAAGAATGCGTCGATGTACGGCATCATAACCGGCACGGTGTTGGCGCTGTTCTCCGCCAGCTCCTCAATCTGATCCTCCGGCACGCCGATGTGATACAGCCACTCCATGCAGATTTCCTTGCCGGTGCAGTCGCGCATGGGCTTCTTCACGTAGTCGCCCGGCTTATCGGTGAACAGCGCGTAGACCCACACGCAGAGCTGGTTCTTCGGCTGATCGTGGAACTGCTGCTGACGGTTGAGCGTCCAGCTCATCAGCCAGCTGGAATCCTTCACGGTGACAATGCCGCCGGTGACGGTGTGGCCGGTGAACGGGTCGCGCTTGCAGATCTTCTGGATATACGGCGGAATCTTCTCGTCCAGCGTGGTGATGGTCGCGCTCTCCCAGTTGGTCTGCTCCGCGTCGTAGATGAACTTGTTCGGGTGGCCGAAGCTCGGGTCCTGCGCGGCGATCCGCTTCCAGAGATCCCAGCCGTTGCCCGGCTTGAGCTCCGGGTCGAACTTGGCCGCCTCGTTCTGGCTGCCGATGGAGCTGTTCTCGACGCAGCCGCCGTTGGTGATGAACAGCAAGTCGTTTTCGGTCAGGTTGATGGTCTCCTGCTGCCCATCGCTCTCCACCACGATGCTGCTCGCCTGCTTACGCTCGCCGTTGATGTCAAACTTCACATCCACGACCTTGGTGTTGTAGAAGAACTGCACGCCGTGGCTCTTGAGGTAGCTGGTCATCGGCAGGATGATGGATTCATACTGGTTGTAGCGCGTGAAGCGCAGCGCCTTGAAGTCCGGCAGGCCGCCGATGTGATGGATGTAGCGCTTGATGTAGAGCTTCATCTCCAGCGCGCTGTGCCAGTTCTCAAAGGCGAACATCGTGCGCCAGTAGAGCCAGAAGTTGGAAGAGAAGACCTCGTCGTCGAAGAAATCGGTGATGCGCTTATCCTGAAGCTGCTCATCGGGCGTAAAGAACAGGCGCATGATCTCCATCGCGCCCTTGTCGCTGATGGCGAACTTGCCGTCGGTGTGCGCGTCCTCGCCGCGGTTCACGGTCGCGCGGCAGAGGGAAGAATTCGGGTCTTCCTTGTTGAGCCAGTAGTATTCGTCCAGCACGCTCTGACCCTCATGCTCGAGGGACGGGATATCGTGCAGCAGATCCCACATGACCTCGAAATGGTTGTCCATCTCACGGCCGCCGCGCATCACATAGCCGACGTCCATCTTGCGGCCGTCGCACGCGCCGCCCGCAACCGGGTCTTTTTCAAAGATGTGGATGTGTTCGCCCTTCATCTGGCCGTCACGCACGAGGTAGCAGGCCGCGGTCAGCGCCGCAAGGCCGGAGCCGATGATATACGCGGACTTGCCGTCCACGCCTTCCGGCTTCTTGGGATGAGAGAACGCTTCATAATTGCCGCTGCTGTAATACATAACCGAAACCTCCTTATGATTCAGGCGGTACCGCCGGGAGCATTTTGCCCATCCGGCTTTTGTGTACCGCGCATTTCCTTTTGATGGTGTTATTGTACCAAGGTCAAACGGTTTTTAACACGGGCAGAAAAAAAGCGGTGTCCCGTTTTCAGACACCGCTTTGATTTTGGATGATTTTTGGACAGTTCGGGGCAGATGTGGGAAGACGCCCCCGTTGTCTTAACCCCGGGTGCAGGGCCGAAGCCCTGCTCGTTTCAAAGGGGGTTATGGGGTTCCTAGGGGATTTAAGGGAGGATCGAAGCCGAGCGCGCCCTGTGGGCGGCTCAGCGAGGCGGAGCATCCCAAGCGAAAGGGAGCAACCCTGTTGCGACCTTTGAGCGCGGTAAATCGAAATCTTCCGGGAAACTCGCATAGTCGCGCAAGCGCTCCTTGCGATTTCCGATTTCCGCCATGCTTTTTCCCGCGCTGCGGGCGCATGGCTTCAATCCCCCTAATCCCCTAGGCCTAGCGGAGCGCGTTTTCCCCAAAAGCATCAATAAAAGATAGCTATCGCCGATGAGAAGAGCATCGTCTGCGGACGATGCAAAGACGTGCTCCGCAGGCAAGGGGAGCTTAGGGGGATTTCGATTTCCCCCTTCGCCCCCTTGACCCCCACACCCCTTAAAACGAGCAGGGACACCCTGCACCCGGGAACGGGGGCTTCACGTCCCGGACAAACCGCCCTGCCGGGCGTGTCCGGGGGCAGGAGCCACGAAAAGCGGAATTTACTTATGCACCTTCCTAAACAATCCCCTATTCGTCGTGCGCCGCGCCAGCGCATTGCCCAGGCTCTGCAAAATGAACACGACGATCAGCAGCACCACCACGCAGACGTTGACGATATCCTGATGGTTCTGGTTTTGGCCGTAGTTGATGGCAAAGCTGCCGATGCCGCCCGCGCCGACCGCACCGGCCATCGTCGTCAGGCCGATGAGGCTGATGGCCGTCACCGTCGTCACACGAATCAGCTCCGGCACGGCTTCGTGCAGATACACGCGGAAGATCAGCCCCAGCGTACCCGAACCCATGCTGCGCGCGGCCTCGACCTTGCCCTCGTTCACGCCGGCCAGCGCGACCTCGACCTGGCGCGTGTAAAACGGCACCGTGCCGAATACCAGCGGCAGAATCGCGCCCTTCACGCCGATGGCCGAGCCGACCACCGCGCGCGTCAGCGGGATGAGGAAAATCAGCAGGATGATAAACGGAATCGAGCGGAACACGTTGATGACGATGTTCACGACCTGATAGACGAGCAGATTCTCGCGCACGCCGCCCTTGCGCGTCACCACCAGCAGCACGCCGAAGAACAGGCCAACGACAAACGCGATCAGCCCCGCCTTGCCGAACATCTCAAACGTCGCCGCAAAGCTGGTGAAAAAACGATCCCGATAGGCGTACAGATTCGGCGCAATCCGCTCAATCAGCGTTTCAAATGCTTCCATCGGCAATGACCTCCGTATACACATGGTTTTCGTTCAGGTAATGGAGCGCGGCGGCCACCTGCTTTTCCCCGCCGCCGAGCAGGGCGACCATGCCGCCCAGCGGATTATCCTCGATCACCTCGACGTTGGCCAGCACGATGTTGATGTCCACGCCGAATTCGCGGGAGACGGTGGAGATCACATGCTCACCCACGCAGTCCTTATGGAAGGTCAGGCGGACGAGCTTCTCGTCGGCGGCGGGTTTGACCAGCGCGCTCCCCTCTTCGATGAGCTTATCCACCTTGCTCAGCGCGGACGCGGAGGCGACGAACCGGCGGGTGATCGCCGCGCGCGGGTGCGCGAAGACGTCGTATACGTCGCCCTCCTCGACAACGCGCCCGTTCTCCATCACCGCCACGCGCCGGCAGATGGATTTGATGACCGCCATCTCGTGCGTGATGAGCACGATGGTCAGCCCGAGCTTGCGGTTCAAATCGCGGAGCAGGTTCAAAATGGCCTCCGTCGCGTCCGGATCGAGGGCGCTGGTCGCCTCGTCGGAGAGCAGCACCCGCGGCTTGTTCGCCAGCGCGCGGGCGATGGCGACGCGCTGCTTCTGCCCGCCGGAAAGCTGGGAGGGGTACACGTCCGCCTTGTCGCGCAGATCAACCAGATCCAGCAGCTCAAACACGCGCGCCTCCATATCGGCCTTCTTCATGCCGGTGTAGCGCAGCGGATAGGCGATGTTTTCAAACACGGTCGAACGATCCAGCAGGTTGAAATGCTGGAAGATCATGCCGATGCCCCGCCGCATCGCGCCGAGCTTTCTTTCGGTCAACTTCCTGCCCTGCGCGTCGTAGGCCTTGCCGCCCCTGAGCGTAATCACGCCGGAATCGCCGACGCTCAGCGTGCCGTCGTCCGGCGTTTCCAGCAGATTCAGGCAGCGCACCAGCGTCGATTTGCCCGCGCCGGAATAGCCGATCACGCCGTAAATCATGCCATCCTCGATGTTGAGGGTCACGTTGTCCAGCGCGGTCACGTCGCCGCTCTTGAGGTGAAACACCTTGTTCATGTGCCCGATTTGAATCATGGGGATACCTCGCTTTATCAATGATAAACAGGAAAAGCCGGTACGGCCCTTTTGCAGGCCGTACCGGTTGAAAGGGTGCCCTTTGCTTACTTCGCGCCGGCCGCTTCCTTGATCGCGTCGATGGAATCGTACTTCTCGGAGTAGATGCACAGCGGGGCGATCAGGGTATCGCCGATGACGATGAGATCATAGCCGTTCGCGCCGCAATCCTTGGCGAGGTAGGCCTTGTGCTGGAAGGCGTTCAGGTCGATGTCGCCGCTGTTGAGCGCCTCGTTGGGCAGGTTGTATGCGTCGAACTCCACCAGCTCGATGTAGATGTTCGCGCCCTCGTCGTCGAGCACCTTCTGGGTCGCGATCCACTGCTCGTTGTTGTTCACGCCGCCGCACACGCCGATCTTCACGACGGTCTTGCCATCTTTGGAGGACTTGTAGCCGGAAATCTCGGAAACGTTGTCCTCGGTCACGGCAAACGTCGCGCCTTCGTCATACAGGAAGGCCGGGAAGAACGTCTCGTGGTAATTGACCAGCAGGAACTCCGCGACAAGCTGGGTCTGATAAGCCTCGACGACCTTCTTGTAAACCTCGTTGTCCTTATCCGCGGTGCGGGCGACGACCACGTTCACATACGGGTTTTCGCCGTTCTCGTCCTGCTTCTCGATGAGCAGCGCGTCGCGCGAGGGGATCAGGCCGTAGGGCACGGCGTAGGTGCCGTTGATGGTGGAGGCGGCGAAGTCGCCAAGCGTGGAGGGCAGCGTGTTCGCCGCAATCGGGGTCACCTCCACGTTGTAGAGGTACTTGGTGATGTCCTTGATTTCCGGGGTGTAGCCCGCCGCCGGATCAACCTCGATGAAGCCTGCGGCTTCCAGCAGCTTGATGCCGCGGGAGAGGTTCGTGCCGTCGTCCGGCACACCGAGCTGGAGCGGGGCGGCCGCCAGCGCGGCGGCAGAGGTCAGGGCGAGCGCGGCCGTCGCGGCCAGCGTAACAATGTTCTTAGCAATGCGATTCATATGATGCAATCTCCTTTATGATATCAAAATGATGTTTGGCGGCGGGGTTCGGCGCTCAGCACATTCGGCTTCTGCTCCCGCCCGGATGAAACAGCATGTTCAAATCCTCCTGTTTCGTTTTGGATGATCGTTTTCCGATCCGGTGACTGTATTATACGGGCAGAGACCGTAAAGGTCAAATCCCCGTTTCCTGCCGCCAATCATAGTTTCATCCTATGGTTCAGCCTCTTTCCTCGGTTAAACCGATATAGAGCATCGCCTTTGCGGACGATTTTATGTTCTTTCACAAAATTTAAAAAGGCACCGGACTGTCAAGCTGAAAACCAACATTTCAAGAATAAAACTAAGTCTTTGCGCCCGAAGGTTTCCAAAGAGGTTTTCGGTTGTTGCTGCCAGTGGCAGAAATAAACAATCGAAAACGAAAGCCCTTTGGTGGGGCGATGGGGCAAAGCCCCATACCCAAACAACGCTTATACTTTTTCCTTGAAATATTCGGTTTAGGCATGACAGCCCAATGCTCAAAGCTGTGGATAAAAGCTATTCTTCCCCCGTTATTCCGCAAACAGCGGCGTGGACAGATAGCGGTCGCCCGTATCCGGCAGAAGCACGACGATGTTCTTGCCCTCGTTTTCCGGGCGCTTCGCCAGCTGAATCGCCGCATAGACCGCCGCGCCGGAGGAAATGCCCACCAGCACGCCCTCGCTGCGGCCGATCTCGCGGCCGGTCGCGAACGCATCCTCGTTCTCCACCGCGATTACCTCGTCGTAGACCTTCGTGTTCAGCACCTCCGGCACAAAGCCCGCGCCGATGCCCTGAATCTTGTGCGCGCCCGCAACGCCGCGGCTCAACACCGGGGAGGACGCCGGTTCCACCGCAACCACCCGCACGTTCGGGTTCTGCGCCTTGAGGTATTCGCCCACGCCGGTGATCGTGCCG